>ERZ860508.586-NODE-586-length-27297-cov-8.017253_pt1 | contig 27297 bp, 27 predicted proteins | sample MGYA00509976_ERZ860508 | MGnify/ENA primary metagenome ERZ860508 (study PRJEB30046, sample SAMN00715242) | human gut metagenome | study: EMG produced TPA metagenomics assembly of the A metagenome-wide association study of gut microbiota in type 2...
TGCATGTGTTAAGCACGCCGCCAGCGTTCATCCTGAGCCAGGATCAAACTCTCATGTTAAAAGTTTTATCCAAACCAGAATATCTGGCTTTTTAAATCAGAAACAAGTTCCTACCGGAATCTTGATTCAGGTTTTACTGTTTTTAAGGTTTGCTTTATTAAAAGCTGTTCGTTCATCTTTCGATGACTTGAATTATTACTCGCGAACTTGATTATTTCAAAACCCGGAAGAAATCTCAGATTTCTTCTGAGCGAATTTATTCGCTTTAGAATCTTTCAAGGTTATTCACTGTTCAGTTATCAATGTTCTTTGTTGTTTCGCTCTGTTCAAGCGACTTATTTGTTATACCACAGTTATTTTTATCTGTCAATAGCTTTTTTAATTTTATTTTTTCAGACTTTTTTATAAATTGTTTTTATTTCTAAAACATTTATATTCCGTGGACAAGACAGAATATTACCATAGCATTCCATTTTCGTCAAGTACTTTTTTTATATTTTTATTTTCTTTTATAAAAAGAGCCAAAGAAAAAGTTCCATCCGAAGATAGAACTTTTTGAAATACCCGAATATCTGCTATTTTCTGCGATCGATTCCGGTTCTTTTATAATATGCTTCTTTATCTGCATACATTCTCTTTTCAGATTCCTGCAGTAATGTATCTAATCCTGTCTGGTATTTTTCACGCCATATTTCTCCCACTGCCATATTTACATTATTTTGTTTCATGCATTCTTTTAATAGCCCAATGCGTTCCATCAATGCAGCATGTTCAATTCCTGCACACAACGCAAGCAGTTCATCCCCACCGATACGGAACAAACCGTACTCTCCAAATGCTTTTTTCAGACTGTCGCAGGCACGAAGAATCAACTGATCCCCAGCCTCATGCCCCATTGAATCGTTCACACGTTTCAATCCTGTGATATCGCAATAAACAACGCCTATGCTCTTTTCTGTGTCAATCTCATTGATATATTTTTCCATTGCGAAACGGTTTCCGAGTTTTGTAAGCTGATCTTTATAGCTCATATTCTCCAATAGGCTCATCAGATTCCTTCTTTTGATACATGACACCAGAAAATGTCCCATAATCTGAAGCATATTAGATGCATACTCCAATGATGGAGGCGGCGGATTATCCACACCGTAAAAAGCAATTACTTTCCCATCATCATACAAAGGAACCACCACAAGTGAATGAATGTTCTGGCGCTTCAAATTCTCATATTGTAAAGGATCACTCTCCCTGATTTCTTCAAGATCCTTAAAGACAATAAACTTTCCCTCCTGAAACTTCCGATACCAGTGTGCACAGATTTCCGGAGGAATATCCTGCAAATTTTCTTTTTCCCTCGAAATGCCTTCCGCAACCCACTCGTAGGTATTATCATCCCTGCCCCGCTCGTTGCGCTCAAAAATATAGGTTCTTTCCCCATTCAACGAGTTGCCCAGATATTCCAGAATAACTTCGATCGATTGCTCCGGCGTTGCCGTCTGAAGTGCAATGCGCAAACCTTCGTTGATCATAAATTCCATGTTCTGATATTTTTGGATTACGCCGTCCTGTGTGCGTTCTTCGCTGATATCCACACCAATTTCAACACGATATTTTTTCCCATTGGCAGAGTCCTCGATCAGCGTATCCTTTAACATCAGATAACGGTCAATGATCGGATTATAGTAATGCCATTCTTCAAATTCGCCCACACTCAGCCTGTCATTGTTACACATACCACAAGGAATCAATGTTTTCTGTAACAATTCATAGCATTTTTTTCCTTTTGCATCTTCAAGTGATCGTAAACCATATACCTTCAATATTTTCCGGTTCATGTATACAATCTCATGCGTTTCTATATCTGTGGCATACACATATTCATTCATATTTTCAAAAAACTGCCATATATCTTTTACTTCTTTCATCGCTTTCTCTTTCCTGTATTTGATATGCTTTTATGATGCTATTATTATAACATACCCCAGAAAAAATGAGTGTAAAAATTTTTCAAATCATAACTTTCTTCTTTTCTTCATTTACCTTATAAAATACAATATAATTTCAACAAATATCCGAACCATAAAAAGTGCCTGAAACCCCAGAAAAATCAACTGTTTTCTAAGATTTCAGGCACTTTTTTGATAGTGGACCTGACGGGAATCGAACCCGTGTCCAAAAACCAATCCCCTGTCCTTCTACGAGTTTAGTTTATCCTTAAACATTCCCTCCGACATTCAGGAACAAACAACCGAATGCCTTCAGTAGCTTCATGATACGCCCAACAGCTCAAAGCTTTGCTGATGTCGTTTCCTACATAGTCGAAGCCTGGGTCCCAAAGTGTAGGTGCTCTGGGTCAGACTGCTGCCAAATTAGGCAGCGTATGCTAAATTATCTTCAGCGTTTAATTTTAATTGTGGAATTTGACGCATCCCGTGCGACTCGCTTCTCCAGCTTCATGATCCCTGTCGAAACCATTACAAGCCCATAAATTTTTCGGTCATTCAGACCATAGAGCATCTTTTTACAGATGCTCTTTTTTCTTTTTTTATCCAAGATTGCGGATTTTGAAGTCACGCTCTGCCTCGCGGCGCATATCCTTCTTCGCAATATCCTGTCTCTTGTCGTAAAGCTTTTTACCTTTTGCAAGTGCGATCTGTACTTTCACCAGGCTTCCCTTGAAATAAACTTCTACCGGAACAAGTGTATATCCCTGCTCTGCGATCTTTCCGACAAGTTTGCGGATCTCAGACTTATGCATCAGAAGTTTCTTTGGTCTCAGTGGATCTTTGTTGAAGATATTGCCCTTCTCATACGGACTGATATGCATTCCGTAAATGATCACTTCGCCTTTTTCGATACGGACAAATGCCTCTTTGATACTGCACTTTCCCATACGAAGGGATTTTACCTCTGTACCATGAAGTTCCACACCTGCTTCATACTTCTCTTCGAGGAAATAATCATGGTGAGCTTTTTTGTTGTTCGCTATTAACTTAATCTCCTGCTTTGCCATGGTTTTACCTCCTGTTGCTGTTACAGTATAACCCAGAAGTTAACATTCTGCAACACGAAAATCAATGGTTCTCATGATTTTATCCGTATTGACTGCCATAACTTTTACCTTCTGGCCAAGCTTATAACGCCTGTTTGTGCGTTCTCCCACCATCTCATAGGACGACTCCTCGTAATGGTAAAAATCATCGGTCAGAGACGTTACATGCACCAGTCCTTCCACCGTGTTTGGAAGTTCTACATAGAATCCCCACTCCTGCACGCCAGAAATCACTCCCTCAAACACCTGACCAATACGTTCTTCCATATATTCGACTTTCTTAAGCTTGTCTGTCTCACGTTCTGCCTCGTCCGCTCTCCGCTCCATCTCACTGGAATGTTTTGCGACTTCCGGCAGAATGCTTTCATAATGTTCGATCCGCTTCTTATTCATCCTTCCACGCAGGTTATCCTTGATGATCCGGTGAATCTGCAGATCCGGGTAACGGCGGATCGGGGATGTAAAATGACAGTAATAATTGGTCGCCAGTCCGAAATGTCCGGTACTGACTGTCGTATATTTTGCCTGTTTCATGGAACGCAGAGTCAGACGGCTGATAAGTGCCTCCTCCGGCGTTCCGTCAATTTTCATCAAAAGCTTCTGCAATTCCTTCGGGTGAATCTCATCCTGCCCGATATGGATCGTATAGCCAAAGTTATTAATGAAAGTACCCAGTTTCTTAATCTTTTCCGTGTCCGGATTGTCATGTGTACGGTAAACAAACGGAAGTTCCTGCCAGAAATAATCCTGTGCCACTGTCTCATTTGCGATCAGCATGAAATCCTCAATGATCTTCGTTGCAACATTCCTGTCGTATGGTTTGATCTCCACCGGTTTTCCCTGCTCGTCTAAAATGATTTTTGTTTCCGGGAAATCAAAATCAATCGAGCCGCGCTTCATGCGCTTCTTTCTTAAAATCCCAGCCAGTTCCTTCATCCGCTCGAACATCGGCACAAGCTCTTTATATTCTTCGATTTCTGCCTCGTCGTGGTCTTCTAAGATTTTTTTCACGCTTGTATAGCTCATGCGCCGGTCAACTTTGATCACAGTCTCTGCGATCGTGTGGTCGATCACATTTCCTTTTTCATCAATCTTCATGATACAGCTTAACGCCAGACGGTTCTCCCCGGCATTCAACGAACAGATTCCGTTGGACAGCTTATGCGGCAGCATTGGGATCACCCGGTCTACAAGATAAACGGATGTGCCTCTTTTCAAAGCTTCCACATCCAGCGCACTGCTCTCCTGCACATAGTTGGATACATCTGCAATATGCACACCCAGTTCATAGAGATCGCCCTCTTTTGTCAGCGTGATCGCATCATCTAAGTCTTTTGCATCCTCCCCGTCGATCGTGACCGTCTGATAATCTCTTAAATCCATACGTCCTGCCATATCTGCTTCGCTCACTTCATTCGAAACATTTTCGACCTGTTTCATGATTTTTTGCGAAAACTCTACCGGAAGATCATATCCTTTTACGATCGACATGATATCGGTGCCCGGATCATTGATGTGGCCGATGATCTCGACTACTTTTCCCTCCGGCTTTTTCCCGTTTTTGCCATAGTCTGTGATCTCTACAACAACCTTATGACCGGAGACAGCGCCCTTAGAGCGTTCCTGCGGGATAAAAATATCCTGTGCAAACCTTGGATTATCCGGCACTGCAAAACCAAATGTCTTGCTTTTTTCATAAGTACAGACAAGCTGCTCGGTTCCTCTGGATAAAATTTTTGTCACAGTCCCCTCTTTGAGCTTTCCGCTGGAATTTTTTGAGAGTGCAACCTGCACGGTATCCATATGAAGTGCCCCGTTAGTCTGTGTTCCCGGAATAAAAATATCCTCTTCTTCCCCCTCCACAGTCACAAAACCGAAGCCTCTCGGATGTGCCGTAAAAACACCTGTCAGGTATTTGCCTTCTGATTTAACATATTTTCCTTTGCCTGTCACCTCCACTTTTCCGTCGGCAACCAGTGCATCTAAAACCTCTATTAATTCCCCACGCTGTGATTTTGGCACATTGAGCACAACTGCCATCTCTTTTGCCTTCATTGGCACATAGAGGTCATCACAGACAAACTCGTAGATCATTTTCTTGCGTTCCTGTAATAATTCTTTGTTCATATCTTCTCCATTTTATCTAAGTATGTGAATTGTCAAAAATACTATACACTATTTTTTCTTTGCAGGAATATTGCATTACAATTTCCCAGAAAGAAAAAAGACCATCGTATTCACGACAGTCTCTTACGTTTCTTAAAAAATTCCTAAATTCAATACAGCAGCAATCACAATGAATAAGACAACCAGAATCTTGGTTCCTGTTACCAGTCTGCCTTCCATGGAACGTCCTTTGTTCTTGCCCCAGTAAGTATCAGCCGCTCCTGCGATTGCTCCAAGTCCTGCCGACTTACCTTCCTGCATTAAGATGATAACTGTCAATGCAATACTAATTATAATAAAAATAACTGTTAAGATCATTTTTAAAACTGCCACTTTATCTTCCTCCTACGGTTATAAACTCACAACTTTAAGCAGTATAACATATACCCGCCATATTTTCAACTGTTTTTTGTTTCTTCTGCTGTAATGGCGCCATCCATCAGCTTGATCAGTTCCAGTGTACTGCGGAAATTCTTTGTGATGTTCTTATCCGCCCAGGTCACCTGTCCCTGCCAGCTTGCATTGTCCGTATGATTAATTTTTACAATAAATGTTCCCTTCTGATTTTCAGCCATAAATGCCATCCCTTTTCTCTTTTGTATATACTATCACAGACCGCGTTATAAAAAACGTTATATTTCACTCTTTTTCACCGCGTCATCCACAAACACGACAAGCTCCATATCGCTTTGAAACTTTTTCTTGATTTTCTGCTCCATCCAGACTGCCTCTCCCTGCCAGCTTGCATTCTGTCTGGAAGTCACTCCGACCAAAAAAGTTGCCAGTTTTCCACGGAACTGCATAAAATCTCCGCTGTCACACACTGCCTGTGGCAGCTCTTTTGCCGGAACATTCTCCCTTGCGCTCTCGATAAAAGTTCTTGCCCTCGTAGTCGCCTGTGGATAACCGATCGCATCAAAAAACTGTTCCACCTTAGTGAGCAGCACTGCGGAATTGGAAAAAGAAGTTTCTTCTTTCTTATATCTATGAAAATATCTTCCGTAGATATCTCCCTCTTTCACACCGTCCACGCACACTAAGATCATGTTCGGCAATGATTTTTCAATCGTCATAGATTACCTGCTCCTTACTCTCCCCACATAGCATCCATATTATGAAAATGCGCACAGTCCTCCGCTTCTTTCACTTCCGAAACCGGGGCTGTACTGTATTTGAGATAATTCTTTCTCGATGTTTTCTCAAAACATCCGTTAATTCTTTTCACAACGATTGCGCAGTCCTCCTGCTTAATCTCCAAAAGCAGCATCAAAAACTGGTTATCGCTGTATCTTGTGAACATATCGCCGCGTCGGAGTGAAATGCGGATTGCCTGTTCTAATTCATCAGCAACTTTGCTTAAGCGTTCTCCTTTTTCTAAAGGCGTTCCCTTTCCATCTGTGATCGTGCAAAGGAGCAGATATGCCGACTGTCCCGATCGTTCGATCACTCTCCTGACATAACGGTAGCCTTCCACAAACGAGAGATAACTGCAGAAAAATGCTCCCTCTTCTTTTTCCCGCTGGTTTAATCCCTCCTGTATTGCATGCACATGATCTGACTTGTTATGCTGATACACTTCTAACTGCCGGAACCGCTCTTTCATCTGCTCAGACGGTGTCAGTCCAAGTTCCTTATATAAAAGTTCTGTTGTCGTCTCATATAAGACCATTGCCTCATCCTGCCTGTCCATCGCAATGAGACTGTCCATCTGCCAGATCTGCCAGTCCTCCAACGGATAGATGATCGCCGCTTTTGCCGCATAATGATAGAGATTTTTAAAATCCTTTTCCTCTTTTAACATCTGGCACAAAGTGCGCATGGCATCCGAAAAAAGATTCTTATAATAAACATTTAACACCACTGCCCATTCTTCCGCTCCAAGCTGTGGCAGAAATTCCCCCTGATACAGGGAAACTGCTTCCTGCAGACAGGATTTCTTCTTTGCCATATCGCTCTCTTTTCCCGCTTTCTGTACCAAAGCCTCAAATTCATGCGCATCCAGTTCATAAGGGATATTGGAAGTCCAATAGTAAGTTCCACCCTTAATCGTCACATAATCATCTTCCGGCAGTCCTGCCGCAGCCAACAGCTTCCGGAGTCTGAACACGGTTGCCCGGAGACTGTTTGCCGGATTTGCCATATCCTCATCTCCAAAAAGGCTTGACAAAAGCTTTGTTCTCGGAATCCCCTTATCACCTGCCTGCAATAAGATCTGCATCAACTGATTGGTCTTTGTCGTGGTATTCCGCTCAAATGAAATCGGTTTATCTTCATATTTTATGGAATAAGTTCCAAACATCTGTACCTGTAAAACGGAATTTTTCATACAACCCTCCGTCACGATTCTGTCATTTGCTCTCTGATTTGTATTATCATACCATATTTTTCCGTTTTCTCAAAATAAATCCTTTTTGTTTTTTCGACATTTTTTATCAGATTTCGTATTTTTATCATTTTCTTTTTATCCCTCATACACTATAATAGACGTAACTGATAAACGCTGGCAGCTTTTAAAAATATGTTTGTCTGCCACGAAAAAAGAATGTTTAAGGAGAAACAATATGAACCCCAAATCCAAGGGCTCTTTCATATTACTTCCATTACTTTTATGCGCCTGCCTGCTTCTTTGTTCCTGCGGTAATACCACAGACACAGAAAACGGCTCAAATCCGCAGACTTCCGCCACAGCAGCGGACAATTCTTCCCCTGCTGCCGCGAGTGGTTCGCGCGACAACACACCGGTTGTCCTGACAGGCAGTGCAGACAGCACGGTTACTTACGGAAATGATTCCGTCACCATAGACGCATCCCATACAGAGAATGGTTACCTTATGGTTTCATACTCCGGTTCCAATCCGAAGGTCAAATTACAGATTACCGGTTCTGATGAGATTACTTACACATATAATTTACATGACGGGTATGAAACTTTTCCCTTAACTTCCGGAAACGGTTCCTACACCGTCGGAGTCTTTGAAAATATGGAAGGCACCAGTTATTCCACTCTTTTTACGCAGACTCTTGATGTGACGATCCAGGATGAATTTGGTCCCTATCTGTATGCAAACCAGTATGTGAATTTTACGGCACAATCAAAAACAGTTGCCAAAGCCGTAGAGCTTTCTTCATCTGCGAATGATGATCTGGAAGTAATTGAAAATGTCTATAATTATATCATTACAAATTTTACTTATGACTATGACAAGGCTGCATCTGTGCAGAGCGGTTATCTGCCGGATGTGGATGATGTTTTAGCAAAGCAGACCGGGATCTGTTTTGATTACGCCGCTGTCATGGCTGCCATGCTCCGCTGTGAGCGGATTCCAACCCGCTTAGAAGTCGGTTATATGGGCGATGTCTACCATGCATGGATCAGTACTTACATCAAAGACAAAGGCTGGGTAAACGGAATTATCGAATTTGACGGAAATGACTGGAAGCTTATGGATCCAACTTTCGCCTCCACAAGCTCCGATCCGAAAGATTTCCTCACCCAGACGGATGAGTACATTACAAAGTATGTCTATTAACAGGAGGTTTTCTCTTATGAATAAAAAGAAACAACAGATGTTAGGCAATCTTGAAATTGCTTCTTTCTGTGACCAGCTCTCCATGATCGTCTCTGCCGGAATCCCGCTCTATGAGGGTGTCTCCATTCTGCACGATGACGCACCGGATGAGGCGACTGCCGGAATCCTTTCTTCCATAAGCAGTTCTCTTGATCAGGGCAGTTCGTTCTGTGACGCATTGAAGGAAACGAAAGTCTTTCCAAAATATGTGCTTGATATGATCGAGATTGGCGAAACCTCCGGAAAACTTGAAGAAGTACTCACTGCACTGACACAGTATTATAAAAGAGAAGAAACCATTCAAAACAGTATCAAAAATGCGGTCACTTACCCTCTCATCATGATCGCCATGATGCTTGCCGTCATTCTGGTACTGATTGCCAAGGTGCTTCCTGTTTTTCATCAGATTTATATAGAATTAGGAAGTGACCTCACCGGTTTTGCCGGAACTATGATCCGTTTTTCTGATCTTTTAAACCAGTATCTGATCGCGATTATTCTGGTTTTCATCATAGCCGCCATTGCAGTTTTTCTTTTTACAAGATCCGAAACCGGCAGAAGAATTGCAAAAAAGAGTTCTCTTGCCATGAGCACTGCTTCCAGCCGTTTTGCCAACTGTATGGCACTTGCTCTAAGCAGCGGACTTGATACAGATCAGGGACTTCTTTTTGCAGAGCAGCTTGTTGACAATCCTTATATGGCTTCCCGCATTAAGAAATGCCGTGATCTGACTGCCTCCGGCAAAGGATTCGAAGATGCGATCCTGACTTCGGATATTTTCGCTAAAATCTACGCTTCCATGATCACGATCGGTTTTAAGACCGGTTCCATGGATGAAGTCATGCACAAGATTTCTGATGAATATGCGGAAGAAACCGACAAACAGATTGCAAAGTTCATCTCAATATTAGAACCGACATTAGTAATTATTTTATCTATTTTCATCGGATTGATCCTGATCTCTTTCCTGCTGCCGCTCATTGGCATTATGTCAAGTATCGGTTAATGGTAAATACAGACAACGAGGTTTTTATATGACACGATCAAAAGCAAAAAAAGAAACACGATATCGACACTATGTGTGTTCCATTGTCCTTCTTGTTCTGGTGCTCTTTCTGTTCTGTTTTCTTGCAGACAGAATCCGGCTTTCCAACGAAACGGAACAGACCGCTATTTTGGAAAAAGCAGTTACCAGAACGATCACAGAATGTTACGCATTAGAGGGAAGCTATCCTCCCGACATTGCTTATCTCACCGAACACTATGGTCTGACTTATGACACCGATCTGTACCTGATCGACTATCAGTACATCGGCGCTAATTTAAGACCGGATGTCACTATTATTAAAAGGAACTGATTTCTATGCTTGATTTAAAGAAAACACCAGCGCATACGATCGACCGGATTTTCATACTGGCTTTGTTAGCACTTTTTGCTGCTACCGCCTTCCTGCTTGTTTCCATTGGCGCCAGGCAGTACAAGTCCATTGCAGACAGCATGACCACTAATTATGAAACCCGCACCGTATCCTCTTATCTGGAAGAAAAAATGAATCAGAATGATGTAGTAGGCTCTGTCGTGGTATCCTCCGTCGGCTCTGCCCCTGCCATCGCCTTATCAGAAACCTTAAATGACAATGTATACACGACCTATATTTACTGCTACGACGGATATCTGCGCGAGATCACTGTTTCCGCCGATACGGTCGTCTCTCCCGGAGACGGGCAGAAGATCATCGAAGCAGACAGACTTCTGATCGACATGGTCAGCTCCAACCTGTACTGCTTTACCATTACCGACCATACCGGATACACTTATCCGCTTTTTATCTCACTGAATGCAAAACAATAAGGATTTGCAAAAGGAGTTTTCATGAACCAGTATCAACATTCCAAATCCAGTCTTTTTTTAATGGAGATTATTTTAAATATTTTGTTTTTTTCGGTTCTTGCGACATTCTGTGTACAGATTTTTTTTAAAGGGTATCAGCTCTCACAAAAAACCTCAAGGCTTCATCAGGCAGTAACCGCCTGCACGTCGATCACAGAGATCTGTCAGAGTGCAGATGCACCGGAAGATACGCTAAGTTCCATTTATCCGGAATCCATGAGCCTGAACGAAACGGTATTGATCTACTACGATAAAGATTTTCTTGCCTGTAAAAAGCAGGATGCCGTTTACCGCGCGACCGTTGATTTTTTACCGGATGAACTTCGCACGATCCACATCTCCTTTTTTGATATCGGCAAAGCGGACATTATTTACGAGCTTTCCGCCTCCTGCTATCAGCCGATATCTCTAGGTACAACAGGAGGTATGCAATATGAATAAGAAGAAACAGGGATTTATCCATATCGGCTTTTCCTCTATCCTTATGGTCTTTACGATGCTCTGCCTTGTAACTTTTGCTACGCTCTCGCTGATCACTGCAAATTCTGATTACAGGCTGAGTAAAAAAGCTGCCGATAAAACAACTGCCTACTATCAGGCTGACACCGCTGCAAAAAACTATCTGTTGCAGTTAGATACCGCACTTTCTGATCTTTATGAACAGTGCAGTGACAGGGAACACTTTTTTTCCGGTCTTCCGGAAGTGATGCAAAGCCTCACACCAGCCGATACGATATCGGATGTAAAAACTACCGTGGCAGACAGCCAGATTATCTGTGCTTTTCAGGTTACGATCAATGAAGTACAACAGCTTGAAGTTACATTAGCGCTTTCTTATCCGGAGCATCCCGGAGATGAATTTTATAAAATCACACAGTGGCAGACCGTCACTACCAACGAACCTGCGGCAGATGATACACTGCATCTGTTTTCAGGCAATTAATTCAAGAAAGGTTTGGTCATGAAAATGAACGTCAGAGAAATTTTAGAAAATATTACAAAAGAACATGCTTCCGACATCTTTGTTGTAGCAGGCCGTCCTTTAACTTATAAGGTCAATGGAAAAATGCACACTTATGAGGACGCGCGCATGATGCCGGATATGTGCCAAGACTTTGTCTCAGCCATTTATGAGCTTGCCGACCACCGTGACATCTCGCAGTTTGAAGCCACCGGAGATGATGATTTCTCTTTTGCCATTGTCGGTGTGTCAAGATTCCGTGTCAGCACTTATAAACAGCGTGGTTCTTATTCTGCGGTTATCCGTATCATCACATTCACACTGCCACAGCCAAGTGAACTGATGATCCCGGACGCAGTTATGGAACTTGCCAATACCAACAAAGGAATGGTGCTTGTCACCGGTCCTGCCGGCGGTGGAAAATCCACAACTTTAGCATGTCTTATTGACAAAATCAACACCGAACAGGAAGCCCATATCATCACTTTAGAGGACCCGTTGGAGTACCTGCACACCCATAAAAAAAGCATCGTAAGCCAGCGTGAGATATGCACCGACACTGAAAATTATCTCACGGCTCTGCGCGCTTCCCTTCGTCAGAGCCCGGACGTGATCCTGCTCGGTGAGATGCGTGATTATGAGACGATCAATACAGCCATGACTGCTGCTGAGACCGGACATCTGATTTTTTCCACGCTGCACACGATAGGCGCTGCCAATACGATTGACCGTATCATTGACGCATTCCCTGCCACCCAGCAGCATCAGGTTGCAGTCCAGCTTTCCATGGTATTACACGCAGTCGTATCCCAGCGTCTTCTGCCAACTGTTGACGGTAAAATGGTTCCGGCTTTTGAGATCATGGTGTTAACCACTGCTATCCGCAATCTCATCCGCGAAGGCAAGACACATCAGATCGACGGCATGATCTACACCTCCACCAACGAGAATATGTTAGCTATGGATACCAGTATTTTCCGCCTTTACCAGAAAGGCGTCATCGATAAAAAAACTGCTCTCTCAAACGCTTCCAACCCGGAAATGATGAGCAAAAAATTAGGAGCCATTTAGGCTCCTATTTTTTGCGGATTATCTCGGCTTTCCCATATCTTGCAGATTCTTTTAACTCTTCCTCAATACGGAGTAACTGATTGTATTTGGCGGTTCGTTCTCCTCTGCACGGTGCACCGGTCTTGATCTGTCCGGCATTCACTGCCACCGCAAGATCTGCGATAAAGGCATCCTCGGTCTCCCCGGAACGATGGGAGATCACTGCCTGATAACCAGCACATTTTGCCATCTCGATCGCCTCCATCGCTTCTGTGACGGTTCCGATCTGATTTACTTTAATGAGAACTGCATTTGCGACGTTTAAATCAATTCCGCATTTAATCCGCTTTGGATTTGTCACAAAAAGGTCATCCCCTACAAGCTGGACTCTGCCGCCAATGCGTTTTGTCATTTTCTGCCAGCCTTCCCAGTCATCCTCAAATAAACCATCCTCGATCGACACGATTGGAAATTCTTCGATCAGTTCCTCATACAGGGCGATCATCTCATCTGCACTCCGCTTGACACTGTCCTTACAATAGTCCTTTGCAGAACCTTCTCCGGCTCCCTCTTCCGGCTCTTTTCCTGCCGCTCTGGATTCTCCTGGAAAAATGTATAATCCCGTCTCCTCGTCATACAGTTCACTTGCCGCTGCGTCCATGGCAAATACCACGTCATCCCCTACGTGATAGCCTGCCTTTTCCACCGCCTTCTGTAAATAGCGGAATACTTCCCTCGTGTCCTTTACATCCGGCGCAAATCCGCCCTCGTCCCCGACTGCAGTGCTTAATCCCTCCTCGTTTAAGATCTGGCGGAGGAAATGATAGATTTCTGCTCCCATGCGTAATCCGTCATGCAAATCGAGTGCTCCCACCGGCATAATCATAAACTCCTGAAAATCAATGGAATTTTTTGCATGCACTCCACCGTTGATGACATTCATCATTGGAACCGGAAGAATGTGTGCCATCATGCCTCCAAGATAACGATACAACGGTTGTTCCAGTGCTTTTGCCGCGGTTTTGGCACACGCCATGGAAACGCCAAGAATTGCATTTGCACCAAGATTCCCCTTATTATCCGTGCCATCCTCTTCCACCATGATGCGGTCGATTCCTGCTTGATCGAGCACATTAAAGCCAATGAGTTTTTCCCTGATCTTCTGGTTGACGTGATCCACTACTTTCCGGACACCCAACCCAAAATACCGTTCCTCTCCATCCCGAAGTTCAATTGCCTCAAAACGCCCGGTGCTTGCGCCCGACGGAACGGACTCGCGCGCCGTGATCTTTTTTCCGGTTGTCTCTGTCTCGGCAGTCACTTCCACTTCGACCGTCGGATTTCCCCTGGAATCTAAAATTTCCCTTGCATGAACATCAATGATTTTAATAAATAAAGACATACTTTCCTCCTTGCTTGAACTGCTTTTTGGAATAGTATGTCTTTTGCTGTTTCATATTATGTAATTTTCTGATGCATCTGTTTTGATTATGTAAGCGTTTACATTATGTATTCTTACACCTTTTTCATTTCATCAATAAGTATTTTTGATCATTTTGTACATTTCGCATAGTTATGTTGATATTGCACATATTATTTTAACATTTTTATTATTTTTGTCATTTCTTTTTGTTGCTTTATTTTTTGCTTGATGTATAATATTCGTGGTTGCAGTGTAACTGCTTTCATTTTTATAATACACAGGCAGCTTTATTATAGTGTAAGAAAATCCATTTCTTACATAGAGCACATTTTTCAGGGGATTTACTATGGCAATGACAATTTACGACATTTCAAAAAAAGCCGGTGTTTCCATCGCCACTGTATCACGTGTTTTAAATGACAGTGAAAACGTCCGCCCATCCACCCGGAAAAAAGTCATGGATGTCATCGACAAATACGATTACACGCCAAATGCTTTTGCCCGCGGCATGGGACTTCATTCCTTAAAAACGATCGGTATTCTCTGTGCGGACTCGTCTGACCTTTTTCTCGCAAAGGCAGTCTACTTTCTGGAGCAGGAATTACAGGCGAACGGATACGAATCACTTTTATGCTGTACCGGTTATAATCTGGACATCAAGAAAAATTACCTTAATTTAATTCTTTCCAAAAAGGTGGACAGCATTATATTGGTAGGTTCGCACTTCATCGGTTCCACTGAGGATGAGAACCAGTATATTAAGGATGTTTCCACGCAGGTTCCGATCATGCTGTTAAACGCTTCCTTTGATCATCCGAATGTTTACAGTACACTCTGTGATGATTATGGAACCATGTTTGAGGCAGCCACCGAAATGATCCAGTCAGGCATCACGGATATCCTGTATCTATATGATTCCAAATCCTACAGCGGCTTAAAAAAGCTTCATGGATTCTGCGACGCAATGAAAGAACACAATATTCCGGGGTTTGAAAAGCTGATTCACTTTTATGACGGTAATATCGAACATCTGGATGAGGTTGCCGATTTTGTGGCGCACATTGCAAAAAAAGGTACGCCCTTTCATGGCATCATGACTTCAGACGATTCCCTTGCAATCGGCAGTATCAAATATGCACAGAAAAAAGGAATCCGCATCCCGGAAGAATTATCGGTTATGGGATATAACAATTCCATGCTGACAAACTGCTGTACGCCGGAATTAACCTCTGTCGACAACCGTTTAGAAACCCAGACACACCAGTTAGTCCAGACATTGCTCGGTGTTTTAGCCGGAGAGGAAATGCCAAAGAAATCGATTTTCTCTGGAAAAATTATAAAACGAGGAACAACATTATTTTAACTTTCAGGAGGACATTATTATGAAACCATTTATGGACAAGAATTTTCTTCTTTCCAACGAAACAGCTCAGAAATTATATTTTGATTATGCAGCGACAACACCTGTATTAGATTATCACTGCCATATCAATCCACAGGAGATTTACGAGGACCGCCAGTTCGAAAACATCACTCAGGTATGGCTCGGCGGCGACCACTACAAATGGCGCTTTATGCGTTCCTGCGGTGTGGATGAGTATTACATCACCGGAGAAGCTCCAGACAAAGAGAAATTCTTCAAATGGGCTGAATGCTTAGGAAAAGCAATCGGAAACCCACTTTTCCACTGGAGCCATCTCGAATTGCAGAAATATTTCGGATACCACGGTGTTTTGAACAAAAAAACTGCGGAGGAAGTCTGGAATCTCTGTAACGCAAAACTTGCAGATCCATCCATGTCTGTCCGCAATATCATCAAACAGTCCAATGTAACTTTAATCTGCACAACAGACGATCCTGTCGACAGCTTAGAGTGGCACAAAAAAATTGCTGAGGACAATAGCTTTGACGTTCAGGTTCTTCCGGCATGGCGTCCTGATAAAGCAATGAATATCGAAAAACCAACTTATCTTGATTACCTTGCGACTTTATCTGACGTTTCCGGCATCAAGGTAGATTCCTTTGCTTCTTTATGTGAAGCATTAAAAAACCGTATGGACTTCTTTGCTTCCATGGGATGCTCTGTATCCGATCACGGTTTAGAGTATGTGATGTACGCTCCTGCTTCTGCTGAGACTGTAGAATCTATTTTTGCAAAACGTCTTGGCGGCGCTTCTGTCACAAGAGAAGAGGAACTCATTTTCAAAACAGCATTTATGGTTTTTGTCGGAAAAGAATATGCCAGAAGAAACTGGGTAATGCAGCTTCATTATGGATGCAAACGTGACAATAACTCCGCTATGTTTGGAAAACTTGGACCTGATACCGGCTTTGACTGCATCAATAACTATGCTCCTTCTTCCGAAATGGCAGATTTCTTAAACGCATTAAACAGTACAGACGAGCTTCCAAAAACCATTTTATACAGCTTAAATCCAAACGATAACCAGTCCATCGGTACGATTCTTGGATGTTTTCAGGATTCTACTGCTGTTGCAAAGATCCAGCAGGGTTCTGCATGGTGGTTCAACGATCATAAGACCGGCATGACTGACCAGATAATCTCCCTTGCAAACCTTGGAAATCTTTCTGGTTTTGTTGGAATGTTAACAGATTCCAGAAGCTTTTTATCTTATACCCGCCACGATTATTTCAGAAGAATTCTCTGCAATCTGATTGGTACCTGGGTAGAAAACGGAGAATATCCTGCTGATTATGAGACTTTAGAGGAAATCGTCCGCGGAATTTCCTACAACAACGCAGTGAACTATTTCAATTTTAATTTAGAGTTAGTGAAATAATTTTTAATTGATGACCTGTTTCAACCGGATCAGGTCATGATCTTGTCAAAGACGCATTGAGCGGAGAACATTTTGCGGAGTACTTCTTCGCTTCCTGCAAAGATGATGCGATCGCAGATTGTGTTCGCGAAATTCTGAAGTAAAACGGAGTTTAATAAAAAGAAAAATCGTACAAACAAATATGATTTCCTTTGTGAGCTTTGCGAACAGGAACCTCATATTTCGTTTGTACGATTTTTCTTTTTTCATAGCCATTTTCTTTTTTTCATGTTCATCCATGCTGACCTGTGATGCTTCCTATGCTTCAAGGCGTTTACAGATGTAGTCTTCCATTTCACTTTTGGATACTCCAAGCGTCAATGACAATTCCCCATAAAGTTCATTCTCTGCCGCTTTTAAATACCGTTCATCTAACGATGTTATCTTTTTGCCCTGAGCGATCCGCTCCTTTTTTCGGAAATATAATGTCTTGATAATACTGATCCACGCTCTGTAATCGCAGGTCTTTAACGCTTCCTTATATTGAAGCTCACGCTGTTTCTCATTCGCCACCCACAATTCCTCGATCTGTGGCATCTCCTCGATCAACTGCTCTGCCTCCTGCTTTGTGATCACTTTGCGCATCGCTACTTTCGCATTATCCGTCGGTGCATATATTTTCCCGTTTCTGTCTTCTAACGGAGCTAAAACATAATACAGCCTGTCCTTGTTGCTGCCGGGAATATCAATATGTGTGATCTCCTCTACCTGGCAGACACCTTTGCATCCATAAACAATATATTCTCCTACTTCAAACATTTTTCCATGATTCTCCTTTCTATTCGATTTTAACACGAAAAGTTCACAAATGTCAGTATATTTCTTTTTCATTTTCTCAATTTTGTGAAAACTGTCAAAAAGCTTTGCGGAGCATTTTTGTGTATATTGTATAAAACAAAAAAGCCGTACATATCTATGCACGGCTTTCTCGTATCAGTGAACTGGGTGATTCACTAATGACATATATTAAATTAGGGAAAGGAATTATAAATGTCTCTTTGCTAAAAATCAGCAAAGACCTTTATAGCAAAATAAATTATCTCTGAACACGTCCGGAAGCATCTCCACCAGCTAATTTCTGAACTTCAGAAACGCTAACCTGGTTGAAGTCACCTTCGATAGAGTGTTTCAGACAGCTTGCAGCTACTGCAAACTCGATTGTATCCTGTGGAGCATAATCATTTAAGCAAGCGTAAATTAATCCGCCACCGAAGGAATCTCCACCACCTACACGGTCAACAATGTGCATTAAATATTCTTTGGAGAAGTAGCTCTCGCCGTTCTCATATAACATTGCTGCCCATTTATTATCATTTGCGGAAATAGAAGTTCTCAATGTGATAGCAACTTTCTTAAATCCGAAACGGTCTGTTAATTTCTGTGCAACTTCTTTGTATCCGGCTTTGTTTAACTCACCTGCAGTTACTTCTGTACCTTCAGATTTGATTCCGAATACGTCGTTTGCATCTTCCTCGTTGGAGATACATACATCAACATATTTGCAAAGCTCGCCCATAACCTGTCCGGCTTTTTCTTTGGACCATAATTTGTTACGGTAATTTAAGTCACAGCTTACTGTGATTCCTTTTGCTTTTGCAGCTTTACAAGCCTCTAAGCAGATTGCAGCTACGTTATCGCCAAGTGCTGGTGTGATACCTGTGAAATGGAACCAGTCAGCTCCCTCAAAAATCTCATCCCAGTTAAAATCTGCTGTTGTTGCTGTTGCAATTGCAGATCCGGCACGGTCATAAATAACTTTGGAAGGTCTCTGGCTTGCGCCCTTCTCTAAGAAGTAGATACCTACTCTGTCACCACCGCGAACGATCTTGGAAGTATCAACTCCGAACTGTCTTAAAGAGTTCACACCTGCCTGTCCGATCTCATGAGCTGGTAACTTTGTAACGAAACTTGCATCTACACCGTAGTTAGCTAAAGAGATTGCCACGTTAGCCTCTCCACCGCCATAAGTAGCGCCATAAGATGCAGCCTGAACGAAACGATAATATCCTTCTGGTGCAAGACGAAGCATGATCTCACCAAATGTAACGACTTTCTTTGCCATGTTTTTATTTCCTCCATGTTTTAAATTCATAAGTTCCGTATAATGGAACTGTGTTTCATAATTTGTAACTTTATTATAACATCAATCCTGCAAATGTCAAACATGTTTTTTCAATAACTACTTTTCAATTTTGTTTTTTTGCGTTATAATGCATTTGAAAGTGGTTCGTATTATAGAACTTAGTTTCATATTATAAAACTATTTGCATAAAATATTGCAACAAATATGTTTCTATCATATGAAATAATGATTCTGTTCCACAAAACAACAGCCACATTTTTTCAAACAACAGGAGGTACTTGTTATGGATCGTAAATATGATGTGATCACATTAGGGGAAATTTTATTAAGACTTTCAACGCCGATAAACGGCAGACTCGCGCAGGGCGACACACTGATGAAACATCTTGGAGGTGCAGAGTTAAATATTGCATCTGAGATTGGGCAGCTCGGTTTAAATACCGCTATCATCTCCAAAATACCGAATAATCTGCTGGCTGCATTTATCAAAAACCAGTTAAATGCTTCCAGAGTCAGTGAAAATTATCTGATTGAAGACCGTTCTGACGACAGCCGTATCGGCATTTATTATTATGAATATGGTTCTTATCCGAGAAAACCGCGTGTTGTCTATGACAGAAAGCACTCTTCTATCAATAATATTGAGATTTCAGACGTGCCACAGACACTTTTTTACAATACACGCCTGTTCCATACAAGCGGAATCACACTCGGACTTGGCGGAAAGGCACAGGATTTTGCTATTCACTGTATTAAAGAATTCAAAAAACAGGGAACACTGATCTCCTTTGATGTCAACTATCGTTCCAATCTCTGGACCGGTGAGGAAGCAAGAAAATGCATTGAAACCATTCTTCCGTATGTAGATATTTTCTTCTGCTCCGAAGATACCGCAAGACTTACCTTCGGAAAAACCGGCACGATCAACGAAATCCAGAAATCCTTCTGCGAGGAATATCCGATTTCTGTTGTTGCTTCCACAGAGCGTACCGTGATCACTCCGAAGAAACATAATTTTACTTCTATTATTTATTCCGCAAAAGAAGATACTTACTATCGGGAAAATCCTTATAACAACATTGATGTTGTTGACCGTATCGGAAGCGGAGACGCCTATGTATCCGGCGCGCTTTACGGATATTTGAAACATGGCGACTGCCAGAGAGCGTTAGAATACGGTAATGCCATGGCTGCGATCAAACACAGCGTCATTGGCGACATGGTATTTACAGATTTAGAGGAGATTGACAGCATTATCGACCAGCACAAAAATACGTCCGGCTATCAGGCTGAGATGAACCGCTGACATTTTTAACAGAGTTCCACACGCTCTGCCTGAAAAAACTCTGCTTCTTTTTCCTCGTGTGTGACAAAAAGAACCGTTTTTCCGTTTGTCTGCTCTTTTATCATAAGCGCAACCTTCTCTTTTGTGCAGGCATCCAGTCCCTGCAGCGGTTCATCCATGAAAAGGATATCATACTCTGCCAAAAGTGCCCTTGCAATTGCCACACGGCGCTTCATGCCGCCACTGTACTCACTTACCGGCTTTCCAATGATATCCTTTAGTTCCATTTTCTGTAAAAAACGTTCAATCTCTGCGTCTGATTTTCCGGTCGTAATGCGGATGTTTGTCACGGCATCCAGGTTTTCAAATAAACGGTTTTCCTGAAAAATCGCACTGATTTTTTTATGCTCCATTCCGGTAACGGCTCCTTCGTCAGCCTTTACAAGCCCCATTAAAACCGCCAGCAATGTTGTCTTTCCAATGCCCGATTTTCCCATAATGCAGGTCATTTTTCCTTCCTGAAACCGACAGGAAAAATGATCTAACACTTTTTGATTTTCATATGATTTACATAAATCTTTCACTATAATATCCATTTTTCCACGTCCTTACCGTACATTCAGTTTCCGCGCCAGCAGTGACAATATCCACTGAAATACTTTTTCAAAAAGCACACTCACCATAATGATCACAAACGTCCATGCAAATAAGTCAGGTGTCTCCAGATATATTTTTGCATTGTAGAGTTTTTCACCGATCGAGCCTTTCGGAATCCCAATGATCTCTGCCGCGATTCCTGCTTTAAAACACATACCGATTGCAATGGCACAGGCAGACCGGAAATAAGAAAACAATCCGCCAAAATAAAGATAATACAGCCTGTTTCCGAATGTCATCCGAAATACTTTTGCCATTTCAAAAAGTTCTCTGTCAAGATGTCCGAATCCTTCCAGAAGATTCGTGTAAATGATTGGAAATGCCATGATAAAGGAAATGAGCACGGACAGATTCCGCGAGGGCATCCAGATTAAAACGAGCACGATAAAGGACGCTACCGGTGTTGCCTTTAACACTGCTGCCGGAAGTGCCAGTATATCACGCACAAATGAAATATGATGCGCTAACGCAGAACAAATGACGCCGGTTACTACCGCACAGAAAAAACCTGCTGCGATCCGTTCCATGGAAAACCAGACAGAATGCCAGAATGAATATGTCTGCACCAACGAAATCAGGCACCGCCCCACGGAAAGGGGCGATGCCAGTAATATCTGTTTGTCTAATGCCATACTTGCAAACTGCCAGAGTATCAGCCATAATGCAATGGTCCAAAGCTTTATTTTATTTTTCTTCCTAGTCTGCATTGTAGTAGAAATCATCATTTGGTACGGCTCCACCGACTGCTGCCGGATTCTGTTCGAATAAGATTCCAAGATAACTGCTTAATTTTTCCTTCATGTCATTTCCTGCAATAAAGGTAATGTTACATTCCGGGATTGCCTTCTCTGCAACTGGTGTTGCAACAATATCATAATTTCCAACAAGAACTGCTGCATCTGCCACATTGTCGTTCACATAGTTCACAGAAGCCTCGTACTGCTGTAAAAAGGTATCCACTGCGTCCGGATGTGCCTCGATAAATTCATTTCTTGCGATGACAACACCGGTAATTAACGTTGCTTTTGTATCTCCCTCACCGGAAGCATTTTCCCATTCCTCTGTCAGGTCCAATGCCACACGAATGTTTTCATTCTGTGTCATTGCCACTGTCACAAATGGCTGTGGAAGCATTGCAACTGCATCCTCATTTGCTGCGAGAGCAGCCACACATTCGGAATGTTCGGATTTGTACTCGATCGTCACATCTTTTTCCAGATCAATACCATTTGCGGTCAGCATGTAGTTTAATGCATATTCCGGTGTTGCACCTTTTCCGCTGGCATAAATTGTTTTTCCTTTTAAATCAGCAACACTCTGCACGCTGTCGCCATTTTCCACGATATATAAAACACCTAAGGTATTCACTGCTAAAACGCTGACATCCACACCCTCTTTGTTGTACAAAACAGATGCAAGGTTTGCCGGAACTGCTGCAATGTCAATATTTCCCTGTACGATCTGTGGAGTGATCTCATCCGGGGAAGCTGAGATTGTAAAATTATAATGGTTTGCTCCGGTATCTCCGTTGTCGGAATCATCCATTAATTTGACCATTCCCATAGCTGTCGGTCCTTTTAAGGCAGCTACATTCACATCAGTCAGTTCGCCTGTTGTCCCTGTGTTTTCCGTTGTTTCTGTACTTACTGCTTCCTCTGCTGATTCTGTGACTGCTTCGCTGGTTTCGGTCTGTGGAACTGTCACGTTCTCATCCACTTTGTTACCGCCGCATGCTGCCAGCATCACACAGGACATCATAAGAGCCAGTGCTGATACAAGTTTCTTCTTCATAATATTAAATTCTCCTTCTGGTCTAAAAATAAATATTCAGGTCAGTTTCTCTTTCCTGTCAGACCGAGAATAAGTATAAAGGAATTCTGCCATAATCTCAAGTATCTTTTTTCGTACATGTTAATTTTTTAACGATTTTACTGTTTTTGGGCATAAACTGATAAAATTTTTTGCTACAAAAAAATTTTTATTGTGTAATCGTTTCCGTCACACCAAGGAAAATCGGCATCTGCGTTTCGTTGTCAATAATCGCATAGACAAATGGACGGTCTAAATGCACGGTCTTGACAACAGGTGTCTCCAACGAGGCGTACTCTGCAATTCCAACTACTGTTGCCGCTCCTGCTTTTGTTCCCTGCTCATCTACCTCAATGTACGTTTTATGGAGTACCATATCGATGTAAAGATTTCCACGGCCACTCGTTCCGATTCCGCTAAAGTCTGCTTTGTCAGGATCGAACGCATCTGTCATTCCCATATTTTTCAATGTATCATTCAGTTCTACCGAATATTCCGACTTGAACTTTGGAATCGCGGCATCCACCTCGTAATCCGTGCCTGCATTTGCAATGACAGTTACCAGCTTTTCTGCACTCATCTGGCTGATATAATCGCTCATGCTGATTCCTTCCTTTGGAAGCAGTGCGACAAAGCTGTAACCTTCTTCGTAAGGTCTGATAAAGCCTGTCGTACTGTCATCCTCCAGATAATAGTCCTCTGTGGAGTACATCATATCGACACTCTGGCTGCCTCCATTTTCCGGTGTAAAAGTGCCGTCCTGCACATCCTCTTTTTCATACGGAGACTGCCATTTTGCATCAAAGGCAACTGCGTTGATCAGATACATCACAGAATCATTTTCAATCTGATCCAATATCTCCGGAATCATCTTTTCGGTCTTATTGGAAACCCACGTATTGATATCCTTTAACGTGCTGTCATCAAACGGTGCCTTAAAAATTTCCGCATCAAATAATTCCGTGTTCTTTCTCAGGAAATCATCCTCCACATGGAAAGTGTCTGCATCTTTCAGCCAGATAGAGTTTGCAACATTCAAATGCGCATTTTCGGTATCCGATAAATTCTTCATACAGGAAGAAAGTTCTTTGCCCTGCTGTTCGGCTGGCATGCCGCCCGATAAAACCTGTTCCATTTGCGTCAGGGTATCGCCCTTCGCACCGTTCTCTGTCATGGTAAGCGCTGCAAGCACAGAAAGCGGTGCGATCATCTCGTTTTTCCCTTCCTGATAGGTCTGCTGCAACAGCTTAACCGCAAACTGCCGATTTCTAAGCCCGATTGTTGTCTGATCTTCGCTGCCTCCTACCACTTCGGTATTTTTCTGGTCAGAATTAACCAGCTCGGAATCTTCCTGCTTTGTTGCATCGGCTTCATCCTGTCCGCCGTCTTTCGTCTGTTCGGCTGTCAGCTTCTTTGTGGAACCGGACAGTGCTTGGTCACTGCCACAGCCAAGTAAACCAATCGTCATGCAACCAATTAAAATTGTAACTAATTTTTGTTTCATGGTGTTCTCCCTCCTTCTTTGTTGCAGGTAATTGCAAAACGCCAATTCAAGTTGAGAAGATTGTGAAGAATTAACAATTTAATCCACCTTATTTTAGAGTTTTGCAATTATCAATTAAATAATCAACACAATTCCCGCAATATCATGAGCAGTTCCGCCTCGGTCAGATTTTTTGTCTGGACTGTAAACGTTACCCCCTCTTTCGAAAAAATCGCAAGATAACATTCATCATCGCCTGCAAGACGCGCAATTGTCACTTCGTTATCATTGACAACCGAAGTTTTTAAATTGTCATCCGCAAATTCAGTAATCTCACCTGATTCTGTTGTTCTGACACTGATTTCAAGACTTTTGCTTCCATCCACGCTCTCATAGAAAAATGTATTGTTATCAGCTACCACTTCATTGGCATCATTATAGCCAATAATTCCTGTAAAACCTGCTTCTTCCACCTTCTGGCTGCCCTGCAACGTCTGCACCAGATTATCCACATAAGAAGTAGCGGTTTCTTCCTGCCCTGCATTTGCTGTCAGTTCTTTTGGCAGATTTTCCGGGAAAATAGTTACTCCATAATGTTCCTCTAATTCCTGTGCATCCAAAACTGTCTCCCTCGCATAGCCTATGTCGATTGCGACAGTATTTAACTGGTCTACCTGATTCATTGTGATTTTCTCGTTTGTATCTGCCTGTGCAGTCACTGCCTCTGTGTCAGTCACGCCCTCCTCATATGCCGCTTCTGCTGTTTCGACACTGGTATCTGCGGATTCTGCGATCTGGCTTTCCTGCTGTTCCGGTTCTACCATTCCTGCTGCCGTTTCTGTACCTTTATCGCCTCTGTTAAAAAACAGGGTAAACGTGGAAACTGCCCCGATCAGCAGAACACACACACATGCCGCCATCGCTGTGAAATGTCTGATTGTTCTCTTTTTCTGTGCCGCTTTGTTCCACTGCTCCGCTTCTTTTACATAAACCGGATCAATTTTTCCAATGGCATCCATCCAATCTGTTTTTTTCATGGTGCGTATCCCTCCTTTTTCAAAAAATCCACCATTTTCCCTCTGATACGGAATAATGTCGTTTTTACTCTGCTCTCACTGCACATACAGCGCTCTGCGATTGCTGTGATATTGTCACAATACCAGTATCTTCGCACGAACATCACCCGCTGTTCTTTGGGCAGCATTTTTAAGAAATGATTGATACACGTCACAAGTTCCTGTTCTTCTATGTAATGGGAGGGTTCTTTTTTATCCACATGATCCGTAAGTTCATCAAAAATGAAATCCACCTCCCCGTTTCCTCTTTTCGCCGTATGCTGTTTCCGGTATCGATCCAGACTTAGATTTCTTGCGATCGAACCTAAAAACGCTGACAAAATACCCGGTCTTTCGTCCGGCATCGCATTCCACGCCCGAAGCCATGTATCATTGACACATTCTTCACAATCTTCTTTACTGGTAAGAATATTTTTTGCAATTCTGCCACAATACGCTCCGTATTTTTCCGCGGTTTGTGTGATTGCACTCTGATCTCTCTCCCAATACAGATCTATAATCTTTTCATCTTCCATCGCATGTACCCTCTTTTTCTCCCCGTTTTGTTTGCACGGATAGATTTCGTTGCTTTCATTCTCTCATATTTCCTTTCATCAGGAAAGACGCAAATAAATCTGATTGGTTACACAATGTTTCAAACTTTTTACCCCAGTCTCAAACTATCCCCATGATTCAAAATAGGTACGCTATACAAAAACAACACATCCTGATACTTAGTATCCCCTAAAAGTTCCAATGCATACGAAGCGGAAACATACCGCAAGTCAACCAGTGTCACCTCCTCATAATTTTCAGCCAGAAGCGGTGCAATACTGCTGCCAAAAGAATCCCGGAACAGCAACAGTTTCTTTCCATTCTGACACTGCGGATTCTGAATGGTAATCAGCGCCCTTGCGCCCCACAGATAAAAATCATAATCATCCATTCCACCAATTTTCTCCGGCGCATAGACACTCACCGTCTGCTGTTTTTCATAATCGTAAACCTGCATCTGATCTGTAAGCTCATTCTCCCTATAATAAATGGCGTCCGGTTTTGTTAAAAAAGCTGACGCAGCACTATAAGCTCCCTGAAACTGATCGGTGGCAGTCTGCCATTCACCGGATAATGCCATATTCTCCTGCCCCATACTCTGCATAAGCGTGTTTACTACATCTGTAAGTTTTTCCTGTTTCCAGTGAAGATCTGTGCGGTAATAATCACTCAGCTCTAGTTGGTCATAGAGGCTGATAAACTCCGCTGAATTGATCTGTTCCTGCATGATTTCATCCAGCCTGTCATAATCAAGTACCGGATACCCACTTTTTCCTTCCTTCTTTTTCTGGCTAGTCTCTGTTTGTTTACCAACATCCTGCGCTGAATCATCCTTATATTCTGACAGATAATAATTCTTGTCCGGAATCACTGCCACATAGCAGTCAGATTCCGCGAACTGTTCCTCGCACAGTTTTTCTATTGCTTTTGCCACTCTGTTCACATTCTTCTCGTTTAGTTCTGCCTCTAAATGGTAAACGCCATCTTCCACTTTAAAATACCCGTCCGCGTCTGCCTTGCCGAGAACGTTTGTCTCTGTTTCCGATTTTATCGTGCGAAAAACATCTCTCGCTGGAAACTGTTCCAAAAAATACGTTTCCAATTGCTCCATATATGTTCCGTCTGAAAATGATTTCACGCTAAATTCAGGTTTCTGTGCCAGCTGTCTCCGCTCTGTTTTTGATGTTTTCTGATCCGGCAGCAAAAAAGCAGTTACCGGAACCAAAATAAGAAAACAGAGAAAAACACAAGCAGCTACTTTTTTCTTCCACTCCATTTTCCGCCCTCCTAAAACCTGAAATATAAAAACGGATGCACGCTGCTTCCAAGCAAAAATGCAGTTGCCAGAATCAGACCGATTAAAATACAACTGCTCTGCAGCAGCCAGCCAGCTTTTTTCCAGACGACTGTATTCTGAA
>ERZ860508.600-NODE-600-length-26746-cov-3.431119_pt1 | contig 26746 bp, 23 predicted proteins | sample MGYA00509976_ERZ860508 | MGnify/ENA primary metagenome ERZ860508 (study PRJEB30046, sample SAMN00715242) | human gut metagenome | study: EMG produced TPA metagenomics assembly of the A metagenome-wide association study of gut microbiota in type 2...
TGACCTGCCTGTATGTCATATCAATAAATACAGATACAGGAATTCCTAATCTGTCAAGAATAGCTTCTGCTTGCTCTTTTATATTCGGTTGAATGCGTGCTGTTACGTTTGCAGTTTTTGTTGCCATAGTATGCACCTCCTTACCGCTTATAGTGTACCACCATGTATCGCTTTTTACAATACAGATGCGTTTATTCAAAAGTTAAATTTGTGGAAATTTTGGGAATTTGAACTGCTTGTTTTCATTTACCTCGTTTGCTTTAATTACGTACTTATTATAAATTCATAGTTTTTAACCACTGTTTGAAATTCGTTTCTAAATATGAATCGTTGTGTTTATCCCGCTAACACTAATGGTATATCCATTGACTTCATAACAAAATTTGTGTATAATTTTGTTATCATACAAGGAGGTGTTTTTATGCCGGCAATCAAATCAAGTGCTGATTTAAGGAATAATTACAATGAAATCTCTACATTTTGCCATAATTATCCTGAACCAGTTTTCATTACGAAGAATGGAAAAGGCGATCTTGCTGTTATGAGTATTGAAGCCTACGAAGAACTGACCAACCGCTTTGAACTTTACAGCCAGATCAAGGAGGGAATGGACGATATTGCCACAGGCAATACCAGACAATTTTCCGAAGCTATGGCTGATATCAGGAGCCGCCGCAGTCGATGAGCTATCAGGTTCATATCACTTCCACCGCTGAACACGATATTATGCGTGCTGCGGATTACATCGAATTTACCCTCAAAAATCCAGATGCTGCTGATAATCTGTTAGATGCTGCAACTGAGCAGATAGGCTCATTAACCGACCAGCCACAAAAGTTTCGTCTGGTAGATGATCCGGTACTGGCAAACCGGAGCATTCGTTTTGTGATAATCAATAATTACCTTATCTTTTATACGGTTGACGAAGGAAAACAGACTGTAATCATCGTCCGTTTTCTCTATCAGAAAAGTAACTGGACTTCCATTCTTCGACAGGGATTTCCCCTCATTTAAGGAATCTGTTTTATGCAGGTTCCTTTTTAGCGCATTGCTTTATAAAAGCCTCTTGCACGCAAGAGACTTTTCATACCACCTAGTTTTCACTTTTAATCAATGGAATCAATAAAAGTAACAAAAGAATTCCTACGACTCCGACCACGATTCCGGCTGCCATATGATCAAACACCATGCATAAACTCATTCCTATGCCAAATGTAATACATCCAACAATGCTTAACACAACCGTCTCCACTACTTTCACTGTAGGATGGATCGGCGCTTTTTTCTCCATTCGACGCCACACAAAAACGGTAAGAAGAAGTTCTACAATTCCAACTACTCCGACTATAATTCCAGGCTGGAATAAATTCCACTCCGTTATTAATACCATGCACATGCCGATTCCAAGACATAAAACACCGATTACTCCCATAATCATTGCTACTAAACTACTTTTTTTCATTTTCATTTACCTCGTTTCCTTTAATTTTGTACTTATTATAATTTCATAGTTTTTAACCATTGTTTGAAATTCGTTTCAGAATTGTTAATTTGTGAAATGTTTTCCGATTGAACATCAACACCATACCAATTGTTTATAAATTATGAAAGAATCACAGCAACAAAAAAACTCAGAAGCAAACGTGCTTCTGAGCCGGTCATAAACATTCTATAACAAGGAATGCCCCTTCTCACAGAGTTCGTAGATTTCATCATATTTTTCTTCAATGTACCGATCAATGCGATCCGTTTTCTTCTCTTTTACCTTTTTATAGGCAAAATAAGGTAAAATCCAGCCTGCGAATCCCGGAATTGCAAGCAGCACACATAACCAGATGATCGGCGGTGCTGCCGTAACCGCAAACACAGAACCAGCCATACACGCCGTGCCGAAGATTCCGATCGTAATCGCAATCATCGTGGCAGAAGTTGTCTTGGAATCCTCCAGTTTCTCAATTTCTTTCATGTCCGCTTCGAAGTTTCGCTGCAGCCTGGTAAGTTCTGCACGATTGACAATCTTACGGTTTCTTTTCAGCTTAAGGATCAGCAGATCCCCACGATTCTGCGGTGCAAAATGGTCATCCGGCTTCCAACCGAAATGCTCATAACAATCCAGATAAAAAGAAGCCTGCGCCGATACAACGCTAAGTTCCTTATATTCATACATGGTAAATTCCTGCTCACTCATTTTCATTCTCCCGTTTCACCAGCCTATTTTATTCGTCTGCGAAAGGAAGCGTATCTGTCACTTTCCTCTTCGCTAACATCACTCGAAATTCGGTTCCCTCTTCAGGCTTACTCGTAACATCAATCCTCGCATCCGACAATTCCAGAACCCTCTGCACCAAAGCTAAACCCAATCCGTTTCCAAGCATTGCGTGGCTTTCATCTCCCTGATAAAACTTATCAAAGATATGTTTCATCACGTCTTCTGTCATTCCGCATCCGCTGTCTCTTACGGAAACAAGCACCTGCTCCTCATCACTCCTCTGCGACAAGAGAATCGTTCCGCCCTCCGGCGTAAACTTGATTGCATTGGACAACAGATTGTTCCAGACCAGCTCCATCAGCCCCGGATCCGCATCCACATACGCCCGATCCTCCATTTCCACCGCAAAGTCAATATTCTTCTTTTCCCAGCTGTCCTCAAACATTACCGCACATTCACTCAGCTGCGCACACACATCGTAGCGCTCCACCACCGGACGGATCGTCTGCTTCTCCAGCTTGTTCAGCTTTAACATATTCCGAATCAGATCTGACATCCGCTTACTGGAATCCAAAATATTATCTACATATCCGCTCTGCCTCTCATCCAGATTTCCTTCCATCTGCAGAAGCTGTGCATGATGATAGATTGCAGAAAGCGGTGTCTTAAACTCATGTGACACATTGGAAAAGAAATCCGTTTTCAGTGTCTCAATACTTCCCAGTTCCTCCACCATCTTGTTGAAATCCAGAATCATCTCATCCATGTAATCCAGATGATCCGCGGTATGAACGGTTGGGATATACACCGAAAAATCTCCGGATGCCACCTTATCCGCAGCCTCTGCAAGATTATGAAGCGGTTCCTCATAAGTCTTTTTAATCTCTCTTCTGGTAAAAAGCGTAATTCCAGCTGCCACCAATGCCCAATACACCATCGGCAGAATTGTCTGCGTAATTTCCGACCAATGTAAAGCGTTCATTCCAACAATGATACCGACATGTAATCCGGACATCAGAAGCAATATCAGAAAATACACAAGGAAAATATAGGGTGGAAACAATTCGTTTTTCATCTTCATTTTCTGTTTCATAAAAGCACCGCCTTATATCCGAGTCCTCTCACCGTCTTAATCTCAAATCCGTCGCATTCCGAGAACTTGTCTCTTAATTTTGTGATATAGACATCTACCGCCCGCAGACTGGTATCCGAATCCACACCCCAGAATTCATCCATCAGCTGCGCGCGGGTAAACGTCTTCTTCGGATAGGATAAAAGCTTATAGAGAATATTAAATTCTCTGGTTGCGACCGCAATCTCCTCTCCATCGACCTCGGCGGTCATTCCATCCGCATCCAGTACAAGATTTCCAACTGACAGTTTTCTCTCAGTCTCAATGTTTGCCCGGCGCAGCAATGCACGGACACGCATTTCAAGCTCCGCAAGTTCGATCGGTTTCACCATATAATCGTCGATTCCAAGCTGAAATCCCTTCTGCTTGGAAGGCAGATCATCTTTCGCCGACATAAACAGAATCGGAATCCTCTTGTTCACTTCCCGGACGGTACGTGCAAATTCAAACCCGTCCACTTCCGGCATCATAATATCGGAAATGATCAGTTCATATAGCTGATTGTACATCTCATCATAAGCTTCCGTTGCACTTAAGACGCCTTTTGCCTCAAAACCACAGTCATTTAACCATGCACATACCGTCTGGTTAATCTTCTTATCATCATCAACAACTAAAATATGGATCATCCGGATCTCTTCCTTTCTTCCTGACATTTTCGCCTGCTATTGTCAAAGTTTTGTTTATAAATTGTTTCAGTTTTGTTAATTCGATCTACGAGTAACAAAAAGCTCCCATCTCAAAAGACAGGAGCTTTCCTAAAGTTATACTTTAATTTTCTGCTTTCTTCTGCTTTCTGTTTCGAATCACGCTTCTTGTTGTAAAGAATAATGTGATCAGAATTCCGAGTGCTGCTACAACATCGAGTGCGTATAAGCCCTTCTTCCATAACGGAACAACCGATACGACTTTACTGTCTGCTGCAAGTCCGTTCATCGCATTACTTCCGGCAATTGCATATACCACATTCTTTGCGGCTCTCTGCATATCGTTGACAACCTCATTGGTCATCTCTGCGTCAGACAACTTCCAAAGTGTTGCATCCGTATTCAGCCACAGGTCCGTTCCTGCTGCAAGACCTTCACGCATATCCTCATATGCAAAGACTGCGTAGGAAGCCTGATCGGTTACAGCCATACCCTTAAATCCCCACTCATCACGAAGTGTTGCTGTCATCAGTCCATAGTGACCTCCTGTCCAGCGGGATCCGATACGGTTCATACTTACCATGACACCGTGTGCATCACCTTCGCGGACTGCAGTCTCAAAAGCTGCCAGATATACCTGACGGACCGACTGCTCGTTGGCAAAGATTGCACATCCCATACGGTTGGTTTCCTGATCGTTTAATGCAAAATGCTTTACGGTTACAACCGCACCCTTGGACTGTGCGCCTGCGGATGTTGTTGCTGCCATCTTTCCGGAAAGGAATGAATCCTCGGAATAATATTCGAAGTTACGTCCGCTGTACGGAGAACGATGAATGTTACAAGCCGGTGCGTACCATACCTGTACACCGAGTGCAAGAGAATCCTCACCGATACATTTACCAAACTCTTCGGAGAGATCATCGTTCCATGTAGAAGCAAGTACCACCTCAGGCGGATAAGAAGTTCCGCTCTCTCCTCCGACAAGTGTTCCGGAAATTCCGGCAGGTCCGTCCTTATCAACGGTCTCCGGAAGCTGGATGGACTTCACACTCTTGGTTGCGTATCCACCAATACGAACCAGTTCGTCAACTTCATCCTGTGACATCTGCTGTACCAGTTTCATCCACAGTTCATCATCATAATCAAGTCCGATCAGTGAAGCTGCGCTTAACTTTCCTTCGGTCTCATCAACAGTTCCTGTTACCGGTTCTGCAGAATTGCTGCTCTCATCGGTATGAAGCTCAAGATCAGAAAGTAATGCATCCGGAGCCTCCCATGTGCCGCCATTGTAAGTTTCTGGCCAGGTTCCTGTCCAATCACTTCTGCTTAAATACTGATAGCTGTCATCATATTTCTTGATATCAACATCCTCGAACTGGTTGGTAATCTCATTTCCGGTTGCCTGAGAAGATGCATAAGTCTTGGCATCGATCTCATTTACCGTAACCCTGGAAGTCTGATCGGCATTTCCTGCCTGATCCATTCCCTGCTCCTCACTGTATCCCTTCGCTGCAAGGATATTGTTGACTGCCTCATGTGCATTGTTTGCTGCAGTAAAATAGTAATCTCCCGCATCAACGATATAAGTTCCGTATCCGTTCGCATCGTATACTTTCATCTGTTCCTTTGGAACGGTTACGGTAACAGTAGCGCTTGCGCCTGCATCTAACATATCTGTCTTGGCATATCCGACAAGCTGAACGGATGCTTTCTCGATGCCCTGCTCCTTGTCGTACTCGGTGTAAGGAGACTGCATATAAATCTGAACGATATCCTTACCGGCTACGCTTCCGATATTCTTGACATCAACCGATACCTCGTAGTTATCGCCTTTGTCAGCTACCTTATAATTACTCCACTCAAAATCCGTATAAGACAGGCCATATCCGAACGGATACTGGACAGACGCTGTATAATCATAATTTGCAGCATCCTCATTTCCGAGAACAACATCCTCGTATCTTGTCTCATAATAGTTGTATCCAACGTAGATGCCCTCACCATATACCATGTAAGAATATCCGAAATCAACAGAGCTGTTCGTAAACATAAAGCTTCCGAAGTTTGCCATACTTGGTGCACTGAAAGAATCATATGCATAGGTATCGACTAATGCGCCGGATGGATTGACCTCACCGGTCAAAGCCTGTCCTACTGCATAAGCACCAGTCTCACCGATTGCTCCGATCCAAAGCGCTGCGTCCACATCATACTCATCAAGGAATCCAAGCTCCATTGCATTCTGTGTATTCAGCAACACGATAACATGGTCAAAATTGTCGCATGCCATCTGGAGCATATCGCACTCATTCTTATCAATCTGTAAATAGGTAGAACCATTCTCCAGCTTCTCGGTTGACAGATCCGAGCTCTCTCCACCGGAACGTCCTAATACAACAACTGCTGCATCGTTATACTCTGCGAAACTGTCCTTCACTTCTTTCGTATACTTGTCTGCCGGTACTTCATTTACTGAGAACGATCCCTCGCCGTATACATCCGGTGTGGTCTTACGATAAGAAGATCCCTCACCCTTATCATAGAAATCCCAGAGTGTAGGGTTTAATGTAAAACCTGCTTCCTCGAGTCCTGTCTTGAGATTGACTGCCTTAGAAGCATCCACAGATCCGGCTCCGCTTCCGCCATAGATCGGATCAACCGCATCCTGACCAAACACGCTGATCTTGCTTCCGCCTGCGAGAGGCAATGCATTGTTCTCATTTTTGAGAAGCACGATACCCTCTGCCTCGATATCCTGTCCAACCTGTCTCAAATGCTCGGTGCGAGCCTCTTCCGAGTCATAGTCGCTTGTGTAATAATCCACAGCCTCGCCGTCAGCTGAGACGATCTTCTGATTTGACTGGTTAAAATGTACGGAAATCAGATTCTGATACTTTAACGCATAGTAATTTCCGATTACCAGACCAACTGCGATTACAACGCACAATACATAGGCAACAATCGCTTTGATGTCCACTTTCTTACTTTTGTTACTCATAGATAATCCTCCACTTTTACTTTGATTCTTCCGGTTCTTCTTTGAATATCACTTTGAAGATCGGGAAAAATACCCAGAACGATATCGCACAATTAATGATCATTGTCACAACATCTGCCACAGTAATTCCTGCACTTCCCATCACATTTTGGAAAAAGCGATAAATCGGGTCTTTGTACAATCCCTGAAGTGCTGCCGCTCCGATTGAGATGATCAGGTACGCGATCACATACCAGAATGCTGCTTTTGCCAACGAGCTATTCGACTTAAAAGTCACTTTTCTCTGAAGGAAAAAGTTAATCACCTGTGCGATCAGCATTGTGATCTCAACCGCGAGGAAATACGCAAGTCCGCCGCCTCCGCCGCTGCCGATCGATCCTGCCGCGTAATCGAATACATAATACGGGCTTCCACCGACCGATCCGCAATGCAACACCTGAAATCCCATGTCCACAAGATTTGTCATGCCAAAAATCGACTTAAGCACCGGCATCATGATCATCTGTAGAACCGTTACACCATTGCTCACAACGAAAAACACAAGGAACTGTGCAATCGTCTCATGCTTTGTGGCAAACCGTTTCCAACCTGCGACAATCGGATTCATTGTCTGATTGTCCATACTCTTTTTCATCCTCCCTCCTGATTGATTTGGTCCGTGCCGGACCTTGTAACCATATACTAGCACACGCAGACTTTCAGATTCTCATTTCGCATAATCTGCACTTTTTCTGCACAAACTGCATCGCGCTTATACATTCTGCACAATTCTATTTCTTTTTAATTATGCACTATTCACAACGTAAAAAGGTGCCTGCACCACATTCTCATGTATGCCTGCACCTCTTCCGTTTCATCATAACAGGGTAATGGTGAATTCCGGTTCCAGGGCTTCGCTTTAATTTTGTTGCGAAGTCTGCTTCATCGGAATCAGAACCTTGAGATCAAACCAGTTCTTGTTCGTATCAATACTGACCGCACCATCATATTTGTTGACGGTATAACGAATACTCTTCAGTCCGTATCCGTGATATTCCTTGTCCTTCTTCGTCGTGACAAGCTTGCCCTCCTTATACTGGAGCGCCTCCTCATAGTAATTCTCGAAGCGCAGAATCAGGAAGTTCTTCTGCTTTGATACCGTAACATGGATCAGTCGTTTCTCCTTGTCCGGAATCTTAAGTTCACACTCAATCGCATTGTCCAATGCGTTACCAAAGATACTGCAGATATCCATCACATCCATGAAATCAAGGAGCGTTCCATCTGCCACACAGGTAAACGTGATTCCATGCTTTGCACAATACAGGCTCTTCGTCGTAAGGACCGTATCAAGCACCTGATTTCCGGTCTTGTTCTGCGCCTCGTACTGCCTGATTTCATCCTCCATCCGGTTTAGAAATTCCTCCCGCTTGGCAGGATCATTCTCACTTCTTAAGAACGCGATCTGATGCTTTAGATCATGGTACTTGTAATTGATCAGCTCAATGCTCTCCCTCGACTGCTTATACTGCACATACTGATTCTGCAGCACGTTCTGCACTGCCTCGAGTTCCTTACGCACACGCAGCTCGCAACACTGGATCAGATGCGCGTACAATATCGCGATTCCTCCAAGATCCACAAGCGTGCGGATATTGCCGACCTCAAACGAGTACCTTCCGGAAAAAGGCGTATTGATTGTGAGATAACTCATATTGCTGACCGCAAATACCGCCACTGCGATCAGAAGTCCCGAGAAATATTCTCTCAAGCTGATATCCATCTTCGCATCCTTCGGCAGGTGCATATGGATCAGCCGGAGCAGAATTAACGCAACCGCTCCGTAGATCACCACAAGCATGATTACCTGAATCCAGACTGACGGTACTTTCTTCCAAAAAAAGCACAGAATCTGCCACTCCACAGAAGCCATAAATTCCGCCACCACGAACGCGATCATTCCAAAGTATGCCGCATCCATCACATTGATATCACAACATATGTTGATAAATGCGATCATCAGTATGACCGCCGCAATCATACACGGAATCCAAAGGTATATGACCAGATCACCCGTTGCGATCAGAAACGCGCTTTGAATCACGATCGCCATCACCATAATTCCAATTGTCCTGCCCCTGCTGAATCGTTTCTTCAGCGGCAGGATGAAAAGCATACATGCCAGCCACTCTGCGATCGCAGTGTAAATTCTTGGTATATCCGGCATCAGATTATCGATCATTTTATCATCTCTCCCCAGTATTCTGTTAAGCATTCCATAAATTCCTTCTTGCGCGCGCGGCTTAATACCAGCTGCTCGCCACGGACTACCGCACATCCGTCCTGTACACTGTCCACATGCTGCAGGTTGATCAGATAGCCCTTATTTCCGCGGCAGAAACTCATTCCATCTAATTTTTCTTCCATCTCCTTCATCGTTCCGATGGTCTCATAATCACCGAGGATCGTGTGAAGGATCAGCGTATGTCCCTGGCTTTCGATGTAGAAGATATTCGCCAGATTGATACGCACCGTTCCACCCTTGATATTGACCATGATTGTTTTATCCGTGCGCTTCTTCATACGGGAGATTGCCCGGTTCAGTCTCTGCGAAAAGGCGAAATACGACACCGGTTTCAACACATAATCAAGCGCATCGACCGCATATCCACGGATCGCATACTGTGCCATATTCGTGATAAAAATGATCACGACCTCGGAATCGACTTTGCGGATTTCTTCCGCTGCAGACATACCATCCATGAATTTCATCTCAACATCCATCAGAATGATGTCATACTGTGACTTATAATTATGTACAATGTCATCACCGTCCGCACAGTAGGTGATGTCAAAGACTTCTCCGTTCTCTTTTTCGTACTGATGCAGATACGCCTTCAGCTGCTCAGCATACATTTCTTCATCTTCTACGATTGCAATCTTGATCATCGCTGCTTTCTCTCCTGTTTTATTTTCATATATTCAACGAGTGCAAAATTCTGTGGCGGCGGGCTTGCACTGGGCGGCTGACTCTCGGGGCACCACCTTAGCGGAACACGATTTTAGACAAAATCACTGAATTTGCGAAAATCTCTGCCGGGCTCAACTTTTGTGTCCGAGCAATGCTTCGACTGCGGCACTCCGAATGTCCGCCTGACACAGATGTGCTCAAAATTTCTAGTCTGCCTAAGCGGAGCACTTCGCAAATTTTAATGTGCCCGCTCTCGGTTAATGTCTCCCCTCGAAGCATTATGGAGTGCCACTAAGGTATGAGGTCGCAAACACGACCCGCGGGCACGGTATTGTTCAGCACTCCGCTAAGGCAGACACGAAATCCATCGGACACATTCTGTGTTCAGGCGAACACCCGGAGCGCCACTGTCTAAGCTTGAGCGGACAGCAAATGATAAGAAGAGCCCGGCGGACATTTTCTGCAAATTCCTGATTTGGGATAACTAGTGTCCACTAAGGTGGTGCCCCGAGAGTCAGCCGCCCAGTGCAAGCCCGCCGCCACAAAATTTTTACACTCGGATATTATATATGATAAAATACCAGGAAACAGAACGCAAGCGTAAACAGCAACAAGACCTCATCCGAATTTCTTCAGATCAGGTCTGTATGCATGTGTAAAGGAGGGGGATGAATTTAATCTCGCCGAATGGTCGCGCGGATCAGATGTGCAGTACCCTTAATGCGATGCCCATTGGCCATCTCCGTGAGTGCCCGCGCCATCTCCATGGTTACAAATCCGCCCGTCATCTTGGCATAGCCGCGAATCGGCATATTGTAATTGAAAAGCACATTCAGATTCGGCTTGCCCTGCCATTCGCTGATTTTCAGCATCAGGCGAAGCACTCCGTAGAATATCTTTCCAATAATTCCTTTTCCATAATAGAGCTGACATACGGCATCATTCATGCCGATCTCGCCGCTCCAGCTTCCGTCCGGGATCGGACGACCATATAATTGTTCAAAGGCTTCGTCTCCTACCACCTTAACTTTGCCACTGAAATATTCCGGCATCTTATCTCTGCGGTACGGTCCTTCTGCAACCGTTCCGTTTACCTGCATCGGTGCCTGCAACTGCATCGTCTCTGCATCCGTTCCGATCATGATCTGATACTCACCGGACTCAATCTCCCATGTATTTGTTCTCGCATCGAAGAATCGAAAGGTCTTATCATCAAACGGAATCGTAACCTCCGTCTCTTCACCCGGCGCAAGCACAACACGCTTGAAACCTTTTAACTCGCGCACCGGGCGGAACACCGTGTCGGACTTCTTTCCGATATACAGCTGCGCTACTTCCGCACCTGCTACAACACCGGTATTTGCAATTCCAAAGGTAACACCCTGCTCGTTTACCTTTAAATTATAATAACGAAACTTTGTATAACTGAGTCCATATCCAAACGGATAACGAACCTTCTTGTCAATCGTTGTATAGTAGCGGTATCCGACATACAAAGCCTCGCGGAACTCGCTACTCCGCTCCTTGCCCGGATAATAATGGTAGCAAGGCGTATCCTCATAATGGATTGGATAGGTCTCATTCAGTCGTCCGGATGGGTTCACTTTTCCGGTTAAAACATTTAACATTGCGGATGCTCCGGCCTGTCCGCCGAGGTATCCGTGCACAATGCCTTTTACATACTGGTGCCAAGGCATCTCGATCGCCGATCCTGCAGATAATACCACGACAAGGTTCTCATTCACCGTCGAAAGTTCATCAATGAGCATTCCCTGCGCATTCGGCATCATCATGTGTGTACGATCCAATCCTTCCGATTCGCTGATCTCATCCAGTCCTCCAAAGAAAAGCACCACATCCGCGCTTTTGGCAGCCTCTTTTGCCTTACGCAGAAGATCCATCTTCGGCGGACGGTTTCTCACATACCCCTGCTCGTAAGAAACCATCACGATATCATACTCACCGATCATATCAAGGATTGCTTCCGGTTCCTTCGCCGGATTCACAAGTGAGGATCCAGCGCCCTGATATCTCGGTTTCTTGGCAAAATCACCGATGACAGCAACCTTGGTTCCCGGCTTAAACGGAAGGATGTTATCCTGGTTCTTGAGAAGCACGATGCTCTCTTCCGCTGCTTTACGTGCAAGCTTATGATGTGCCTCAACATCAAAGGTCGTACCCTTTGCTTTCTCTGTCGTGCCATGCGTTGCGAAGATAAGTGACAATAATTCATCTAATCTCTGGTCCAGCACTTCCTCTTTTAAGGTTCCAGCCTGCACCGCCTTCACGATATCGCGCATTCCGGATTTGCCGGTACCCGGCATCTCCAGATGACTTCCGTTCTGTACCCCGAGCGCATGATCGTTGCTACCGCCCCAGTCAGAAATCACGCATCCGTCAAAGCCCCACTCATCCACAAGAATCTCCTGCAAGAGATGCGAATTTTCATTTGCGTACACGCCATTGATCTCATTGTATGCGGACATGATCGCCTTCGCCTTGCCTTCCTTGACTGCGATCTCAAAGCCCGTTGTGTAGATTTCACGGAATGTCCGCTCATCTACAACCGAATCGTTTGCCATACGGCGTAACTCCTGGCTGTTTGCCGCAAAATGCTTCGGACATGCAGCCCCTCCTTTGCTTTGCATTCCACGTACATAGGCTGCCGCCATCTTGCCTGCATGGTATGGATCCTCCGAGAAATACTCGAAGTTACGTCCGCACAATGGACTTCTCTTGATATTCAGCCCCGGTCCAAGGATGACATTGACATCCATCGTGGCTGCTTCCTCTGCAAGTGCCGCTCCGATCTCTTCTCCAAGCTCCTCGTCCCAGCTGTTTGCAACCGTCGCCGCCGTCGGGAAACAGGTTGCCGGAAGGGATGCATTCAGTCCGAGATGATCTCCTGCACCGGCCTGCCTGCGCAATCCGTGTGGTCCGTCTGACATCGTCATGGACGGAATGCCATACTTTTCAAAGTCAACCGTCTGCCATGTATTTTTTCCTGACATCATCAGCGCCTTTTCCTCAAGCGTCATCTTGCTGATAATCGATTCATATTTCAAGCTCATACGTAAAACCTGCCTTTTTTTGTCTTTAACATGTTCCATCCGACCTTATCTTTCCATCATTGTGGTCGTTTTTTCATCTGTTGGCATTGTAGCATAGCAAGCCGTAACTTTTTCATTTTCTGCACAAATGGTCTTTTTTTATGCATAAACTGCAAAACCTCCCTCGCCGCAAGCGGCAAGAGAGGTCTCTCTTAGTCTAATGTTACCTTCATAAGGATCGGATTATGATCGGAATTCTTGAAATTAAGATTCTGTGTCTCGACCGACTCCACCGTCACATTACCTGATACGATAAATCCATCGATCAGATAATACTGGAACTTCTCGTGATCCGCTCCCGCATACGGCTGATCTAATGACCGGCAGGACGGCGCGCTATTGTCCGTCACAAGGGTAAGATCCTCCCCAAACAGATCGGTGTCGATCTCGCCCGGCTGCCACAGATCCTCGCTGATCTTGGGATACATGCTTGTGTCCACACCGGAAAAAGCCTGATTGAAGTCTCCGCCCGCGATCACATAATTACCATCATTTACTTCCTCCTGCAGGATTTCCTGAAGCATCTGTGTCTGTGCCGCCTTGCCATCTCCGTCGTCATACGCTTCCAGATGCAGATTGACAAGCACCAGTTCCTTATCACTTCCCTCAACCGGAACGCGGTCGATCATCAGACATCGCTTCAGATTCGCCGTACGGATTGGATAAGAAAATGGGCACGGAAGTGCAAATCTTCTGGAATCTTTGACTTCATACTTCGATAGCGTCACAATACCGCTGTCCACCTTACCGATCGTCGGAAGCGGATACGGCACATACACAACCTTATAATTATTCGCAAAAGTGTCACAGTATCCGCTTTGCGCCTCACGGATCAAATCCAATTCATCAATTCCGTGCGAACGCTTGGAATTACGGTCAACTTCCTGTAAGAACACAACATCCGGATCAAGTCCTGCAATCTCATCATTGATTGCCGCCATATTCTCCTGAACGCGATCTTCGTCAGCGGTATTGACCATCGATCCACCATCCATGAAAAAATCCGCGTTATTGCCGAGCGCTCCGTATCCGGTATTCCACGTCAGCACGGACAGTGTATCACCTGCATGTACGGATGCTCCGCCTTGCCCGTTTACCGATAGTTCTTCGATTGTGTCCGGTTTGTACTCCGTTACCGTAAGTACAAGAAGCAATATAAGAAAAGCAACTAAGGTGACCGCCACAATTCCGGCGATCACCTGTAAAATACGTTTTAATACAACATTCATTTTAATTACCACACTCAATACTGATTTCATTAAAGGTTCCAAGAATATCATCCACCTGGATGGCTTTCTTCTCATCTCCCGCCTTGTCGATGATCGCATGTCCCTGATGCATCATCAGAAGACGATCTCCATACTCGACCGCATAACGAAGATTGTGCGTAACCATAATTGTTGTCACTTTCTTCTCCTCAACAATCTTGCCGGTCAGCTGCATAACGATCTCCGCAGTCTTCGGATCGAGCGCAGCCGTATGTTCATCGAGGATCAGAAACTCAATCGGATTCATCGTTGCCATCAGAAGCGCAAGTGTCTGTCGCTGTCCTCCGGACAAAGCCCCAACCTTCGTATGAAGCTTATCCTCAAGTCCCAGATTTACACTTGCAAGCATCTCCTTATAAGCATCGATTCTTGCACGATTCGTCCCTCTTCCGAGTCCGTATGTCTTGCCCTTGTTATCAGCGATTGCAAGATTCTCAAGGATCGTCATCGACGGGCAGGTTCCCTTGGAAGGATCCTGGAACACGCGGCCAATTCTTCTGTGGCGGATGAAATCCTTCTGCTTCGTGATATCAACACCATTCACAATGATGGAACCTCCATCAATTGGAATCGATCCGCAGATAATGTTGAGCATCGATGTCTTACCAGATCCGTTGCTTCCGACCACCGATACGAACTGTCCGTCTTCAATTTTCAGATTAAAATCATCAAACAGGCAGATCTCATTGATCGTGCCGGGATTATACATTTTATGAATATGATTTAACTCCAGCATCTACGCCACCTTCTTTCTCTTCTTGCGATCCATTCCAAGCACAAGGATAATCAGGAACAGTACCGCTGTAATCAGCTTTAAGTCCGAAGACGGCATACCAAGCTTGATTGCGATTGCTACGCAGGCTTTATAGACGATGGATCCGATGATAACACTTGTTGTTACACGGATAAAAGTTACTTTCTTAAGAAGGCTGATTCCGATGATAACACTCGCAAGTCCGATTACCATCGTGCCGGTTCCCATCGAAATATCAAAGTATCTCTGCTGCTGCGCGAAAATGCATCCGCTTAAACTTACCAGACCATTGGCGATCGCCAGTCCGATAATCTTGATCGTACCTTTGTCCACACCCATCGATGTCACGATCGTCTCATTGTCACCTACTGCGCGAAGCAGATAACCGGACTTGGTATTCATATACCAGTCTAGAATGAATTTCATGATCAGTGTGATGACCAAAATGATGATCACATTGGCAAACTGTGCCGCTGCGCCTTGAAACACACCTCTTACCAGATCATTGTCAAAAAGCGTCGTCATATTGTAGATCGGCAGATTTGCCCGCCCCGCAATACGAAGGTTGACCGTATATAAAGCAGTCATCATAATGATTCCGGATAAGAGATCTCTTACCTTAAGCTTTACATGGATCAGACCAGTCAGGGTTCCGGCAACCGCACCTGCCGCAAATGCGATCACAAGTGTCAGAAGCGGATTTACGCCTTTTATAATTAAGACTGCTGACAGCGCCGCACCAAGCGGAAAGCTTCCGTCCACCGTCAGATCCGGAAAATCCAGAATTGTGTATGTAATGTAAATTCCCAGTGCCATGATCGCATAGATCATACCCTGTTCAAAAACGCTTAAAACTAATGCCACAGTGTTACCCCCCATGTTTCTTAACTTGTATATCTACTTCATAATTCCGATTTCTCCGTTCTTCGAACTCCCGAAATCGAACAATCATGCTGCTTATTTGCTTGACAGAATTATTTCATCAAATGTCTGCGCTGCATCCTTAATATATGCATCATCTAATTTCATTCCGATCTTGTCAGCAGCTGCTGTATTGACATATAACTCAGCTTTGGAAGCGGTAATAAAATTGGTATCTTTTGTCGTTGCTTCACCTTTTAAGATCTTGGCTGCAAGTTCGCCGGTCTCAATGCCCAGCTGATAATAATCAATACCCATAGATGCGACACATCCTGACTTTACCTGCTCAATCTCGCTTCCGAATACCGGGATGCCTGCATTGTTTGCCTTATCCAGTACCGTCTGTAATGCATTAACAACCGTATTGTCTGTCAGGTTACATAAGCAGTCTACTTTCGATACTAAGTCTGTTGCTGCGATCTCGATATCTGCAGATGTATTAATTCCGGTATCCACGATTTCAAATCCGTAATCACCGGCAAGACTCTTGTACTGCTCGATCGTGCTGCATGAATTTGCCTCACTTGTTGTATAAAGGATACCGATCTTCTTTGCATCCGGAAGCATCTCACGAATCATCTTAAGCTGCTCCTCTACCGGAAGCACATCAGAAGATCCTGTAATGTTACCAACATTCGTTCCGTCCTCATTTGCAAGTCCTGCGCTTACCGGATCCGATACTGCGGTATAGACAACCGGAATATCGGTATTTAAACAGGAATTGTATGCACTTGATGCACAAGGCGTTGCAATCGCACAGATCATATCCACCTTGGCAGATACATAACTGTCGGCGATCGTGCTCGCTGTACCGGTGTCTGTCTGTGCATTCTGATACTCAACGGTCAGATTCTTGCCCTCCTCGATACCTGCATTCTTAAGTCCTGCAAGAAATCCCTCGCGGCAGTTATCAAGCGAACCGTGCTCTGCGAACTGTGAGATACCGATCGTATAACTCTCTCCTCCAGCCTGTGCTGCGGCACTCTGTGTACCGGTTGTACTGTTGTCTGTTCCGCCGCATCCTGCAACCATTCCCATGGTACATACTGCTGTAAGTAATAATGCCAAAATTTTCTTCTTCATAATTTTGTCCTTTCTCCAAGCCTTTCCTGCCGGAAAACTCAGACCTCTCATAATTTTTAAAGTTTTGTTGTATCAGATATTAGCCAATCCGATACATCATGTGCTCTTATTTTATGAGTGTGGCTTCGCTTACATTTCAGGACGTCTCCCGAATAAGATTGTTTATCTTATAAAGAAAAAACCGTCCCAAGCCTACGCTTGAGACGGTAATAAAATCTTTATTATCGCGGTACCACTCAAATTGACAAAATGTCCACTCATTCATGTACGATGCCATACATGCCGAACTGGTAACGGGTTCGGATCCCCGTTGACGCCTACTCCTAAAGCTTTAAAGTTTCGGGCCACCCTCGAAAGTCCATTCAACCAATCCCTCCATGCTGCATCGCACCACCTGCAACTCTCTGTAATATCAGGAAAAGTCTACTACTCTTTCTCATCGGTTTGCTTTTTATAGATAATACCTTACGCTTTTTCGATGACTTTGTCAAGCACTTTAGTAAATGAAAGTTTTCTCTACCGACGGAATATACGCATCTGCCTGTATCTTACCGTCCACAATTTTCACACGAATACGACCACAATCAATTGTGCTGTAAAAGGCACTTCCATGATCACGGATCCGTACAATCGCGTCTGGGCTTGGATGCCCATAACGGTTGTTTTCTCCAGCAGAGGCTACCGTAAGGCCTGGTCTGAGTGCCTGCAGAAGCATGTCACAATTCGAGTATTTCGATCCATGATGGGAAGCTTTGAAAAAGTCCACTCCTGGTAAGTCGGTCGCTTCCACGATATTCTCCTCCACCTCCGAAGAGATATCCCCGCCAAAAAAGCCACAAAAATTCTGCCCCTGATAATACAGAACCAGACAACGGTCATTGACATTGGCGGTCACTTCATTTTCATCCGGATAAAGACATTTCACGATCTCTGTGCTCTCATCGTTCCCACAATGCAGCCGTTCCCCCGCTTTCATATACCATACAGCCGTTCCATTCTGCCTTGCGATCTCCGCAAGTCGGATTGCTTTCTCATCATCCTTCTGCGCCTTGGCAAGTACAAGATGTTCAACATGGTATCCACTCTCCAACGCTTCGGTAAGCCCCGATATATGGTCTTCGTCTGTATGACTGACAAACCAATAGGATACTTTGCGGACCGCCTTCGATTTTAAAAACGGCAGAATCCGATAAGTCCCAACATTCTTAACATCGGAACTACCTCCGTCTATCATAAGAGACGTACCATCCGATGTGCACAGGTAGATTCCATCCCCCTGTCCGACATCCAGAATATCCAGTTCAAATCCGTTTTTTTCTCTGGTAAGAAGGATCATCATAAGAACTACAATTCCCGTTGCAAACCCAAGCCGTCTTCTTATTACCGTCCATGTTCTGGATTTGCTTTGTTGATTCGCTTTGGGTTTTTCTGCCTGCATTCTCGTTTGTAACCGGAACTCCTCCTCGTCCGCTTTCTTTTTTCTGCGCCGCATTCCACACCATAGGACATAATAAAATACACCAAGCACCCCATAATATACTTCGATTCTTGTCACAGAAGGTCTGCCCGTAATGACTCTCGCTCCAGGTAATGCAAGTGACACATCACAAAGCCACCGATAACCACACAACACAAGGCTACACAAGCGACACAAGACAAATGACAGTGGCTGCAGAAAGCCGATCTGACCAGCAAAACTTCCTCCAACTGCAATTCCAAGCACATAAGGAACCAATGCCAGAACCGGAATATTAAGAAGGATTGCATACACCGGAATCTCATAATAGTAATACGCCACAATCGGAATCATGAATAGCTGGATTGACAGACTGATCATCATTCCAGATAATTGCTTTCTCCACCAGCCTCTTAATCGATCTGTTCTCTTTTGCAATGTTTCCGGGCACGATTTTTCCATTGTTCTATCATTGCTCACCCACGGCACCAGCACTCCCTGCCCCGCACCGATCCCGACGACCGCTGCGACCGAGAACTGAAATCCGCTGTTCTCCACAAGAAACGGATTCTCAGCAAGCAGCAACATAACCACGATTCCAAGTGCACTGAGCATATCATAGGATCTTCCAAGCAGATCCGCAAGCAGATAGACAAGGAGCATCCCCGCTGCACGCCTCGCCGATACGGTGTTCCCGGTCATCACGGTATACATGCCAAGAAATGTAGCAACAACACTTCCCGCCCACAGATACGTCAGTCCGCACCGATGTCTGAACAGCCGGTAAAGTGTCATGCCAAGCAGCGAAATATGTAGTCCCGAGATTGCCAGCACATGTGCGATCCCCGCCGCCTGATAAAGTGACTTAATTTCACTATCAAGCTCCGTCTTATCCCCTAGCAGCATCGCAGATAACACGCCATCATCCTTCGCATAGCGGGCAAACGGAATTCCAAGTTCCATCCGGACTTTATCAAGCCATACGCGAAGTCTGTCCGGTTCTCCTGCCACGCGTTCCACCTGATCCACCCACAGACAAAAATCAATCTTTTGGCTGCGATAGAAAGAGCGCGCATCGAATTGTCCCTCATTCGTTGCCTCGTCAAATAATGAAATTGTTCCCTGTAATATAAGGATTTGCCCGACAGAATCATCGTCGGAAGATACGTATGCCAATACATCATTGCATGGCATTGTCTGATCAGAAAGTTCCACGGAACAATCTGTAAGATAATAATAAAAACAATGGGTTTTCTCTTCTACCTTGTATAATTTGCCTGCAAGCCGGATCTCCTGTCCGTCGCATAACCGTCTGAGATAGGCATCACGAAACGCGGTCTGCCTTTCGAAGCACAAAGCTCCAAGCATAAGCATCACCGGCATCCCGATTGCCAAAGCAATAAACCGGATTCCCCGCTCCTTCCATGGTGTCGCATAAAGGAAAAGCAACAGGCCTGTTCCAACCACCAAACCCAAGCCTGTCCGCTTCCATAAGATACCAATCAGAAACATACACGCAAGCAAAACGACCGGTCGTTTTCTCACTGTGTTGAATCCACCTCTTCCTCTCCACTCTCTACCATACTTAAATCCTGCTCATACATCGGCGCGAGGTCATAGGTATAACGGCATTTTCCGCTCGTATCACCATTGATGGAGATCTGCACCTTGCTCACACTGGAGAGTTCCGTCAGAGAATCTACAATGGAATACAATACCACCTGCTCGGAAATCTCCTGATTCTGATTCAGGAACGTCTCATCCAGATTGACATAACATACTCCATCGACAACGGTAATCGTAATCAGTTTCGTGCCGACCGGCATCGTCGCAAGCAGCTTCTTCGCCTTCGGCCCCTCCATCAGCTGTTCCATAACCAGCTTCTCCAAAGAGATGTTGGAGCTGTAATGCACCTCTCGTTTTTCCGGAACCAGCTTGCTTCCGTCCTTACTTGAGAAATAGAGAGTAAGTGTTGTTTTCTGGCTCGAATTGATCTGTTCACCAGGATTCTCAAGGAAGCTATCCTCACTCATCGCACCAACCGTTGTTCCGGCAGTTGTCTCAAGAGGCTTAGACTCTACTGTAAACATCACATACGGATATTTCTCCAATTGCAACAATGTCTTTGCGATCGCTGCACGTGTCAGAATCTCCTCTGTTGGATTCAATTCATAGTAGTCCTTACTGAAATCCACCGTAATCTGATATGCGACCTCTGTCACCCCGAGAACCTTGATGTTCTTCGGAATCGTCTGACGAAGTCCCGCATCCTCCGGCTGCTGCTGTAAGAGCTTAAGCAGTTCCTGAATCTGTTCTGTCGGAGTTGTCGATGTCAGTTCAACATCCTGCGGAACAATCTTCGTCACATCCGCATTCAGATAAAAAGCGACATATTTATTCTCTTTCTTTTGGTCCCCGCATGCCGCCAAAAGTAACATCATTACTAATAACAGCAGCGTTATCAATGCTTTTTTCTTCATAGGATCTCCTGCATTACGCAATATAATTTAACGGAATACGTACATCAAACGTCGTACCCTCACCGAGTACCGAATGCACCTTGATTGCGCCTCGATGCATCAGGATCGAATTTCTTGTAATCGCAAGACCAAGTCCCGTTCCGCCAATCTCGCGGGAATGTGACTTGTCCACACGATAAAAACGTTCATAGATGTGTTCGAGCGATTCCTCCGGAATACCGATTCCGGAATCCTCCACCTTCAGGTAGAAATACTGATGATCCGCATTCAATGATACATGCACCCATCCCTCACCGTCATTGCGGTTGTATTTGATCGCATTCTCCACAAGGTTCGTGATGGCAAGTGTGATCTTCACCTCATCAACCTCCGCAGTAACCGGACGGAAGCTCTCAAGTACAAGTTCCACCTTCTGCTTGTCCGCGATTGGTTGTAATCTTTTTAAAATCTGCTCTAACAGTTCATTGACATTGATCGTAGAGACATTGAGATCCGCTGCCGCCTTGTCCATCTTGACAAGTGATAACAGATCATTGATGATCTTCGTCTCGCGCTCGATTTCATTTGTAATATCCTCCATGAACTCCTGATAGAGTTCCTTCGGAGCATCCGGCATACTGTTAATGGAGTCCGCCAGCACCTTCATGGAAGTCAGCGGTGTCTTAAGTTCATGTGACACATTCGATACGAATTCCTGACGGGAATCATCCATCACCTTCATACGGCTTAACATCTGGTTAAAACGCTCGCAGATCTGTATCGTCTCCGAATAATCATTGACCTGCAGACAGTCATCCCCATAGCCGTCCTTGATAGCCGCAATACCATCCGAAATCTTCTGCAGCGGCTTTAAGAAATGAAGAACAAGCAGGATTGCGAAGAACACAAACGTAATCGCAACGATCAGTACAATGATGGTCGCAATCTGGCGCAAATATGCCTGATTCAACAGAATATTATCCGTCGACACACTGATCAGCATGACCCCGAGCACCGTATCCGTATCATCATTCGGATCAATGATCGGAATCGTCATCTCTATATAGTGATTCTCCATGTCGTAATGCGTAATATCCTCGCCACGGAAGCTCCGTACCACTTCCTCCGCAATAATGACCTTGTTATCATCCAGATTGTAGGTATCATGATAAACCGTAAAATTCTGATCCACGATAATAACACGACCGTCATAAATGGTCGTAAGCATATCAATCTGTGCCTGGATCGTACTGCTTTCTGTCGCATCATCCATCGACATATATTCACTTGTCGCAATCTGATTTGCCAGAATCTTGGCCTGACTTAAAATCTCGCTCTCGCGGATCGAGACGGCCCGCGCCGCATAGGAATGCAGGATTCCCGCGGACAGGATCAGACTCGGCACGATCGCGATCACAAGAATTAAAAGAATCAATCGAAATTTTAAGCTTTTGATAAATTGCAGAAACTGCTTGCTACGATGCATGAAATAACCTTTCTACCAACGTATTCTACTTCTGACTGTAGTAGTAGCCCACACCCCACTTTGTGTGAACATATTTCGGCTCGCTCGGGTTCGCCTCAATCTTCTCACGAAGACGTCTGACATGTACGTCGACCGTTCGCACATCTCCCGGATAATCCTTCCCCCAGACAAGACCAAGCAGATCCTCTCTGCTATACACCTTGTTCTCATTCTTCACAAGGAGTTCCAACAGATCAAATTCCTTTGCCGTCAGATTCACTTCCTTATCATGAATAAAAAGTCTGCGGCTGTCACAATCCAGCCGGAGATCTCCCTTGACGATGACAGAAGAAACCTCCTTCTTCTCACGCGGTCCATATGTGCGGCGCATGATTGCCTTAATTCGCGCCTTCACCTCTAAGATATTAAAAGGCTTCGTGATATAGTCATCCGCACCGTATTCAAGACCTAAGATTTTATCCATATCGTCGCCCTTGGCGGTCAGCATCACGATCGGCATATCCGAAAATTCACGTATTGCCTGACACACTTCGAATCCATCCATCTTCGGCAGCATAATATCAAGAAGAATCATATCATACTCATTGGCACGTGCCATCGCAAGCGCCTCTTCTCCATCGTATGCGCAATCCACATCCATGCCATCCTGTTCCAGACTGAATCGGATTCCCTTCACAATTAACTTCTCATCATCAACTACGAGAACTTTCTTTGCCATCTCACACCTCAATCGACTGTTATGTCGTCTCTCATTTTTTCAAAAAGCGCGTTCTTGATACCAGACACCTTCATGATGTCCTCCACCCTGGAAAAATTCCCATGTTCATCGCGGTATGCAATAATTGCCTCTGCCCGCGTCTGTCCGATTCCGGGTAATTTTGTAAGAAGATCGGTCCCTGCGGTATTGATGTTGATTCTGCCGCCTGCATCTGCCTCATCAGCTACTGTCCTGTCTGCCTGACTATCCGTATCTGCATCTGATGTGTCATACTTTTCACGCTCAGCAGCCTCTTCCTTTGTTGGAAAAGAAATCATCTGCCCATCCGTCAAAGGTTCCGCCAGATTCCAGTAATCTTTGCTTGCCTTCTTCGTAAAGCCACCCGCAGCCTCCACCGCATCACACACTCTGGCACCTGCAGCAAGTTCATACACTCCCGGTGTCATCACTTCCCCACAGACATACACAAGAAGCGGCGCCTCTTTCCCCTCCGACACGACTTCCGTGTCAGGAACCAAGACCTCGCTCTCCGTCGGTATCTGTGATTCCGTTTCCTGGGTTGCCAGAAGATAAGCCCCTGTATCCGAAGCTCCGCAGCCACACAGTAAAATGCAAAAAGAAATCACACACGCTTTTATTCTATTTTTCATATTCGTCTCCTCTCCGGCATGCGTAGAGGAAGTCTCAATGCAATCTCTATTTTAACGACTTTTTACAATTATTACAAGTATATTTCAACAAAAAGAACAAGATCGTCTTCCTTCCCATCGGGATGACGATCTTGTCTATGTCATGTTTCACACGCAGCAACGATTCTTTGAAACAAAGTTATCCTGTTGCATTCTCTTCTATGCATTTACCGCCTGTAATGCCTTCTCCAGTTTCTGGGTCATCTCATCGACATGCTTCTTCTCAATCACCAGAGGCGGAACCATACGAATCACATCGGCTCCTGCTGTAATGATGATCAGCCCCTGCTCCAAAGCCCTGGCAGATACCTGACCAACCGGAAGCTTACATACCAGTCCCTGCATCAGTCCCATGCCTCGTCTTGCCGTCAGGAAATCATATTTTGCAACAAGTGCATCCAGTTTCTCCTCCAGATAAGGTGCAACCTCATGCACATTGTCGAGAATCTTCTGCTTCTCAAACAGATCAAATACCGTTGATACGGCTGCTCCGACAAATGGATTACCACCGTACGTTGTACCGTGATCTCCCGGTGCAAGTGACTTGTCAGCAACCTTCTGCGTCATAAAGAATGCTCCTACCGGCACGCCGCATCCAAGTGCCTTGGCACAAGTCATAATGTCAGGCTTTACGCCATAATTCTGCCATGCAAACATGGCTCCGGTACGTCCCATTCCACACTGGATCTCATCGAGGATCAGTAAGATATCCTTCTCGTCACAGAGCGCGCGGACACCCTCAAGGAACTCCTTCTCGGCCGGATAGATACCGCCCTCTCCCTGAACCGTCTCCATAATGATCGCACAGGTCTTGTCGGTAATCTGTGCTTTTACACTGTCTAGATTATTGAAATCGGCAAATTTCACCCCCGGCATCAGCGGCTCAAACGGCTCCTGATAATGTGCATTTCCGGTCACGGACAATGCTCCGATGCTTCTTCCATGGAAAGAATGATTCATCGCAATAATCTCATGTCCCGCGTGTCCGTCTCTTGTGAAAGCATATTTCTTGGCAGCCTTGATGGCTCCCTCGATCGCCTCTGTTCCACTGTTCGTAAAGAAAACGCGATCCATTGTGCTTGCTGCAAGTGCCTTCTTTGCAGCCTCGATCGTCGGTACATTATAATAGAGGTTGGATGTATGAAGCAGCTTATCCACCTGTTCCTTCAATGCATCGTTATAATCCTTGTTGCCATATCCGAGCGCACATACCGCGATGCCTGCTGCGAAATCGAGATACTGCTTTCCGTCTGTATCGTATAAATACACGCCCTCACCATGATCAAGCACCAGAGAGAAACGGTTATAGGTATGTAATAACTCCTGCTCCGCGCTATCAATATATTCCTGTTTATTCATCTTCAAACTTCCTTTCCAAACTACTTATCCTCGTTATAAAAACGATTGTCACTGTCACCTAGGATGGCAGTACCGATTCCTTTGTTGGTAAAGATCTCAAGTAACAGACAGTGTGCAATTCGACCGTCTAAGATATGTACGCGCGATACACCGTTCTCGATGGCATCGATACAGTTATTTAACTTCGGAAGCATTCCGCCACCGATATATCCGTCTGTGATCAGTTCTCTTGCCTCTGATACCGTAAGTTCAGAAATCAGTGTAGACTTATCGTTTGGATCCTTATATACACCCTCGATATCCGTCAGGAATGCAAGCTTTTCTGCGGATACCGCACGCGCGATCGCGCAGGCTGCATCATCCGCGTTAATATTGTAAGTCGCATAATTATCATCGAGTCCGATTGGGCAGACGATCGGCAGATAATCGTTCTCCAACAGATCATAGAGGATCTTCGGATTCACTTCCTTGATCTCGCCGACATATCCGATATCCTGTCCATCAGAGAGCTTCTTGTCAACCTTAAGAAGACCGCCGTCCTTGCCACTGATACCGACCGCATTGACACCGAGTTCCTCAACCATCTTAACAAGAGACTTGTTAACACGGTTTAATACCATCTCCGCAATCTCCATCGTCGGCTCATCTGTCTTACGCAGTCCGTTGATAAATTCCGGCTCCATACCAGCCTTTGCGACCCACTTGCTGATCTCCTTGCCGCCACCATGCACGATGATCGGTTTGAATCCAACCAGCTTTAACAGGGTGACATCCTGAATAACATGTTCTTTCAACTGTTCATCCACCATCGCCGATCCGCCGTATTTTACAACAATGATCTTGCGGTTAAAACGCTGGATATACGGCAGCGCCTCGATCAGAACCTGCGCTTTTTCCATGACTGCATCCATATTCTCACTCATAACTCTATCTCTCTTTCTGCTCTATATTTATCACAACAAAGTCGTAGGACTCTTATTGGTTAAATCTTGTGATATTCGCCTCATTCAGCGGGAAATCATAGTAATTCAAGTCCTCACGGAAGCACCATCCGGCTTCCTTCCAAAAATGATTACCAAGTTCGTTGCTTTTGAATGCGATCAGACTGACCTTATTGATCTGCTCCTCCTGCAGTGCACGCATACACGCTACCGCCATCGCCTTGCCGATTCCGTGCTTGCGATAATCCTCATGCACGCACACATGATACAGACATCCTCTTCGTCCGTCATGCCCGCAAAGGATCGCACCGACAATCTTACCATCGCTTTCCGCAACCATACTCGTCGTCGGATTTCTCTTCAAGAAGCGGCTGACGCCCTCCTTTGAATCATCGATCGAACGGATACCGAATCCATGGATTCCCATCCAAAGCGCATAAACCTGCTCATAATCTTCTTCTGTCATTACCCGAATGTTGTATGTGATTTCTTTCATTGCTTTTATTACCTGTACTTCCACTTTTTTAATCTCGCCTTTATGGGAACATCGGAACCATCTTCAA
>ERZ860508.602-NODE-602-length-26727-cov-8.972218_pt1 | contig 26727 bp, 29 predicted proteins | sample MGYA00509976_ERZ860508 | MGnify/ENA primary metagenome ERZ860508 (study PRJEB30046, sample SAMN00715242) | human gut metagenome | study: EMG produced TPA metagenomics assembly of the A metagenome-wide association study of gut microbiota in type 2...
CTTTTCGAGGTAGTGAATGATGCTTTGAACCAGGAGAATTTCGATGAAAAATCACTGATTTCCATGGTTAAGGAATAGGACAACCGACAACAGAAAATGCGAAAAAGCCCGTAATATCAAGGAAAAACGCACCATAGAGATGTTTAGTACGGCTTAAAGGCTGCTCGTCGTGCTCCCCAGTTCTCAAAGAGATAAAAGCTCTCCTTTGTTTATCACGTATTTGCGTGGTTTTAAGCCACTTATCAATAGATTTGGGGCTTGTTTGGGGATTATAATGAATCTTCGGAATCATCCGCAGAGTTTTCTGTGGGTGATTCTTTTTTCATATCCGTATTGTCTGATCTGGGGCATATTCTGTCAGCAACGGAATTGATAAGCGATTCCTTTGATTCAAGCAGCACTTCTGCATAAAATCCAAGCGTTGTGCTGACATCGCTGTGACCAAGTTCTTTGGACACAGCTGAAAGATCACCGCTTCTATAAGTCCGACTGTTGCAAACGTATGACGCATCATGTGCGGTGTGAGAAACTCAAATTCCGTACCGGAGGTGCAGCGTTTAAGAGCTATCCTGAGAGCGCCGATGTCACGATAATTCCCCATTCCCGACGGGAATATCATTTCAGGGTGCTTAAACTGTGTTCCAAGCTTTTCACGAAGCGACTTGACGTGCAGCTGCTGATCTCTGAGTATCCTTAGAATTGTTTCATTCTTTATTGAAATAAGCTTGCTTTCGCCTGTTTTAGTCGTGCCTAAGGTAAGTCGCTGTCCCTTGGGCAGGCTGCTGTCATAGATAAGTGTATATTCCACAAGAATGGTCGCATTATCATAATTTATGTCGCTCCACTTCAAAGCCAATGCTTCCGAGGGGCGAAGTCCTGTCAGCAGAAGAAACTCAAAGTAACGTTTCTCATCATTGTCCATTTTGGAATTTCTGATGTGCTCAATAAACTTCTGAGCCTGATCGGGTGTCATATAACGCTTTTTCTTCGGCTCATTCCTTTTCTTCCACGAAATATCGTGTGCGGGACTGTGGTCAATTATCCCACACTGCACTCCGTATGTCAGGATAGCCTGTATTGTGGTAAGGTACTTCTTTTTTGAACCGTTGCTGCCCGTCATTTTATTCATTGTCTGAGATAAAAACACGGGATTCAGGCGGTTAAGCTGAGTATTGCCCAGAAGCGGCTTAATGTGGTTCTCATACGATGATTTATATGTGGTAATAGTCTGCGGTTTAAGCTCACAAGCGTGGATCTCAAAATATAGCTCCGCAAGTTCTGAAAATTTCATACTTCCATCGTAATAAGGATTGGTTTTGTACTTATCGTCAAGATTTAGAGCATATTTCTGAGCTTCTGACAAAGCTTTTTTGTATGAGAGTGTGGGAGAAGCTTCAAATCTGTCATATTTCTTTATCTGCTTGCCGTTTTCGTCATATCCGCAAAAATTAATGATTTTGAAGCAGTTGGGGTTCTTCTTGGTTGGTCGGTGTTCAATTCTTGCCATTGTCAACCTCCAAAGTATGCTCGCAGATCGGACTTTCTTATAAGTATCTTGCCGTGTTCGCCACGCCCTGTACGTATAAACGGGAGCTTGCCTGTCTTGGCGAGAATACGAATGGTACTCTGCGACACACCCTGAATGACCTGACAGCATTGCGGGATCGAGAGCATTTCAATGACTTCGGGCTTGCTTTCACGCTCTGTTTCCTCCGCTCGAATGCTTTCGATAAGCTGCTGAATGATGTTTTCAGTAGTTTCTTTTGTTTTCATAGTGTTTCCTCCTTGCTTTTTTCTGTAAAGTGTGTTATAATGTACTCAAATGTTTATAATCAGGAAGTTGACTGTTGTTTTACAGGTATTTCACCGCCTTTCTCAAAGAATTCGAGGAAAGATTTCTTGTAAACGAGGATTTTTCCGCCTTTTCCTTTGCCTGTGCGGAAAGCCTGTATCTCGCCCCGTTCGATAAGGCTGCGGACTGTGTAGTAAGACAGCCCAGGTATAAGCTGCGTACATTCACGGATCGTGATAAGTTTGATGTCTGTTGGCATAACTTTTATCTCCTTCGGATTATTTGTAAAACTTGAATGTTCAATATTAGGAACATTTCTGTTTAAATTATAATCCACACTTTGGGATTTGTCAAGGGGTTTTATAACTTTTGTCGAATAAAAAATAAAAAAAAATCTTCGATTTTTTTATTAAATATGACGATGGAGGCAAATATGTTCTGGGATAAATACGTTCAAGCGTGTAAAAACAATAATAAATCTCCTTCCGGTCTTGCGGAAGAGCTTGAAATTAATAGAAGTACTGTTGCCGGGTGGAAAAAAGGACGTCAGCCAACTGGAAATACAGTCTATCTAATTGCCGAAAAGCTCGGTTGTTCTGCGGATTATCTACTTTCAGAGGACGAGGAAGACATTTCCCTCTTATCTAAAAAAAGTACGTTCAAGTCAGTTCACGCTATTCCGCAGCGTTTTATCAGTCTTATCAGCGGCGATCCCATTTCATCAGATGAGCTTGCGGATATAGCCGAGTACCTGGACTGTGATATGAATTTCCTGAAAGACACGGAAGCTGTTGAGTATGTTCCTCTCAGTAAGAGAAAGCCGGGCGTTGAGTTCAACGTGAACATTATGCACGATATATTTATGATCCTTGACCGCTGTGCGGATTCTAAGCTCTATAAGAGCGTACAGATACAGATCTCTCGCATCATTCTCCATTGGGTTCTTGCCGACGAGGACAGCGGCTGGACCATTGAGAAACTCTACAATATTAAGCAAATCGATTCTCACAAGCTGAAATACATTTACACTAACGAAGCTGATCCCGACTCTACAAGAAACTATGGACTGAACTTTACCGATCTGACCGTTATCAGCAGGGAAACTAAGTATTCTTATCAATATTTGCTGACGGGGGTCGATGGGGATGTTTATAGGGAGTATTTGAAACTTAGAGATGAGAATTGATATATACTATAATATTTTTAATTACGTATATAACTGTCGCTAACAGGTTATAATGGAGTTTATCATGATAAAATATTATTGTAAGAATTGTAAAACTTCATCAGAGAAATCCACTTGTGATATATGTGGAAAAAGAGCTGAGATCACATCAAGGCTCTATTGGTGCTGCCATTGTAATGTTCCTATATATACGGAAGAGTGTCCTCTATGCAAAAATCAAGGCAAAGAGTTTACAACAGATGTACGTCCTGTTTTCCCGGAAGAAAGATTGCTGATCGAGGCAGTAATGGGTGAGCCAATGAAATATCATGACTGCTCTGTATGGAATGCAAGCAGCAGCGGTTATTTTGTGAATGGTGAAAAAATTGATTTCAGTATAGAAGCATTGGCTGATGTCGATTCAAATAGAATACGTGCAATAATTGACGAATATTCTGCTCAGAACAGTTATGATTATTTCAACAAAAATATTGATGTATATATAAAAGCAAATAAAAAACGTTATGATGACATTACAAGCGAAGCAGAAGAATTTATCAATAAGGCGGCAGAGGGATATGATGTGAGATCAATGTTTGTGTCTTTCTCCGGCGGAAAGGATTCTACAGTAGTAAGTCATCTTGTTACGACTGCTCTGGGTGAGCCGAGCATTATACACCTTTTTGGAGATACAACTCTGGAGTTGCCTGAGACCATAGAATATATTGACCGTTTTAAAAAGAATAACCGAAAGACGCCTGTCCTGACGTCAAAGAATAAACAGCAGGACTTTTTTGAGTTGTGCAAAGAATTCGGACCTCCCAGCAGAATGCTGAGGTGGTGCTGTACGATATTCAAGACAGGTTTCGGAACTGAAAATGCAGATGAATATTCTGACAGCGGAGTTGGCGAAAGAATTATCCGAGCAGTAACTGATGTTTGCTATTGAGCTAAGGAGCAATGCTTCTTGGCTCTTTTCTTTTTGAGGGGACTTTGATTCCATTGGCGTCAAAGTTACAAATTGTGAAATCTAAGCAAAATATCCGCCTAAAGCATTGCTTTTTCTGCTCATTTATGCTATAATAAAAAAAGACCACCGATCCGACATTTGTCGGTGCTAATATTATTCGGTCTATGCTACAAGCGAGCTGACCTTTAGGGTCATAGGAGGGCTTAAAAATGAATAAAACGATTTGTGAGTTGTTTGCCGGAGTCGGAGGTTTCCGACTCGGGTTTGATAGGCTTGCGTCCAATTGGCAGACTGTTTGGTTCTCTCAATGGGAGCCTGGCAAGAAAGTCCAGTGGGCGCATGATTGCTATGTACAGCATTTTGGTGACAGTCCCGATGTCAATGGGGAGTTTCACACGGGCGAGGATATAAGCACAGTTGAAAAGAATAATATCCCTGACCATACGCTCCTTGTGGGTGGATTCCCCTGTCAGGATTACAGCGTAGCACATACGCTGGCTTCTTCTAAGGGCATTGAAGGCAAGAAAGGTGTCCTCTGGTGGCAGATAAGAGATACGCTTATCGCTAAAAATCCACCGTTCTGCCTGTTGGAGAACGTTGACAGACTTCTCAAATCTCCTGCCAAACAGCGTGGACGTGACTTCGGTGTTATCCTCGCCTGCTTTGCAGAACTTGGTTACAGCGTTGAATGGCGTGTTGTCAATGCAGCTCTGTACGGTGCAGCTCAGAGAAGGAGAAGGACTTTCATATTCGCCTATAAAAATGATGATACGAAATACGGCAGGGATATGAAGGGCATCTCGGCAGAGGATATCATAAAGTCTCAGGGCTTTATGGCTAAGGCTTTCCCAATAGCTGATACCGAGGATTTCAAGAAAACAGCTATCGGAACGGATATAGTGGAAGTCAGCGACAAGTTCTCTTTTGCTTTTGAAAATGCAGGATATATGACTAGCGGAGAGATAACCACTGTCAAGATCAAGGAAAAGGAAGAGAAGCCTATCACCTTGGGCGAGATACTTCAAGATGAAGCTGACGAGAAGTGCTTTATCCCGACTGACAAGATGAGCAAGTGGTCGTATCTGAAAGGCTCTAAGAAGATAAACCGCACCGCTGCCAATGGTCATCAGTATTTTTTTTCAGAAGGTCCCGTTGCATTCCCCGATCCGTGGGACAGACCTGGACGCACGATGCTCACCAGCGAATCAACTCTCAATCGTTCAACTCATGTCGTAGCAGACCGTAAAACAGGTAATCTGCGCTTGCTGACACCTGTTGAAGCTGAACGTTTGCAGGGGTTCGATGATAACTGGACTAATACAGGTATGCCCGATAGGATGCGCTATTTCTGTATGGGAAATGCACTCGTTGTTCCTATGATAACTCGTATGGGCAAAGTCCTTGATACTATCATCGCCGCTGAAAAATGATATAACAGCTTTTTACAATGGGTCTTATGCGATATGCATAAGGCTCATTTTTTGTTGGAGGAATAGACTTATGGTATTTCAGATAAATGGCAAGACACTTCTTGAATGTAATGAAGATGATATCCAATTACTTATTGATGATTCAACATTCAGAGAAGGCGAGTATATCGACTATAAAGAAAATTTCTCCTTCTTGGAGATAAAAGAGAATAAAGAAAAAAACGCCAAAAAGGTCGAGTTCAGGAATGACGTCTGTTCGTTTGCTAATGCTGAAGGTGGCTATTTGATTTATGGTATCAAAGAAGAACAAGGATTAGCCAGCGAAATCCTCGGTATCACTATTCCACAAAATGATATAGACAAGTTTGAACTACAAAGAAGGACTGACTTGCAATTGATTTTTCCAAGAGTCCCTAATATTAAGTTCAGCTTTATCCCTTTACATACAGGCAAATATGTTGTCGTTATGTATATCAAGCATGATGGCTTTGCTCCATACACACAAATTGAAAATGAAATCAATTATAAGTTCTTCAAACGTTCAGGAAACAAAAAAGCTACAATGACATATGCGGAGATACGAAATATGTTTAATCAGTCACTATCCTTAGATAAAGAAATACTCTCTTTCCGTAAGGAGAGAATCAATTATTATTCTAGTCTACAGGGACGAATAGAAGAAACGTATTCACAATTCTTATTATTTCATATAATACCTGATAATTATCTTGACCATGACTATAATCAAGATATGTTTGTACTGCAAAGAGCAAAACATATTAATTTTTCTTCTATGTTTTCGAGTTTTCATTGCAGTGAGACCTATATACCATGTGCGAATGGTATAAGGTATATTCCTCACCACAGTAATATTGATAAAGCTGAGTGCTATCTCTTTAACAATGGTATAGTAGAGTGTTTTATCTCGCTAGAAAAAATAGTCAAAAAACATCCAAAAGATTATCCCAATGGGTATATACCTAGAGATTACATCTGGGACATGATTCAAGGAACTTGTTATGGTTACTATAAGCACAAAGAAATCTTATGCAATAGCGAACGACTATTCTTGTGCTTAGATATCATAGGCTGCAAGGGTGTTGTGAGCCAAACGCCATCAGAAGACGGATTTATTTATTATACTGGAACGATAGATAGAAATACCTTGATCTGTGATCCAGTAGTAATAACTGATACAAGTGATGAAACGATGTTTATTGATATGATAAAGAAACTACATTTGAACTTTATGCTATCGATTGGAGTAAAATGCGGGAAAGATCTTGATAGTCTCATTAAAGAACTATATCCTCAATAATTGGAGGTCAAAATGGAAGGTACAAAATACACCACCAAAGAAGCGGTGCTTAAACGTGGTCAGGAAGCCATAGGCATACCGCTGAAAGACATAGACAAAACAGGACGCATCTCCACAGGCAAGGGAGCAGTCGGCTCTATCATCGAAGAGAGCTGGTTCGGGTATTCTATCAACAGCGAATCTGAGCCTGACTTTCCCGAAGCTGGTGTGGAACTGAAAGTCACACCTTATGTTAGGGGCAAAAAGGGCGATATAAGAGCTAAAGAGCGCCTTGTCTGCAATATCATCAACTATATGGAAGAGTACGACAAGACTTTCAAGACAAGCTCTTTCTGGCATAAATGCGAGACAATGCTCCTCATGTCCTATGAGCATAAGAAGGATATCCCAAAAGGAGAGTTCAAGATAGACAAGACTGTACTGTTCAGTTTCCCCATGGAAGACCTCGTTATCATCGAACGTGACTGGAACATCATCATGAAAAAAGTGCGTGACGGTAAGGCTCATCTTATCTCAGAGGGCGATACGATGTACCTTGCTGCCTGCACAAAAGGTGCGAATGCTTCAAGTGTCCGCAAACAGCCATTCTCCGATACTATGGCGAAGCAGAGGGCATATTCTCTGAAATCGTCATACATGACGCAGATACTCAATCAGTATATCTTTGGCACAGCCACTAACGAGCGTATCATCACCGATTGGAAACAGCTACAAAAGCATTCCTTTGAGGATATCATCGTTGAGAAGCTGCTCCCGTACTTTGGCAAGACACGGGAGCAGCTAAAAAAGCAATTCGGTGTCGAGGATTGCGGTGCGAAGAACCTCAACGAAGTCTTGCTCGCCAAAATGCTGGGTATAAAAGGAAAAATTGCATACACCGATGAATTTCAAAAAGCCTGCATAGTCCCAAAGACCATAAGAGTGCAGCATAATGGCAAAATAAAGGAAAGTATGTCATTCCCGACCTTTGATTTCATCAAGCTGAGCAAAGAAGCAGAGTGGGAAGAGTCCGAACTTTACAACTACATCGCTCCGACAAAGTTCCTGTTCGTTATCTTTCAGGAGAATGATGACGGTGAATATGTGTTTGAGCGTGTGAAGTTCTGGAACATACCAAATGATGATCTGGACGAAGTTCAGCGTGTGTGGGAGCGTACAGTAAAGACTATCCGTGAGGGTGTGGTTCTTGAAGTTACCCCGAATGGCGTAAAAAACAACTTGCCAAAATCATCAGAAAGTACAGTAGCTCATGTTCGTCCTCATGGCAAGGACGGAAACGATAAGCTCCCTCTTCCTGATGGACGTATGATGACAAAGCAGTGCTTTTGGTTCAATAGGACTTATGTTGAAAAGCAGATAAAGGAGTAATTATGGCTGGATTTTTTATTGTTTTAGGTGATATAAAAGATGAAAGTGGTAAAGTAACGAAAAGTGCTATGAACATCTTGAATGAATTATGCACATTTGGATATTATAGTACAAATCTTAATATGAATAGTGGCACTAAAATATGGGCAAAAATAAAAGTGTCTACTTTTACTGATTATTACAGTATGCGTACTGGTGATTATATTTTTTTCTTTTTCAATAGAAAAATATATGGTGTGGGAGAACTAACAAATATAGATAATACTGATGATTGCAAGTTTTGGGCTTACGAAAATGCAAATCTCCCCACAACAAAGAGTGTATCTTCACCTATCTTTGATGGTATTGATTTAGGGAATAGATGTATTTGTTTCTTTAAACCAATTAAACTCTTTTCTTATGCAATAGATATGGATGAGGCTCTTACAACGTACCCTAACGCATTTAAGTCTATTAGAGTGATACAAGGTCGTTCTTTTATAAAAATTGATGATGAAGAAGCTCAAGCACTATATGCGACCATTACCAAAAGTAATCTCGCTTGTAGTGGTAAATCTGTTGATTGGATTCCTCCAACGTTTGATACATCAAAACATATTATTGCAAGTAATAGATTCAACAAAAACCCGAATTATTACTCTTTAACAATTGAATCATTGCTCAGTAACTTTATGATTCGAGGAGTAGATGGAATTAATGAGGAGATGGCTATAGAAGCTGCAGCCGTTGAATGCTTAAATACAGGTAGTTCTGTTGCTTTGAATAAATTATCCTATGTGTCTCATCAAGTATCCGCATCTCCGGCAAAACCCGTTGAATACATGGAGTGGATGGATGTATTTGGATATACAACTGAATCTTCACTTATGTCTAAGGCTATATCAATCTCATTTGCCATAGATCAATACTACGTAATTGAAATTAAAAGAGATGCTCTTAAACTAAATCATAATAGAAAAAAAGAACCGAAGTGGGCCAAATCAAATAAAGCGGTTGCTAACCAGTTGATGAAATATGTTGATTGGACTGCCAAAAATTATGCTAGTGGTAAATATCCTATGGTAAAAGGTGTCATCATCGCAAATGATTTTGATGATAATTTCATTGATTATTGTAAGAAAAACTGTATTCGTAACTATAATAGTGGGTACAGAGATGCAATGCCATCTGTATGGAACGATATAGAATTGATTAAATACTCGTTTAATGGGCATATAATTACTTTTGAGAAGGTATATCCGATATAATTATGAAGCACCCTAAAAGCTACGATTCCACACCTGAGATAAGAAAACGCATGAGCAATGTGCGTCTCAAAAACGGTAAGGCTGAGACTATCCTTGCAAAGCGTTTATGGCATGAAGGATATAGATACAGAAGAAATTATAAAAAGCTCCCTGGTTCTCCTGATATCGCATTGACAACATATCATGTAGCTGTTTTTGTGGACGGTGAATTCTGGCATGGTGAGAACTGGGAGGAGCGTAAAGCCAAGCTCAAACATAATCGTGAGTATTGGATCGAGAAGATAGAAGAAAATATGGCTCGAGACAAGCGTGTTGACGGTCAACTGCAAGAAATGGGCTGGACTACGGTGCATTTCTGGGAGAAGCAGGTATTGAAGCATACCGATGAATGTCTGCAAGTTGTTTTAGAGCTTATTGAAAAGAAAAATGGCCAAGCATTGTAGGTGATGTTATGGGGAATATCCGAGTTGTAGAGCTATTCGCAGGAGTAGGTGGTTTTCGGCTGGGGCTTGAAGCTGCATCTGACAAATATAAAGTGATATGGGCGAACCAATGGGAGCCGTATAAGGCTGACCAGTGGGCGTTTGATTGCTATGTCTCGCACTTCGGCAAAAGCCCGAACCATGTCTGCAAAGACATAGCCGTCGCTAAGAAAGATATCCCCGACCATGACCTGCTCGTCGGCGGATTTCCCTGTCAGGACTATTCGATAATGAAGAAGAACTCCGCAGGCATCGAGGGCAAGAAAGGTGTCCTCTGGTGGCAGATAGATGATATCCTGCGAGAAAAACGTCCGAGCTATGTGATACTCGAAAATGTGGACAGGCTGATACGCTCCCCTGCAAAGCAGTGCGGACGTGATTTCTCCATTATTCTCAGGTGCTTTTATCAGAAAGGCTATGCAGTCGAGTGGCGTGTTATCAATGCTGCCGACTACGGACAAGCACAGCGCAGGCGGAGGACTTTTATCATCGCCTATCATAACCGCACAAAGATATTTCAAGACTTTGCCGAGGCGGTCTGTCTTAAAGGCTTGAAAGCTATGCACAAGCAGGTCACTGAAAACGGGATAATGCCCAATGCGTTCCCGATAGCTTCACATCATCGAAGCTATGTTGACCATTGGATAGACGAGATGCGTTTTGAGGATATAGAGTCGCTCTCCAAGATACAGAAGGTATACCTCTATAATGCAGGTGTGATGATGAACGGCAGGATATATTCTGTTGAGGTCACACCGAGGTATGAGCCGTTTATCCCTCTCAGGAAGATACTAGAACAGGGTACGGTCGATGAACGGTATTTCCTCAGAGAAGAAGATATGCCGAAGTGGATCTACGCCAAGGGTGCGAAGCACGAACAACGTCGTAGGCGTGACGGCAGCGTGTATTGGTTCAACGAGGGTGCTGTCGGCTTTCCCGATTCGCTCGATAAGCCCTCACGCACGATGCTGACCTCAGAAACACAAGTCGGCAGGACTTCTCACGTTGTCACCGACTTGCAGACAGGCAGGCTCAGAGTGCTGACACCGATAGAGTGCGAAAGGCTCAATGGTTTCCCCGACAATTGGACAAATACGGGTATGCCGGAGAAGATACGGTATTTTTGTATGGGGAATGCGTTGATAATAAACGTTGTTTATCAAATTGGAAAACAATTAAAGGAGATTGAATATGCTAAATGATATTGTCGGAATAAAGATTTCTGGTGCTAACTATACAACAGCTACAGATTTAAAAGTTTTTAATCCGAAAGATGATAATCCAAACAAAAGCAAAATAGTAAAGGGTACAATATTATATGGGCGTAATGGTTCAGGAAAAAGCACAATAGCTAAAGGCTTTAAAAAACTAGCAGGTGAAGACGTTAAAACTATAAATAAATCAGAGTTTTTTGATATTGATAATAAAAATATTATCATTAATGATACCGAAGCAGCTAATATAGTAGTATTTGACGAAGAATATGTAGATAGATATGTTAAGTTAAAAGAAAACGGATTAGGTTCAATTGTAATGCTCGGGGATTTAGTTGATGTTACAGAAGAACTTGATAATGCTCACAAGGATCTCGATAACGCTCAATCAGATAACGATGCAAAACAAATAATACTCAAAGAATATCGGGATCATTCAAATGAGCAATCGCCTTACTATTATCGATCTAAAATGAATATCGCACTTTCGGGTGATATGAATTGGTCTGGAAGAGAACGTGAAATAGATAAATCACGCAGAAATAATGCACCAGTATATGACAATACTTATAAGCAGTTTATTAAACTTGCTCCGACCCAAAGCAGAGATCAGTTAATAGTAGAATATAATGATAAAATCAAAGCATTAAGAGAAATCGAAAGCGGAACTGCCAAAATATCTGATAATACGCCAAAGCTAGATTTGAGTTATAAAAACTTTGATACCGAAGCACTCGTTTCTCTTGTCAATAAAAAAATTGAAAAACCTCAGTTATCAGAAAGAGAACGATATTTGTTGAGTTTAGTACAGAATGGTAAATCAGATGTACTGCAAAGTAGCATTGCGATTTTTAGCAAACGTGAAACAACCTTATGCCCCACCTGCTTGCAAGAAGTCACTCAAGAATACAAAGAGGGATTAATAGCCAGTATCGAAAAAATATTATCTAAAGTTGTAGAAAATCATAAAAAAGAGTTACGTTCTTTTTTACTTCAACCAATTGATATGGATTTTAGTGCTTTTACCGAACTTGAATCTAGTCAAAATTGCATTGAGAGTGTCACAAAGGCTAATGAAATCATCACAGCCAATAATTTTATTATTAATTCTAAGATATCAAATCCGTATTCTGTACCGTGTGAGCAAATAATCGAGTTTGAGAAAAGCATTAACGAACTCGATAGATTGCTTGAGATGTTAGATAACGAACTAAAACAATATAATAAGAAGATTGCTGATACAAAACCGTTGATTCAAGAACTTAGAAGGATTAATTCCGAAATAGCCTATTATGATATTAAGACTTACCATGAATCATATATCAAACAATTATCGGAATTAAATATTGCTGAAGAACAAGCCAATAATGCTGAAAATATTTTAAAGGAAAAAAAGGAAGCATTGCAGCAAGTCGAATTAAAAAGGAAGAAGACTATAATCGCACATGATTTAATCAACGATGCGTTAAAATATATTTTCTTTTCTGATGATCGCCTTCAAATCAAAATTGAAAACGATGAGTATATTTTGTTAGTTAACGGTCATCAAGTAAAACCATCAGAAGTATCAGTTGGAGAAAGAAATATTCTTGGTTTGTGTTATTTCTTTGCTAGTATGCAAAAAAACAAAGAAAAAAACACTGCATATAAAGACGAATATATTATAGTTATAGATGATCCTATTTCCAGTTTTGACTTTGAAAATAAAATAGGTATTCTTTCATATCTGAAATTGATGCTGGGAAAATATTTAACACAAAACAAAGAGACAAAAGCACTTATCCTGACTCATGATTTAACCACTTTTTTTGATTTAGAGAAGATATTTGACGAAATACTTTCAAAATGCAAAAGCATCTATAATTGCAAAGACTTAAAATTTAATATGTACGAATTAAAGAATCAGAAAATTGAAGTGTTTAAATACAAAAAGCGTCAGGAGTATACTGAATTAATAAATATTATATATAATTATGCTAAAGGCAATGGCTCTGAATATGAAATTGTGATTGGTAATATTATGCGTCAAGCCCTAGAAGCCTTCTCGACTTTCGTGTACAAAAAAGGAATCGAAGAGGTTTCTACTGATGGTGCTATTTTATCTACTATAGATGAGAAATATAGGGATTATTTTGAGAATTTAATGTATCGATTGGTTTTACATGGTGGTAGTCATAAGGAAGAACAGGCAAGAAATCTAGAAATTGAGTTTTTCTCATTAATATCAGAAGAAGAAAAAAAGCGTACTGCTAAAGATGTTTTATCGTTTATCTACCTTCTTAATCCACAACATATTATTTCTCATATATCCGATGCTGACCAAACCACGTTAGATAAATGGTGCAATGATATTATATCCCAATAAAACAACGGCTGTACCCGAAGGCACAGCCGTTGATTCTCAAATATAAACCATACAATCAAAGATGATTTCTCTCGCCATATAGACGAAGCAGTTCTCCAGACCGAGCATCTTCTCAGCATCATCGCTGAGGACAGCTTTCTGATAGCAACTGTCGGTCTGCTTCCAAAGCTCAACCTGGCGTGGGATAGCTTCACTGACTTTCAGTTCCATATCATCGAGGTACTGTATGATCTTACCATCGTTGACGAGCCTGCGAAGCCTGTCGTGGCAATGGCTGTCAGAGAAATGAAGATGATACCTGATGAAGTCGGTGTTGTAGGTTTTGCTTTCCTCAGTCTGCGTATCAGAATCGAAGTGTGTGACGGTCACGGTGTTGGTGTCCAGCTTCCACAGCGGAACGTATTTCTTTTTCAGTGGGCTGTATGCGGTCTGCTCGCTCTTGTATCTGCTCATAGTTATTCCCTCCTGTTAATGATTTCTCACGGATAACAAATCTGTGATCCGTGACATGAAGCAAAATTCCTTTTTAGGGTTATGGACATTTTTGTCCAAAACTCTGCTCATTTAATGGGCTTTAACATTTCAAGGACGAGCTGAGCGCCGACCTTGAAGCCCTTGCGGAACTCATTGCGGTTGGAGAGGTCGTGCAGCTCAATGTCCGCTGACTGGTACTCATCGAGGATTTCGTTATTGTCGGGATATGCTTTCTTCAACTCAGCTTCTGCCTTGACGAGTCTGTCGAGGGCGGCTCTGTATGCTCCGTCTGTATCCTCAATTTCGGTCAGGTGGAACAGGTCATAGTCGTAAAGTTCATCGAGAATGTTTTTCATTTTCGTGTCCTCCATATTATTTGGTTGATGTTCTTCACAAAAGAAAATAACAGGAGTATGACCATAACGTTGTCCTTTGTCTGTCCTTTACAAGTTTCAAAAAGATAGAATAAAGGACAAGATAATAAAACGAGTTAAGGTAAAAAAAACGCCGTAGATACGGACTTAAAGCCATATCACGGCAAGTTAGAAAATCCGAAAAATTTAATTCACTTTCCGTTACTCTTGCACTGGCTTATTATTCTGCGAAAAACAGCTATGAGATTTTCAGAGAGTTTCCCAGCGGAAAAGGTTTTGCTGACCTGACCTTTATTCCCAGACGGGGAGTAGATTTTCCTGCAATGGTCATTGAGCTGAAATACAACAATTCTGCTGATAACGCCATTGAGCAGATCAAGGAAAAGAACTACACAGAAAAGCTGTCGGCATTCTGCGGTGAAATTCTGCTTGTGGGAATAAGCTATAACGACAGCAAGGGTCATTCCTGTATCATTGAAAAAATTGTAAAACAGTAATTTTGTAAAAACGGCAGCCAATCAAAATTGGCTGTCGTTTTTTTCAAATTTACTTAAACAGAGTGGGAGATATTTCAAAAGTGTAATTCTGCATTGCACGGCGAAAATACTTGAATTCTTTCTGCAGATCTTCAATGTCTTTCTGATAAACTGAACCTGATGAATTTGCAATCTCTGCGATCTGGTTGAGATTGTATCCGATTGAAAGAAAGGCTCTCTTCAAAGCAGAAATTTCTTTAAGATCAAAGAATTTCAGCTCACCGTTCAAAGCCATTCTGCGGATAAATGTTCCTGTCCGAAGTTTGGCAGCCTCTGATTTTCGGCAAATCATTTCCCATTCTTCGGGTGAAAACCCAATGAGTTTTTTGATCCTGTCTTTTTTGTATGGCATTTTATATCAGCTCCTTATTATTTATCAGGTGTCCTTGAATTTTTGCGTATTACAGCCACGCAAACCGAAAAGGTATATACCTTTTCTACGCTTGCGGGTATCTTCCTTTTTATCCGCCACCCATCGGACAGTTTCCGCAAGGAATGTTATTCAACCTGTTGAATTCAATAGGTTGAACGTTTACTGTCCTAAAGATGGCGGTGGTGATTGTTCTGAATCAAGCAAAAGTGGGAATTGCAGCTTTGAGCAAATGGGTGACTGCTTTTGAAAAAATGCTTTCGGCACAAATTGGATATTTGCAATTTTAAAAATCTCCGGATTTGATAAACCGCATTTTTCGTAAGTCACGCTTCTGAGATTTTTTTAATTCATTACAGCGGCAGATTTTAATTTCTAAAAAAATTCCGCATTAGTGATTTTTCAAAACCAATATTTCATCAAAATCACTCCGAGCAGTTTTGGCGGATAAGGCAAATCGGCACATCATCAATTCCGAAAAAAATAAAATCAGTCGATTTCACAAATCCGATAGTTGCAGATTTCCGCTGTTGTGATTATTTTACTTCAACGATTATTTCATCAAGCCCCATTCGTCAGCGACATTCCCGTATGAGCCGTGAAGCCTGCGAAAAGTGAGATGTTGCAGGTGTAGGCTGAGTTATAAAGTGCGGTGCAGATATATTTGTCGGGGCATTGTATTTTTCTTTCAAGTTTAGAGATGTTGTCGATAACGTACAGGATATGCTCATCGGTCAGTTTCAAAAATGTACTTTTCGCAGTTTCGGCAGGAATAGCCTTTCCATCGATAACTACCTTTCGCTCTCCGCACACAACATCAACCATAATATTTCTTATTTCGGTTATCATATCTGCAATAGATGAATTGCTCTCTGTTAGCATATCATAGCCGATATTTTCGTTGATTATCGCTGTCGCATCTTCTCGCTCGCAATCATTGACAGATTGATATGATTGATTTTCAGTATTACTGATATCAGTCTTGATTATATTATTCTTGATTGTATCGGTTTTGTCGGCTTCAAGAGAACGGTTTTCTTCGGCACAAGAAACAGGATTTTCCGTGTTCTGCATTTCGGATATTCCACTGCCTTGAATACGGCTTTCTTCGTCACTTGAATTTTGTCTGTCGGGACTATCCGTTTCAGGAGTATCATCGGGATCCTCGTCCACGATAAAATTCTTCACATAAATTATTGAAGGCTTACCTAAGCCTCTTCTTTTGCGTGTTATCAGACCTATGCCGTTTACATCATCCAGTTCCTTGAAAAGCTTTGAAGCCTTTTCACTGCAGCAGTTGAGAGTTGCAGATGCTTCTTCAACGGTATAAATGATATAGACTTTGTTTTCGTTATCAAACCACTCGTTCTGACGGGACAGGCTCATTCGGTCAAGCAGCAGGGCATAAAGTATTTTTGCATCGTTAGACAGTTTCTCAAATGCAGGGTGAGTGAACAGCACCCAGGGGACTCTTACAAAATTGAACGTTTCGGTCTGATTTCCATAGTAATATTCAAACATTTTTATTCCTCCTTGAAGTTGGAGGAGATCTTTTATCCTTGGAGCTTTTTGGGGCTTACCGTGGGGCTTAAAGACATTTCAGCACCGTATAAGACGGGTTGATCTGTGTAAAAATATAACGGTTTTACGTCGTTTATTAAAATCGGAAACATTTTATAGGTTATCCGTAAAGTTCTCAAAGAGATAATCACAGCCCTTACAAATCACGTATCTACGTGCTTTGGGGCGAGCTTATCATCACTTTGGTCAACTTTTTGACAACCAATAAAGACTATAATAACCGCTATGTTCTTGCATAGCGGTTATTTTTGTATGCTGTAACTTTTAATTACGTGCTGTGTTGTCATTCATAAGCTTCTGTTCGATCGAAGCAGCAATATTTCTTTTCATTTCTTCGAGAACATCTGCATAGGTATTTGCAGTTCTTTCGATTTTTACAGACTTTTTTTCATAGGGTCTATTTGGCAGATGAATTTATGTCCGATAAGTATTAGTTATCAACGGTTCGTTACACATTTAATTATCAAAGGAGGAATTTCTAATGAGAAATTCAAAGATGAAAGGCTTTACCCTTATCGAGCTCATCGTTGTTATCGCAATCATCGGTGTACTCGCAGCTATCCTCGTTCCCTCTATGATCGGCTATGTTGGTCAGTCCAAGCTCTCCACAGCTAACTCTAACGCTAAGCTTGCTTACACCAATTCTGCTACATACTGCACCAACTGCGAAGTTGCAGGTTACACTGTAGCTTCTGGTTCTGCACAGGTTAATCTTACTGGTGGTTCTGCTGGCGGAAATTATGCAAAGGATGGCTCTGATCTTTCCAATGCTCTTTGTTCTCTGATGGGTGGTTCTCCATCAAGCGGAGTTGCAACTGTTGTAATTTCTTCTGCAGGTGTTCCCGAGAGAACTGCTTGGGCTAAAACAACAGCTGATAAGTATGTTGGTGGTTATCCTGTAGCTGCTACAATCGCTAAAAATGGTTCTGGCGCTAGCGAAACTTGGATAAAGATTGAAGATGCTACTACTCAGGCTGGTACCTAATAACTGATAGCTTTTTAAATCATCATAATGAAAAAAGGTCCCCTCACTTTTAAAGCGAGGGGACCTTTTCCTTTTATTAGTTAGTGAAACCTTTTGAACTTAACAAATCATTACTTCTTTGCAGCTGTATCAAAGTCGATTTCAACATCGTCTGCGCCCTTATTCGCACCAACAGCAACAGTAGCAGCTACAGGATAACCGCCAACATACTTATCGGAATCTGTCTTTCTCCAAGCAGTTGCCTCGGGTACAGATGAAGCGTTAAGCTTGATAGCAGCCTTACCGCCGGCAGCAGAACCACCCATCAGAGACTGAAGTGCTTTTTCAAGTTCCTTACCATCCTTAGCATATGTCTGACCAGCAGCACCACCAGTAAGATCACACTTAACAACTGTTCCAGCACCATCTACAGTATAACCAGCAACTTCGCAGTTTGTGCAGTATGTAGCGGTATTAGTGTAAGCAAGCTTAGCGTTAGAGTTAGCTGTGGAAAGCTTAGACTGACCAACATAGCCGATCATAGAAGGTACGAGGATAGCTGCGAGAACACCGATGATTGCGATAACAACGATGAGCTCAATAAGGGTAAAGCCTTTCATCTTTGAATTTCTCATTAGAAATTCCTCCTTTGATAATTAAATGTGTAACGAACCGTTGATAACTAATACTTATCATTGGTCGTTTTGTTTTGTCTCGGAACTCTTTCCTTGACTGTATCTATATTATAGCCTATCAAACTGGAAAAGTCAATAGTTTTCTGATATTTTTTCCTGCAATTTTGTGAGTTTGGATATTTTTCCATATAAACGTTTTAAAACAGAATGTTATGTGGCACTTTGCACAAAACATATACGAATTTCAGTCTTAAATCACTGATTTTTGCAATTTTTAGATTTTCAGAAAAGTCGCTCAGTAATTTTATAATCGTTTACATTATGAAAATCTCATTTTTTTATAAAAGTATTTAACAACACTTGCAAAAATTACAGCTTTTTTCTACAGAAATTACACTTTGGCAGCGGAATATGTCATTTCATTTTCAATATATATAATTTGCACTAATAATTACACATTATAGGTTAGATGAATGTAAAATTAAAGCTTTGTATGTCAAAGGACAAGTGATAAGTATTAGTTATCGGTCGTATGAAACATTTAATTTAACAAAGGAGGAATTTCTCATGAGAAATTCAAAGATGAAAGGTTTCACCCTTATTGAGCTCATCGTTGTTATCGCAATCATCGGTGTTCTCGCAGCTATCCTCGTACCTTCTATGATCGGCTATGTTGGTCAGTCCAAGCTTTCTACAGCTAACTCCAACGCTAAGCTCGCATTCACCAACTCTGCTACATACTGCACCAACTGCGAAGTTGCTGGTTACACTGTAACCTCCGGTACTTCTACTTATGACCTTGCTTCCGGTTCTGCCGGTCAGAACTACTCCAAGGATGGTTCTCACCTTTCTGAGGCTCTCGTATCCCTCATGGGTGGTTCCGCTACTTCCGGTAAAGCAACAGTTGTTATCTCTAATGTTGGTGTTCCTGAGAAGACTGCTTGGGCAAAGACTGATTCTGACAAGTATGTTGGCGGTTACCCTGTAGCTGCTACCGTTGATACCAACAGCTCTGCTTCCGGCGAAGTAAGCGTAGTTCTCTCTACCGCTGTTGCTACAAAGCACTAATCGGAGCTTGTAAATCAGTATAATAACTGAACTTTAAAAACAGTCTTGCAGCTTAACAGCTGTGAGGCTGTTTTTCTTTTGCCTGTAAATATATTTATATAGTATATCCCCCGATTGATCGCTATACTATATTTATTGCAGAAAAGATAGATCTGTCTTTTCTGCTTTTTAAGCTGTCACACTTTTCTATTAACCCGCAAAATACTGTGACAGATACACAAATAAATATTGATTTTCCGCCGAAAATATAGTATAATATAAAACAGCTGATTGCAAATACTACCACAGGAGACCTGCCGATGCTGTTCACACCAACCCGTGCTTACAAGAGCATACTGAACGTTACTCCGGAGATACTTTCCGAAATGGGCGTCAGGGCGCTTATCCTTGACATTGACAACACCATGACTACCCACGATAATCCCGTTCCCGTTGAGGGGCTTTTCGAGTGGCTGGACAACATGCGCAGCCACGGAATAAAGATGATGATAGTTTCAAACAATCACCCGCCGAGAGTTATCCCCTTTGCAAAGCTGCTGGGGCTTGAATTTGTGGCGGAGGGTGCAAAGCCTTTGCCCAAGGGCTACAAGCAGGCGGCAGAGAAAATGAACGTACCCAAATCGGAGATATGCACCATCGGCGACCAGCTTTTCACGGACATTCTGGGGGCAAAGCTTTTCGGTATAAAATCCATTCTTGTCCCACCTATCGAGCCTGAAAAGACGGTGTTTTTCAAAATAAAAAGAGCGGCGGAAAAGCCTTTTCTGCCTAAAAAATATATGTAAGTGATAACATAAAACGGAGGTAATAAAATGAGCGCAGTTTTTGGCCCCGCAGGCACTGCGGAAAGCTTCAAGGCTATGGGCTATAAAAAGTCAACTCAGCTTCCTGAGTATCTGAGCAAATTCGGTCTGACACACTTTGAATATCAGTGCGGTCAGGGCGTAAGGATATCCGAGGACACAGCAAGAGAGATAGGCACGGCGCTGAAAAACGGCAGCATAACCGTTTCCCTCCATGCTCCCTACTTCATATCTCTTTCGGGCACAGATGAAGAAAAGAGAATGAACTCCATAAACTACATTCTGGCTTCCGCAAAGGCTGCAAAGGCTATGGGCGCACAGAGAATAGTTATCCACAGCGGCTCATGCGCAAAGATATCCCGTGAAGAAGCTCTGGAGCTTGCCAAGGACACTATGAAAAAAGCCCGTGAGGCTCTTATTTCAGAGGGATTGGGCGACATCATCTGCTGCCCCGAGACCATGGGCAAGGTAAATCAGCTGGGCACGCTGGAAGAGGTCATTGAGATATGCAAGGTAGATGATACTTTCCTCCCCACAGTGGATTTCGGGCACCTGAACGCCCGCACCTTCGGCGGCATCAAGACCAAGCAGGACTATGCTGATATGCTGGACAAGCTGGAAAACGGTCTGGGAATTGACCGTGCAAAAGTGTTCCACAGCCATTTTTCAAAGATAATGTTCACCGAAAAAGGCGGCGAGAAAATGCACCTGACCTTCGGCGACAATCAGGGCTACGGCCCCGACTATGAGCCTCTGCTGGAGCTTATCTACGCAAAGGGCTGGTCGCCCACATTCATCTGCGAGAGCGCAGGCACTCAGACTGAGGACGCTCAGACCATGCAGGAATATTACAGAAGTCTCGGCAAATAAGCCATGATTGACATCTGCTCTCTGCGGTTATATAATATTATTAAAGCTATTCTGAAAGGATAATTACTATGAACGTACTTATTATAAACGGACCTAACCTTAATCTTCTGGGCGAGCGTGAACCCGGCACATACGGCAGCGACAGCTATGACAATGTCTGCGCACTTATCAGGGCAAAGGCAGAGGAGCTGGGCTTTTCAGAGTGCGAGTGCTTCCAGTCCAACAGCGAGGGCGAGATAATCGACCGTATCCATCAGGCACGCCTTGACTTTTCGGGTATCGTTATCAATGCAGGCGCATATACTCACTACAGCTATGCCATAAGGGACGCCATTGCTGCAGTGAAGATTCCCGTTATCGAAGTGCATATGTCCAATATCCACAAACGTGAGGAATTCAGGCATCATTCCGTTATCTCCCCTGTCTGCGCAGGTCAGATAGCAGGCTTCGGCAAGGAAAGCTATATCCTGGGTCTCCACGCACTGAAGAATATTCTGGAGGAAAAGGAATATGAACAGGATTGAACTTTTACAGCAGCAGATACCAAATAAAAGCTGTGCGCTCATTACGTCAGACGTAAACAGGCGGTATTTTTCGGGAATGAAATCCTCTGCGGGAACTATCATCGTTTTTCCCGAGCAGGCGTATCTTATCATTGATTTCAGATACATTGAAAAAGCAAGGGAAGCTGTGCAGAACTGCGAGGTAATTTTGCAGGAGCGTCTTTATGACCAGCTGAACAAGCTTATCAAGAAGCATGACGCTCACAGCCTGATGATCGAGAACGAGACCATGACCGTTGCCGACCTTGACAGGCTTTACGACCGCATCGACCCCGATGTGGATATTGATTCGGGCGATACTCTCAGCGGCATCATCACCGATATGAGAGCAATAAAAACTCCCGAAGAGATAAGCATGATGACCAAGGCTCAGCGCATTGCGGAGGCTGCACTTGAAAACACGCTGAACTTCATTAAGGAGGGCGTTACCGAAAAAGAAATTGCCCTGAGCCTCAACGAATATATGCTGAGAAACGGTGCGGAGGACCTTTCCTTTGAGACCATCGCCCTCTGCGGCGAGACTACCTCCATGCCCCACGGCGTTCCCTCGGATAAGCCCCTTAAATCGGGCGAGTTTATCCTTATGGACTTCGGTGCGGTATATAACGGCTATCACAGCGACATGACCCGTACAGTAGTTCTGGGCGAGCCTACGGAAGAGATGGAAAAGGTATATAACACCGTCCTTGAAGCGCAGGAAAAAGCAATATCCGCCGCAAAGGCAGGCATCACGGGAGTTGAGCTTGACAAGATCGCCCGTGACTATATAAATTCCTGCGGATACGAGGGCTGCTTCGGCCACGGACTGGGTCACAGCGTTGGCATGGAGATACACGAGTCACCCTGCGCCAACACCAGAGACGAGACCGTATTTGCCGAAAATATGATAGTTACCGTGGAACCCGGCATCTATCTGCCCAAGAAATTCGGCGTGCGCATTGAGGATTTTGTAGTAATAAAACAAAATTCCTGCGTCAATTTGACAAATGCACCCAAAAAACTTATAAAATTATAAAAAGCTATTGCAATTAGCGAAAAAATGTGGTATCATATATTTAATTGATGATATTTATTCAGCAGGGAGCGTTCGCTCTCAATCTTAAACAAATTTTTGGAGGTTAAATATGATCACAGCCGGCGATTTCAGAAACGGAATGACTTTCGAGGAGGACGGCAACGTTCTTCAGATCGTTGAATTCCAGCATGTAAAACCCGGAAAGGGCGCTGCTTTCGTAAGAACCAAGATCAAGAACGTTATTACAGGCTCCGTAGTTGAAAAGAGCTACAACCCTTCCGCTAAGTTCCCCACCGCTTATGTTGAGAGAAGGGATATGGAATATTCCTACAACGACGGTGACCTTTACTACTTTATGGACCCTGAGACCTATGAGCAGCAGCCTATCAGCTCCGCTGAGCTTTCCGACAACTTCAAGTTTGTCAAGGAGCAGATGATGTGCAAGGTATGTTCCTACAAGGGCAAGGTTTTCGCTGTAGAGCCTCCCAACTTTGTTGAGCTCCAGGTAACACAGACCGACCCCGGCTTCAAGGGCGATACTGCTACCAACGCTACCAAGCCTGCTACTCTTGAAACAGGCGCTGAGATCAAGGTTCCCCTCTTCATCAACGAGGGCGACATGATCAGAATCGATACACGTACAGGCGAATACATGGAAAGAGCATAAGCTCATTTCATGCGGATCGTAAACATTCATTTTTTAAGGAGGCTGTAACCTATGACGCTTACAGAAAAAGTTGCTTATCTTAAAGGCCTTATGGAAGGTCTCAACACCGATGACAAGGTTATCGGCCTGATCGCTGATATCCTGTCCGACATGGCAGGTGAGATCCAGGGTATGCAGGACGACATGGAGGAGATCTCCGAGGTCGTTGATACCATTGATGAAGATCTCGGCGAGCTGGAAAAGGATTTCTACGATATCGACGAGGACGAATGCGGCTGCGGTCATCACCATTATGACGATTGCTGCGATGATGACGACGATGAGGACGATGACGAAGAGCTTTTCGATGATGACGATGAGCTTTATGAAGTTACCTGCCCCACCTGTCACGATACTATCTGCCTGAATGAAGCAATGATCGAAGACGGTTCGATCACCTGCCCCAACTGCGGCGAGCTTCTCGAGTTTGATCTCGATGACGAAGACGACGCTGAGGCTCCCACTCCCACTGAGGAATAATCCTCAGACCCACAACCGAATAAAATGCAATTTGTTTCAGGGCGAGGTGAAATTCCTCACCGGTGGTATAGTCCACGAGCTTTTCCGAAAGGGAGAGCATGATTCGGTGCAACTCCGAAACCGACGGTAAATGTCAGGCTTACGCTTGTCACAAGTCCGGATGAAAGAAACACAGCGCTTTTTACACTGCGTAAACCCGCCGCCCGTGATCCATTTTAATGTTTCACGGGCGGTTTGTTTTATCAGAACAGATTGCTTTTATTATATCAATTTTTTTAATGGAGGAATCTGTATGAAAAACAAGATTTTCAGCCCCAACACCGAAACACCCAAGGTAAGACAGCTTACCGTAACTGCCCTTATGGGCGCAATGTCAGCGGTGCTGATGTTTATTCAGCTGCCCGTGCCAATGTTTATGCCAAGCTTTATAAAGTTTGACCTGTCAGAGCTGCCTGCGCTTATCGCTTCCTTTGCAATAGGCCCTCTTTCCGGTGCCTGCGTGTGCCTGATAAAGAACATCATCAACCTGTTCTCCACATCAACTGGCGGAGTCGGTGAACTTTCCAACTTTATCCTTGGCTGCGCTTTCGTAGTTCCCGCAGGACTTATCTACAAGGCAAAGAAAACCAAGACCACCGCAATAATCGGTGCCCTTTCGGGTTCTGTGTTCATGGCGCTTCTCAGCGTGGTATCAAACTACTTTATCGTATATCCCATTTACACAAACTTTATGTCCATGGACGCTATCATCGGAATGTACAAGGCACTTAACCCCAAGGTAAACACTCTGCTTGATGCCCTTGTTATGTTCAATATGCCCTTTACCTTTGTCAAGGGTCTGACAAGCACACTGTTAACTCTGGCAGTTTACAAGTACATCTCCCCTATCCTCAAGCATGGCACAAAGCAGAAGTCGGCAAAGCAGGCAGGCTGATAACATATACACAAAAGCAAACGGAGCCGTTTTTGCGGCTCCGTTATTTTTTTTGATTTACTTTTCTTCCGACTGTGCAGCTTCATCTGCTTTGGCTGCATTTTTCTCAGCCTTGGCGATCTTATGCTTCTTAACCGACTTTGCAATGAAAATAACCACTGCCGCAACTATTCCAAGGAAAACCAGATAGGGTGCAAGGTATATGATAACAAAAAGCAGCCATTCAAGGAACGACAGGAAGCCATGACCCGCTTCACTGAGAGTATTCACAAGCCTTTCCGCAAAGGTGTCGGTCTTTACAGGCTCTGCCTCATATTCCTTTACCTCGTTGAGGGTGAAGTAAACGTATGAATATGCCACGTCGGTTTCTATAGTGTTCATTCTGGTTTTAAGGTTTGCTATCTGTATCTGAATGTCGGTAAGCTCTTTTTCGACCGCAATGGCGTACTCGTCCTCGGTGATATCAGCAAGCAGCGCAAGGTAGCGTGCTTCCTTTGCCTCATATATGGCAAGAGTTGTGGAAAGGTCGCTGTATTCCTGGCTCATATTTGTGACGCTGGCGTTCTTGCTGCGCAGATCACCCAGTCCCCCTGCCGCATTACAGAAATTATCATAATCCTTGCTGGGTATTCTTACTGTGGCAGTATAGGATTTCCACTTTTCCTCACTGCTGCTGTACCATCTGCCATCGGAGCCGCCGTCGCTGAAATTCTCCTGTTCAACAAATCCGCCGTATGTATCAAGTGCGTTCCTGAAACCGCTCAGCGATGTTTCAAAATTCAGCGTATCAACGCTCATTGTGCAGGAATAAACCAGCATTTCCTTTGATACCGCATTTGGTTCGGCGGTGCTGTCCGATGCAGCTGCGTCATATGAAGGCACATCTGCCGAATCGTAATTCTCTGACGCATATGCCTCATCGGAGGCATAGGAATAATCATCTGAATAATATCCGTTTGTGTCTTCTGAATATGACTTTGACTCGCTGATTCCGTTTGCATATCCAATGGCGGGCGCCGTATCAGATGCTGCCTGAGAACTGCCGCAGGCTGTGAGAAGAAGCATACATAACGCTGATGATAAAATTAAACTCTTTTTCATAATATGACCGTCCCTTCGCATGATATTTACTGATGTATATACGAATGAGGATAACCGAATTTATGGCAGAAATTGTTATTTTTATGTTAACATATGCTGAACTTTTATATTTTGCTGCCTGCCCACCCTTTTCAGTCCATTCAGAAAGCGCTAAGAAACTGCGGCAGCACCGTTATTTTAAATAAATTCAGCTTTTTTTCATTTATTTTAATGTTCAATTTTTTTATTGCATTTCATTTGGTAATGTGTTACAATATAAGCTATGAAACTATATGTTCGGAGGCAGATGTCATGGCTGAAAGCAATGAGATGTATAAGAAAAAAACCGCAGATAAAAATAATCGTCCTCAGTTCCCCAAAAGAGCAGTTATAACAGGCGGTATGCCTTACGGAAACAAGACCCTCCACTTCGGTCATGTGGGCGGAGTGTTCGTTTTTGCCGATGTATATGCACGCTTCCTGCGTGACAGGATAGGCAAGGAGAACGTTATCTTCGTTTCGGGAACAGACTGCTACGGCTCCCCTATCGCCGAGGGCTACAGAAAAGCCTGCGCTGAACAGGGCTTCACAGGAACTATCCGTGACTATGTTCAGAGAAATCACGACGCTCAGAAGAAAACTCTCGATGATTATGACATCAGCCTTGACCTGTTCGGTGCTTCCGCTCTGGGCGACACCGCAGAGTGGCACAACAAGGTCTCCGACGCTTTTATCAGAAAGCTTTATGAGATGGGTCATCTGAAAAAGATATCCACCGCTCAGTTCTATGACGAAAAGGCTGGAATGTTCCTCAACGGCAGGCAGGTCATCGGCAAGTGCCCCGTTCAGGGCTGCCAGTCCGAAAAGGGCTATGCAGATGAGTGCGATCTGGGTCATCAGTACAATCCTATCAACCTTATCGA
>ERZ860508.605-NODE-605-length-26542-cov-3.557292_pt1 | contig 26542 bp, 6 predicted proteins | sample MGYA00509976_ERZ860508 | MGnify/ENA primary metagenome ERZ860508 (study PRJEB30046, sample SAMN00715242) | human gut metagenome | study: EMG produced TPA metagenomics assembly of the A metagenome-wide association study of gut microbiota in type 2...
TGCAGCATTAGGCTACGGCCGCTGCAGAGGTGGTATGGAATCCTTGTCATTTATGACGAGGAGGATGTCAACATCATTGATGTCACAGCCAAAAAGCAGGCTAAAGTCAATTGTTTGATTTTTGGAGTGGTTTTCATATTTCTTCCGAGGGACCTATCTACTGCATTAGTCTCGCCGGCTTCTGGAAATGCGTGGAAACACTGTGAGCCACAGAAGTTATAAAAAAAAACCGCTTTTTTATACCAACAGGGGTTACTAAGGGGAGATTACTGAATCAAAAAATAGCCTTTCTATTATCGTTTTCTTGCACGCTTCATCCCATGCCATGCTAGGTCCTTTCTTGCACTTCGCTTAAAAATCTTGACAGAAACTGTTTTCAACTTAACAGTGCATTCGTATAACTATTTTCAAATAGATAGCGCAAACTTGGCATAGTTCTTGCATAGATTATTTTGAAACCTAGCAGAATCATCCAACCAATAATTAACCTGACTAGTTTTCAAAGCCTCAATAAACCAACTTAAATGCGTCATAGCTGTGCAAGGATGCCCTAAATTGGTGCGACTGCTCGATGATGGCGCAAAGAAAGGAAAAGTGATGAAAGAACTTCTAATGATGAAGGGAGCCAAGACTTTAGTCGATGTTGCTACAAAAGTGCAAGCCGGGGAAACTGTCCTTTTGGTCACTGACTATGCTAAAACAGACATCGCTCAAGCCGTTGCTGCCGTTGCCTGTGACCGAGGTGCAGAAGTAATGATTATGTGTATGAAGCCTCGCAAACGGGCCGGAGAAGAACCGCCTGCAGCCGTGGCCGCCGCCATGAAAAATGCGGACGTCGTGATCGTGCCCGTCAGTTACTCTATTACCCATACACATGCAGTAAAAAATGCGGCGGCAGCCGGAGCTCGAATCATCGTCATGACAGATTTCACCCCTGAAGTTATGATGCACGGCGGGATAGAAGCTGACTTTGATCAAATCAAACCAACCTGCATTGCTGTCGCCAAAGCCCTGGAAACTGCCGAAGAAATTCATATCACCTCTCCGGGAGGAACTGATCTTCGTTTCAATACGAAAGGAAGACGCGGAAATGCGCTTTACTGCGTAGTTGAAAAAGGTCAGTTCTCTACCATCCCCACTATTGAAGCAAATACAACCCCTATAGAGGGGACTGCAGAAGGGATTATTGTATGCGATGCTTCAATTCCATATCTCGGTATCGGCCTTGTAGATGAACCCGTCATATGCAAAGTCGAAGGGGGCTTTATCACTGAAATCAAAGGCGGAAGGGCTGCAGAAATCCTTCGCAAAGATTTAGCCAGCCACGCCGACAAAAACAGCTACAACATTGCAGAACTCGGGATTGGTTTGAATCCGAAGTGTCGTATGTGCGGAATCATGCTTGAAGACGAAGGAGTCCTCGGGACCTGTCATATCGGCATCGGCACAAGCCTTACCCTCGGCGGCGTTACCAAGGCACCGTGTCACTACGATCTCATCATGTGGCATCCGACCATCGTCGCCGATGGAAAAGTAATTTTTGACAAAGACCATCCGACGCTCTGACCAAAATTATCCCCAAAACTTTATTTCCATTCCAAGGACAAAATCATGAAACGCAGAAACCTTCTTTCCTCCCTTTCTGTTCTTACCGCTCTAAGCCTCTTTGGCGCCGGTTCAGCCTATGCAGCAGATATTTATCCTTCTAAGCCGCTCTTGACAATCGTTCCTTTTAGCGCAGGAGGCGGCAATGACATCCTTCTTCGCATCATGGGTAAATACGCGGAAAAACATCTCGGTCAAACTCTTACCATTGACAATAAACCAGGAGCCGGCGGCCAAATCGGCTGGACCCTTCTGAGTAAAGCCAAACCGGATGGTTACACAATCGGTGCAGCTTCTTTACCTTCAATGATCATGATCAAGGAACTGCGTAAGAATGTGCCTTTCTCTATGGATGATTTCACCTTCATAGCAGCTGTTCAATCTGACCCAATTGTCTGGGTTGTCAACGAGGACAGTCCTTATACAACAGCAGCTGATTTCATCAAAGCAGCTAAAATCAAAACTTTGAATGTCGCCGGAGACGGTCCGCAGTCTAATGTTCAGCTCCAGCATCTGATCGCTGAAAAAGATCTTGGTATTAAGACAAATTTCGTTCCCTTCAACGGCTCAGGTAAGGCACTTACAGCATTGATGGGTAAAAAAGTTGACCTCTGTGCTTCAACACTCTCTGCCGCACAAAAGCAGCTCGGCAACGGACTTAAAATTCTCGTGGTATTCGCTGACCAGTCCGCAGCCTCCGCTCCCACTGCCAAAGAAGCTTTCGGAAAAGATATCGCGCCTGCAGGCGCAGCCATCCGCGGCATTTGCGCGCCCAAAGGCTTAAGTCCCGAAGTATTAACTAAATTAGAAAACGGCATCAAAGGGATTTGCGAAGATCCGGATTTCATCGCTGAAACCAAGAAACTCAAGCTGGATATCGGCTTTAAAAACGCCCAAGAAACTCAAAGAATTGTCTCTCAGACCTCCAAACTAGTCTCAGAAAACAAGAACCTCTTCTAACATTTTGTCGGGAGTCAATCATGGAACAAGAGAACATCCGAAAAGAAACGTTTCTAGCGACTCTTCTTTTGCTCGCAGGAACTCTGATCTTATGGAAAGGCTATTCATATGAACCGGACTCCCGACAGTTCCCGGTCTTCTTGGGCTGGCTTTTCGTGTCTTTCTCGATACTCAATGCAATCACCCTCTTTAAAAAATTCAAAGCAGAAAAGCTATCTCTTTCCTTTGAGTTTCACAGACCGGGTTTTCCTCTCTCCTTGACAATTCTGCTGTTAGTTGGAACTTACGCAGTCGCAGTCCCGCTGCTCGGCTACTATTTCTCTACATTCTTATTCTTAATACTGGTGATGGCCGGATTTGGCTGCATCCGTAAAAGGAGCCTATTGGTTTATCTAGGAGTAACGCTTCTATTCCTTACCGGCGTTTATTTCTTCTTTACGCTCTTGCTCGGCACACGATTGCCTGTCGGCGAGATATGGGCTTTTTAGGAGGGCAGCTATGGATCTTTCAGCACTTTTTCCTGCTTTTTTCCAAGCATTGGAACCCGGAATGCTGGGGATGGTTCTCCTAGGGACAATTCTGGGCATTGTCGTGGGCTCTCTGCCAGGACTTACGAGCACTATGGGCGTTGCCCTTCTGGTACCTTTCACTTTCAGCATGAGCCCAGCGATGGGACTGGCTCTTCTCGGTGCCATTTATGCCTCTTCAAGTTACGCCGGCTCCATCAGTGCAATTCTGTTAAATATTCCCGGAACTCCCTCGAACTGCTGCACGCTACTTGACGGTTATCCGATGACTCAGAAAGGGCAGGCTTCTCGCGCCTTAGCGTTATCTACGATCGGTTCGGCAGTCGGCGGAATTCTCTCTGTCTTTGCCCTTTTATTTCTTGCTCCCCCTTTAGCGCGTTTGGCTTTGGAATTCGGCTCTCAGGAATATTTCATCATGGCGCTTTTCGGAGTCGCCATCATCGCTGCGCTTTCAGAAAAGAATATTGTTAAAGGAATGATCACCGGTATTTTTGGTCTCTTACTTTCGATTGTAGGAATGCATCCGATTACCGGGGAAGCGCGCTTTACCTTTGATCTGCCGGAACTTTTCAACGGTTTATCTCTAGTGACTGCATTAATTGGCCTCTATTCTCTTCCGGAAGTTGTCTCAATGTTAAGAGACGAAAAAGATGCCGTTAAAGTCGAAAGTTCGGTTTCCTGCTCTGGAATTATCCGCGCGATGAGAGAAATCCTGAAATACAAAATGCTGACTCTCAGGGCCTCAATCATTGGCATCATAATCGGCATCGTCCCGGGAGCCGGCCAGTCCATCGCTTCATTTATTGCCTACGATGACGCAAAGAAATCCGCCAAAGATCCGAGTCATTTCGGCGCCGGCTGCCCTGAAGGCGTTTTGGCTTCAGAAGTTTCCAACAATGCCGTAGTTGGCGGTTCGCTCGTTCCTGCCTTTACGTTAGGCATCCCGGGCAACGCCGTATCGGCTGTATTGATCTCCGGGCTGATGATTCATGGACTCCAGCCCGGGCCAACGCTTTTCCAAGAGAATGCTGAGACTGTTTACAGCTTTATCTTCAGTTTACTCATCGCTAATGTCGCTTTCATTCCCATCGGAATCCTTTGTGCCAAATACTGCGTCAAATTGCTGGCAATGCCTAAACCCATCCTTGCCTCATTAGTGCTTGCGTTAGCAGTGATCGGCTCGTACGCCGTCAACGGCTCAATTGTTGAAGTTTGGGTCATGATAGGTTTCGGAGCATTGGGATGTGCAATGAAGCACTTCAACCTTCCCAGAGAACCTTTGGTTTTAGGTTTGGTACTCGGCACAATGGCTGAAAGTGAATTAGCGCGTGCCCTGGCCTTGGTACAAGGAGATGTCGGTCAATTGCTTTTGGGAATATTCTCAAGCCCAATCTGCATGATTCTAATCGGCTTAATTCTTTATTCCATCATTCGCTCACAATACAAAAAAAGGAAAGCTTCAGCCAAGCCGTCTGACCAAAAAACGGAATTATCGGAAGAAGCCCGGATTACAGCGGCTTCCTGACCTCTTTCCTCTTCCTCTACCCGAAGAGGAGGAGGTCAGCTCCGCGGAGACCGGACTTTTCGGTCTCATTTCATCAGTCTTCGGTTTCCTCTTCGGTTCCCTCTTCTCCCATGTTAACCTGCCACCGGTTGGTTACAACAAGTAGAGCTTCCTTTATCAGACCATTCGAAGGACTTACGCTTTCAGCTCTGTACCCGTTAAAAAATAAACGCGAAGCAGGCATATGCGTGTCTTCTCCATAACGATATAACGCATAATGATGATGGCGCTGGTCAGCTTGCAAAGAATCCTTACTGAGATAAGAGATTTCACGATCAAAGCGATCGAACACCGACAGCATTTGCGGTGCAGCCGCGAAAATCCTTACTCTGTTGGATCTTGAAGAAATAACGTTCCTATCCGGCTTATACCCATCCTGAGAGACAAATATCATTGTTGAATTACCGGAAACAGATTTTTCTAAGGATATCGGACCGCCAGCATTCAGGACAAAGATCTGATCTCCGGCATCGACATTTTTGACCACGACGGCAGCAGACGGATCTGCGGAGCGCTGGACAATCGTGACATCCGCTCCGGACGCTAGCCCATTGGCTCGAATTTCGCCGTTGGCTTCGAGATAAATATCCTGAGATGCTTGAAGGTCTTTAAGTAAAACACTGTCGGCTTTCATTTCAGCGTGGCCGTTAACAGTCAGTTCATATCCAACTGAAAGCGGACCGTTGTAATTTTCTATAGTCAGATTTCCGTTGATGATATTGCCTTTTTCTTCGTTAATCTGAATTTCCTGCTTCTGACCGTTCAAGACCAAATTAATGTCCGAACCGGCAGATACAATCAATTCATCAACTCGATTCCCCAGTTCTTTATCCTTGGCTGATTTCTGAGCTAGTAACTCAACCGATCCGCCTGCAGAAACTTCCAGACGATCGGACGCAATGCCGTCGGCAGAAGCGTCTTGATGGACGTTTCTTTCCGCGTGAATCTCGAGGTTTTCCACCCCGTCAGAAGAGAATCCTTCAATTCCGGAGCCATGTTTCAAGGACACATCTTTCCCGGCCTCTACTTTCACAAGACCGTCCCCAGCCAAGACGGATCCTTGACCGAGCTCGAAGTTTCCCCCTGCTTTCAATTGAGCCTCTTCGGAAGCAAACAACATTACGGTGTCTTTTATCGTAAAGTCTTTTCCTGCAGAAACCGTCAAACGATTGATTTCCTCATCTTCGGAAGGACTGAGGACACCAACAGCTGTTTCCTCTTCAAAAACAACTGAGCCCCGTTTTGCTTCAATATTCAGGTCAGCTTGAGTCAGAACAACCGTGCCCTTTCCGATTGTGACATCTTGTCCGGCAGTGAAGGAAACATCCTTTTTACCCACTCGATTGGAAGCATCCGGATCATTACCGGCAAAAATAAAGGAATCAGATCCGATATCTATAGATCCGGCTGCGTCTAAATACACGTCACCGTAAGAAATCAATTCCGATTCATCTTTGAGTACGACATTGCCTTCAGAAGATCTGATTTCTGTTTCATGGAGAGAAGTCGAAAGGAATTGTCCGTCAAGAACCACGTCTCCTGTCACATTCATGCTGACGTTGTCTCTCGCGCTGACTTGAGAATTATCTCCCAGCTCGATAGAACCGCCTCCGACACCCCACTCATCTCCGGTTCGGATGTAAGCCGTTTGACCTTGGACGACTGAGTTTTCTCCCAACCTGATGTCGCCATGTTCTGAAACCAGTGACGTATGGTTCTTAGAGCCGTCCTCAAGCTTCGATTGAAGAACGGCGCCCTTATCCAAGAAAATGCCCTTGTTGCCGATAATATCTAAGCTCGTTCCAGACGTAACAAATGCGTTTTCTCCAAAACTTGTTTGGCCGCGTGAAGAGATTCGGACGTAAGAATCTTCCTGATCTTCTTGGGTCCGAATGTTTGCGCCGGCGCCGAAAGCAATATCTCCTTGAGCGTCAATAACAGCGCCGAGAACTGAAGTTTGGATGGAAGCACGTTCGCCGAAAGTTATATTTCCTTCCGTGTGATTTTCATCATCTCCCGCGTTCATAGACAGCATCGTCGTACGGAACGTTGCATCATTCCCGAATCTAACATCTCCTTTCACGTCAATAGACGTTTGCGGCAAAGATTCTATCGAACCGGTCTCGTATTTTCCGAATTTCGTTTGAACCGTTGCTCTGTCTCCTACAAGCAGCGAGCCTAGAGCATTGAGTTCAAATCCTTTTCCATGAACCGTAAAGTCTTCTTCGAACCTTATATTCTCTCCGGCACTGAACACCACAGAATTTTCTTGGCTGTCGAGTTTCGCATCCCGATCGATCACAATATCTTTTCCAGCTTCAAACAAAGTTTTGACAGCCTTAGAAGTCACCGTAAGGTTCTCACCCATGTAGATCGAACCTTCACTGCTTCTTACCGTGACTCCGTCTGTGGCACCGACGAGCGTCGCTTTATCACCGAATCGAACATCCTTTTGGGCAGAAACCAATAAATCGTCAGAAAGGATTTGAGCTTCATCACCGATAGTAAAGCTGTCTCCGGCGATGACACTGACTTTTCCATAGAGCGGGTTTTCTTGACTTAATCCGCTTTGCGTCCCGGCTTTCACCGTCGCTTTATTTCCGATATCAATTAAACCACGTTCCGAGATTAAAGAGCTGTCGGACGCAGAAACGATCGTTAAATCATTCTTGATATTCAGGCCGTTCCCGCCAAAGATATCGACACTGCCGTTTTCAGCAATGACTTCGAATTTGTCTTCCGTAACGTTTAAAACTCCCTGAGCTCCGATCCGGATCGGAGCTTCGTCTCCAGCAGACGGATCTTTCAAGGAAGCATTCACGTTGAGCGATCCTCCAAGCGTCGCGTCGGCGTCTGCCAAAACTTCAATTCCGCCATTTGTTGCTGTCAGAGAAACATAGTTTCCGAGGCTGAAGGCTTGTTTTCCTCCCGTAACAGACACACTGCAGCCCTCGACAGATATTTTGTCTCCGAGCACCAAACTCTCGTATCCGCGAACTACTGCTTCGTCCCTTGCTTTGACGGAAGAACCGGATTTGAGGTCAATTGCCTGTCCTTTCAAGACGGCTTTCCCGGAAGAAGCCTCAACTGTAATGGGGGCTTCATCTGCAAAAATCAACCCTCCGGCGCTGTCCATTACGACTTCGTCGCCCTTAAAGGTATTGTTTTTATGAGCAAACACTTTAAGGGCGTCAGAATCTGTAGAACCTGCTGTCAGACGTAGTGCTCCAGACTCCGAATATACAACTTTAGCTGCGGATAAATCGACCTTGCCTGCTGCGCCCACTTCCAGACTGCCGGCAGAATCAATGCTGGTCTTGTTATTAGAATCAACGTTTCCTTCCTCAGCCGAGAGGAGAACCGAGCCGGGTGTCGAAGTACTCAAAGAGGCATCCTTGATATTCAATCCGCCGGTAGCAACCTTCAAGTCGCCTTTGGAAGCAACAAGCGTATAACCCGTGAGATTAAGTTCGCCTTTTCCTTTTAAGGTGATCGTATCGGCAGCAAGATTCTTTTCATTCAGAGCAAGGTTCAAATTGCCTTCTTTCGACACCAAGATCAAATTAGAACCATCCTTGTTCTTTAAGGAGCCGCCGGTAACGGAAATACTATCTTTCGCCAGAACATCAATATCAGTTGAAGAATCGACATTGAGCCCCTTCAACGTAACAGAGCCGTTTTCTGCTGCGGCCTGCAAACCGCCTGTGTTGCCGTTCGCTTCTGAACTTACGTTGATGCTTCCTTCTTTACTCTCGACATCGAGTTTGCCAGCTGCATTCAAACTTTCAACAGTTAGACTGGCATCCTTTTGAGACGCAATGTCGATAACTGAGCCTGAACTTACTGTATTGCTTGTTACCTCAACCGCTCCTCCATTTGAGTTAATAAATAAGCCTTCCGATTCCCCAGTGCCGGCGGCGATTAGATCGGCTCCCATCACTTGTGTGCCGGCTGCAGAAGTAAGTCGGATAGAACTTTGAGAGTCAAGTTGTCCGGCATCGATCATGACGGAACCTTGAGAGGAATTCACTTCTACTCCGCTGCCTTCTCCCGTTCCCTTAGCCGATACGGAAACATTTGTCAGCTGCGCGTCTGTGACAGCAGAAAGTTTGACGGAACCGTTCGAATTGATCGAGCCGTCACTGACTTTGACTGCGCCTTCAGAAGAACTCAAAAAGACTCCGGCCTCTGCGTCGTTTCCTTCTGAAGAAACAGCAGTTCTGCTGATTGTCGTGTCCTTAGCTGATGAAACATTTATAGAGTTCTGAGACGTTAATGCGCCGCCATTAATGGAGACAGATCCTTCGGAAGAAACTAACGAAAGGCCATCTGTTCCTGCAGTTAGACTGCTGTCCGTCAAAGAAATATCATTGCTTGTAGTAAGGCCGAGTTTTTTAGCTTCCAGCGTTAGCGCTTTTCCGAAAGTCGTTTTCGGTGCAGAAAGATCAAGGGTTCCGTTTAAAGCTGAAAGGGTGGAATGGTCTGCGACCGAAAGCGACGAGCCTGCCTTAAGAGTCAGATTACCATCAGAGGTCTTCGCTGTTCCGTTAAGGTGGATCGTGTTAGCTTCAGCCGCCACATCTCTTTTGGCCTGAATCTCTTCAATTGTTAATGTCTTTTTGGCATTAAATTCGATCTCTCCGCCTTCTGAAACAAGTTTTTTAACTTTCAGAGAACCTTCCGTCGAGATCTCAACATTTGAAGTAACTGTCTCTTCGGTCACGGACACAGACATTTCAGATTCTCTATTGGCTTGAAGGTACACATTCTGAGGTTTGCCTTTCAGAACAACATTAAAGTCATTGACTGAATCCAAGCCCAAAGCTGCATCTTTCTGACCGATCTCGCCGTCTGTTTCAAAAGCGAAATTGGTTCCGCTAATTCGTCCGCTCTGTCCGCTTGTGTCCTTAACGGAATAAATATTGTCAGCCTTCAATACAACATCTTTACCGCTGGCCACGGATTGGAGATTAAGCGTTCCGTCTTGATCAACAAATACGCCTCCGTTTCCGGAGAACACGGCCGATCCTGTAATCGCCGTTTTAAGAAGTTTGTCGGCGGATCCGATTGAACCAAGCCCTGCTCTCAGGATCAAGTCTTTAGCTTTAACCGCACCCTCTCCGGATAGAGTGATTCCATTTGTAGCAGTGAGACGGATATCTCCGTTTTGAGAAGAAAGGGAACCGAGATTCAATGTGTTTTCAGAGTCAGACTGTAGATAAATGCTGTTTACTGCATCCGCATTTAATTTCGTGTCGCTGCTCTGATGGACTTCAAAGGCTTTCTTTAAGTTGATCGTCAGAGTGCCTGCTTTTTTGTTCCAAGTAACGTCATTAGCTTCTGCTCGAGCTAAAAGCTTGTAGAGGTTCAAGCCTTTTTCTGTCGAAGCATCCAAATCGCTGATGTTTGCCGTATGACCGTCAAGTTCCTGACCGATTCCGGCGCCAGACTTCAACGTAATATTTGCTGCTTTGATATTGGCAACGCCTGACTCAGGAACATAGCTCGGATCGGGATTCAAGATGGCTTCAGACACTGCAAAGAGCAATTCGTTCTGCGTCCAGCCGTAATTGTCTTTCGATGCTTGAACAAGATTTAATGCCGAGCCTTGAATTTTCGCTTCTTTGTTAATTGCGTCTTCTGCAGAGCCGCATCCCGCAAAGCGAGACTTCAGAGCCGCAAAATCCTTTTGCTCTTCTGTTGTCAGCGCTCTTACGCGACCCTTTTCAGCTTCCTGCTCATGGTTTAGGTAAGCCTGATATCGATTAAAGTCGGAAGTAATACCATTTTTTATGTCTTGTTCGTCTTTAGCAAACCGAGCCCCTTCGTTAGAAGTTCCGTCAGACGTCAGAATGCCGGCTTCAATCCAGCTTTCAAGGCGTTTTTGTGCCGAACGCTCATCGCGATCCGAGCGATCAATCGCATCATAAATATTTCCGGCTGAATCAATTGTGACATCCCCACTCGTGCTGATCTGACCAACAGAAATATCTCCGACAGATTTCAAAGAAATATCACCTGCTGCAGTCAGGTCAAGACGCTGCGACAGATCAGAGGCCTCTTTGTGATCCAGACTCTTAATATTAATTCCGCCTTCTTGGGAAACAAGAGAAAGCTTCTGTCCGGAAAGCGAATTCAAGTCAACGCCGCCTCTGAATTCAGCAGAAACCGTTTCTCCGGCATTCAGGGATCCGGAAACGGCTGCGCCCGAATTCAGATTCTTGGCATCAATATAAATAGACTTGCCAGCGGTTGCCGTTAGATTTAACTGCTTGTCGGAACTTCCGGCTGCTGTCCACTTAATAGCAGATCCTTCCGAGCCAATTGATCCTGAATCTGCTTTCAAGGTCAGATTAGATGCTCCGGTTATTGCTGCGGCTCCGCTTTGATTGAGGATGTTGTTCCCTGCAATCAAGCTAACAGAACCGCCCTGGGCGTTCACAGCGCCTCCGAGCAGGACTGACTTACCGCTTTTAATCACGATTGTATTGGTTCCGCTTAAGAAAGACGTACCTACTTGATGGTCAGCCTTTACCGTGTAGGAATAAAGCGTTGAAGTCGAAGTGGTCGTAACTTTCTGAGTGTGATGTGTGCCTGAGAAGTGGACCCAAGTGTTATAAGTTGTCCAATGAGTAACCGTTGAGCTCTCCGAACTGCTCACTTGTGTAGTCCAAGCCTCAAAATTCTCATTCTTTCCTTCAGGACGGTCTGCTACCCAAATGGTCGAGCCGTTTGCTAAGTCTGCATCTCTTACTGTTGTCGTATTTACTGACGCCCAGTTTGTAGGCTCGCCGTAATCAAATGCATCCCAAACGGTAAACTTTTGGGAGTTATATCGAGTAGTGACCGTTGTTGAACCTTTTCCGTCGGTCCAGCCATATAACTGGTCGGTCAAGGGGTCGTAAGAACTATCTAGGACTTTGGTCCCAGCCGTTTTAGTTCCGTCGGAGTTGAGCCAGTAAGCAACAGCGTTCCCTTTACGAATTTCGGTAACCTTAGCAATCGCATTATCGGGCTTATCGGAATCTTTAAATCCCGAGTTTGTATCTGTGATTTGAATCAGGCCCTCAATATTGCCGGTATCGGCATTTCCAAGCAGAACGTCGCGGTTGCCGACGTTGATATTGATGTCTGCCGAACCGTTCGCCACGGACAATTGGCCGCCGCCTGTGCTTGCCACTCTTCCGGTAATGTAAATCTGTCCGCCTTGCGGAGAAATGTCATCGACGATCACCCTGTCATTGACCGGATCGTACCAGGCTGCGACTTGATACTTATAGGACTTGGAAGCTTCATCCCAAACAGGACCGCCTTCCTGAAGGGCATACTGCGGTGTTCTGCTGTTGACATCCGAGGGTGATCCGTGTGCCTGCCAATTTGCCTTAATAGAAGAAATCTTCTTGTCGACTTCTGTGTCCGACAAAGTCAAACCGTATTTCGCATAACCGCTTTGAACGTAGCCGTTTAAGTTAATCGCATCGGCTGCGAGGAAAATACTTCCTCCGGCAACCATGTCTCCGGCTTGACCATTGTCTGCATTACCAAGTTTGCCCGGACCGTACACATGGTCGGCATTTGAACTGACTGAGGATTGGGTGTCTAAGCTTCCGACTTCGTCTTTCCATAGCTCTTCAACAGAGCCTCCGACGTTAAACAATCCTCCTCTGTAAGACTGAGTAATAGAACCTTTTGCCGTGACTCCTAAAGAACCTCCGGCAGAAATCGAAGCTGTTTTATCGGCGTAAACATCGCCTCCGCTGCTTACAGAGATATTTCCTGCCCGGTTAATCAGTTTTCCGGAAATATCAATGCTGGTATCCGGATTGATTCTTTGCTCTTTACCGTCCGAGGTAACTAGAACCAATCCGTTGTAAGCAGAGTTAACCTTTATTGACGGAGCTTCTGAATTAGCTGACGTCGTTAACTGGCCACGGAACGAACCCAACGCGCCGGTCTTATCGATAACAACCTGATCGTTCAGTTTAAACTCGCCGCCTTTATCCAAAATTTGGATATCGCTCAGCTTCAATGCCACTGTGGCTTGGTTATCAATATTGATCCCCTCAGCGGTTTTAGCGATTAAAGAACCTCCTCCGGTTACGCTATCCGTGAAGGCAGAAATATTTCCACCCGAGACTGTGACATTGGAAATTTGGACATAAGGGCGGCTTGTCTGATCAATAAGCGAGAAATTACCGTTCTCTCCCCGGATCAAAAGGCCCTTCTGCTCCATTGTCGTAAGAAGCAGTTCGTCTTCGGCCTTGTAAGCAGCAAGCAAGGAGGGATTCGTCGTGCCGTAATCCTGCATCGCTTTCTGAAGTTCCTCATGACGCTGCCAGTACATGTTCGTCAGGGATTCTGCCTTCACACCGCTGACGGATTCATCATCAACGCCAGTCTTTGTGATCGTTAAGGGATTTTGTGAATCCAGGGTCACGCCTGATTCGTTGGGCGAAGCAATTCCGCTGATCTGAATATCTGCTTTGGCATTCACACCGGCTTGAACGAGTCCGCCGACCTGGATCTTATTGTCGGTGGTCAGATTCTTGGATTTTGTTCCGGCCGCTGTTGAAGCAATCGAGACTTCGCCGGCATCCGACGCAGACGTCCAGAACCAATAACGTGCTGTCTCTTCCGTAGAAACATCGCCGCTTTGTGCGTAAAGCTCAGTATCACGCCAAGATTTGATTTCTCCGTTGAGATTGAGCTTATTGGTCAGGTTAAGACTGTCGGAAACTTCCGAATCCGTTCCGCCGATGGCTGAGTGGCTGTAAGCGTGCGCATAGCTCACTAAATCAAACTGAGAGTTCGAGCCATCAGCATCTCTGCCTGCTCTAATCGCCAACTTGCCTTTCGACAAGATGTTAGAACCGCTGCCGACATTTACTTCATTGGTGCGATTTTGGTTGACGGAAACCTTGGCCCCTGCCCCGGCTACCGCTGCGCCTTGAACATCTCCGACGCTCTGTGCTTCAACATCTTCGTCAGAAGAGGCGGCAATCGTCAGCGTGCCTTCGGCGCTACTAGCAGTTAAACGCACACCGTCGGCCAAGTTAATTCTATTTTGAGTATTTAGGGTTTCGAAGTTTTCTGCTGTCACACCGGCAACGGCACCGGCCGTTTGAGCACGAACCTTCAGACTAGTTCTTCCGACATTCTTCGCAGAAATGGTCAGATCATCTGCAGTCAATACCACATTTTTACCGATATCGACCTGTTGGGTACGGTTTTCCGTATTGCTTGCTTTAATGCCGGTACCGACAAAGGCTCCGTAAACACGGGAGTCAACGGCATAAGTTCCTTCAGCGGCATGAACGTCCCAATTATCAGAGGCTCCAACAAGAATACCGGAAGCGTTAATTGCCGAGCCATCCCCGATCGAGACTTTGTTAGTGCCTTGCATGTCGTTGATCAGCGAAGCACCGCTTCCTCCGGCCAAAGCGCCTTTGGTGTTATCGGCTTTCATGCCGATGTTGTGTTCGCCCGAGGTCACAAAGGATGCTGCATCTTGAACATTCCAACGGCCGCTGACAGTTAAAGTCGTATCAGAGCGATCTGTATGTTTTACTTGAGCCGCATTTGCGTCAAGATCGGTACCTTCGGCAAGAATAATTCCGCCTCCGGCACTGTCGGCAAGAACCATCGCCTTTTCTTTATTAGAAGCTGTTACAACCGCATTCTTAACTCCCACTGAAGACGAAGAAGAAACTTCGTTCTTCACCGATACCTTATGGTTCACTTCTGCGGAATTATTGCCCGAGGCAATCGTTCCTCCCGTACCTGCGGTTGTCTTAGACAAATAGACAGCACTGCCTTCTGTTACCGAAGTGAAGTTCTCCAAAGAAGAATCACCGGACAGTTCAATTTTGCTTTCGACCTGATTCGAATTCGTGATCTCTGAGGTATTGACAGGAATCGAAGCAATGATGGCACCGCCGTAGGTTTGAGAGTCGGCCGTCATCTTTAAGGCTCCACTTTCATCTCCGAGACCGGCCCCGGCTGCCACTGTCAAATTAGCATGACTAAATACATTTCCAGTCACTTCGGAAATGACTTTACCTCGGGTTTCGGCAATCGACTGAACCACACCAATCCCGAGGCCTCCGGCTCCGGCACCGTAACTCTTAACCGTGATATCCGGACGGTTATTTGTGGTCAGACTGACGTCGCCGCCGGCTGTATTTCCGTTAAAGATCGTTCGAGTTGAAATCTCACCATCGGTTCCGTCATAGACCTTTGCTAGCGCACCTACTCCGTTGATGGCGCCGCCGTAGCCTGCAGTCGATTCGGCAAAGAGTTTTTGCTGACGAACTGCAGAGGCATTAAACGAAGAATTAATCCTTGAATTCAGAACTTGGCTTTCTACACGGCTTTTATCACGAATTTCTGCGACCATTCCGCCGCCGGAGGCTGCCGCAACCGTAATTCCGAAGGACTTCAGATGGATTTCTGATTTATTTTCCGTCTTAATCTCAAATACGGGATTGGTCGTTTGAGGTTTATTCTCTTCCGCCTTATTGGCCTCATCTTTACTGCCGTCAGGCTTTGGCTCTTCGAGTTTAATTCCTCCGGAAACGTTGCCTTCCCAGATCGTCGAAGCGCCGCCCGTGATTTCGGCGTCCGCATAAGCTGCAGTTCCGCTGGCAAGAGCCAGCGAAGTTTGGATCGCCTCAAGGTTGGTCTTACCTTCGAGTGAATTGAGAACGTTAAAGTTATCCTTTGATGTGATCGTGTTGCCGCTGAGATTAACTTTATTGTTGTAATGACGGCGCAACGTAATGACAGAGGCCGCTAATACTCCTGCACCGGCACTTCCGCTGCCGAGCGTAACGTCAATGCTGCCTGCCTTTGAATCTTCCTTAACAGAGACATCACTGCTTCCAACCGTCAGGTAATTGCCCGACACCACAACGGAAGTTCCATTCCCACTTCCCGAGGACACGCTTGCGTCTGCCGCTGCGGCCGAACCGACGATTTTGTCTTTTTCTTCCTGAGTCAGCTCATCATTCTCTGTAATAAAGCCGAGAGATCCGGTGCCTGAAGATGCGTAATCGGACAGATATTTATTAACTGTGTCTTCTGCGCTGCCAAGATCTTGACGGTTTGAAGCGAAAGGATTGTCTCCCGAACCGATCACCAGCGAGAATACATTTGCACCGATCGTTCCGATACCGCCGGAAGCAAACGCAACCGTTCCGTTAACGTAATGATCCTGAAGAGAGGAAACCGTGAGTTTGTCAGCTGTAACGATTGAATTACGAAGGTTAGCGGCCGAGGAGCCTTTAAAATAAGAAACGACGACCGAAGCACCCAAACTTCCGATAGCACCCGTAGCAGTAACATCTGTGACTTTCAGATGGTCTTCGTTTTCTGCATTGACGCTGAACTGACCGGCCTTAACTTCCGAATCGTTGACTTCAGCAGATGTCGCACCTTCAATCGTATTAACGTTCACGAGCCCAGCGACTGCTCCATACATTGCTCCGGAAGCGGTCACGTTCAAAGAAGAAAATTCCGAGATGCGATTCGCACCCACTGAAGCTGACTGGCCCTCAGCTCTCAGGATCGAATGAGCTACAGAAGAAGAAACTGCATTATCAGCGTAGTTGATAACCACGCTGATCGGTACCGCAGCATATTGAGAGCCTGCAGCTGTAATGGCAGAAGTCGTAATCCTGCCCAAATAATTTGCGTTCTGCGCGAATGAATCTAGCACTTCCGTCTGATCCACTGCAGCAGAAACATCCGAGAGCTGCCGATTCACGTTAACGGAAGCACTAACCGCTGCATACTGAGCACCTGAGGCGGCAATTAGTAAGGAAGAAATACCTTCTTTAGCATCTGCATCAACAGAAACAGAGGTACCTGTTAATGAAGATTTATCTGTTGATGTTCCGGTAACTACTACACCGGTTGAATGATCAGTGGTGATGATATTCGTTACAACGCCAATCGCCGCCCCCAAAGCACCGCTCGCAGTCGCAATCACAGTATCCACGTTCGCAGCGTCAGAAGCTCCGACCATCAGAGCGCCGGAACCGGCATTCAAATTCGAGGACTGAACCTTCGTTTCTGTCTTTCCACCAAAATAATTGACGTTTCCCGTGGCTGTGACCGCGGCATCCTTGGCCCCTCCTCCGGTAATGTAGAAAGTCTTAAAAGTTTCTGTAGAAGAAGCGTCAACCATTAATCCGGAAACAGTCTTGTCCTGTCTTGAATTTCTCAGCGAGGCAGCAACAGAAACATCTTCGACAATCTTCGAGTTGATCGCATCTTTATCAACTCCTGCCTTAGTTGTCAGAACCAAAGAAGTTTCCTGAGCAGAACGAACGAAGTCGGAATTCAGGATTTCGGCCTGAGTAAGTCCGCGTTTTTCTGAAACCGTGACTGTTGCTCCTACAGCTGCATTTTGAGCACCCTGGAGTTGGCCGCCATATGTTCCGATCGTATCGTCACTTCTTGCTTGAATGAGGGCTGCCCCTGCGTACTCTGCATTTAAGTTATTGGTCCGAGCTGCGGTGTTGTTCGTGACTAAATTAATAGCTGTTGAAGCCGTGACACCGGCTTTACTGCCGCCGGCTCCGCCTATTCCGATCGTATCAATGTCGTTATTGGATTCGGCCAAAACCGTCAAAGTATCGGAAGAAACAAGTCTCTGTTTATCCGAAGCACTCAGAGCTGCTGTCGTATCCGTGTTGACTCGGTTGACAGCAACACCGACTCCGATACCGGCGCCTTGAGCACCCACTCCTGCAACAATGCCAAGGTTATCAATATTAGTGCTGCTTGAAGCATGAACAGATAAGGCATTTAACGCTTTGGCTGCTTGATCCTTGACCCCTTGGGTGGTTTGGTCTTTTGTGTAGTTAACCGTCGAAAGGTTATTGACGGAAGCATTAGCGGAGCGATTGATCTCGTTGGTTCCGGCAGCTCCCGACAGACCGACATTGCCGCCGGCCACGCCGACGCTCAGCACAAGCGTTGAAATATGGTCATCAGCTTCGGCATCAACAGAGAAATCCGTCAGATTATTCGAACCTTCCGGCTGAGCAATCACCACACTGTCAGCAATTGCTTGAGTTTGAGAGCTGCGGGAAGACGCGTAAGCTACCGCTCCGGAGAGACCGGCTTTGCCTTCCGGGGCAACAGAAACATTTCCTGCCATCGTCCAAATGGCAGCCTTATCAGAAGAATTAAGTGCTGCCTCTTTGAGCCCCGTTAATCTTGAATTCTTTAATTGGACCAACGCATCGTTCTTAACGCGATTAACCGCAACTGCACCTCCAATACCTAAACCGGAAACCGACACTGCTCCGTCCGCAGCGGCCGCCCAAGCTGAGGCACGGTTAACCGCGGCAATATCTAATTTGGAGCTACTGAACTGGACGGAAGAAAGATTCAGACCGTCAACATCCGCAGAAGCTTTATTGTTGGTGTTAGCTACCACAACAGAAGCCCCGACAGCTCCAATCGCTCCGTCGCCGACATTAACACCGAAGTTGCCTCCGACATTGACCGTTGTTGCCCCACTGTCGGCATGGACATTTAAACGATTAACAGTCGAGGTCAAATCATTAACGACAACAGAAGCACCTTGATCGACGTTCGATACAACAACCGAACCTGCCGCGTTGAATTTGCCTTTGCCTCCGGCCACACCAACGGCTACGCCGAGAGAAAAGGCGTCATCTTTGGCATCTAAAACAACGGAAGAAGATGCGTTATCGGTATTGATGACGGTTCCGGAGGCATTTACCGCAAATTGGTTGTGAATCTGATTCACAACCACACCGGCGCCATCGGAGGAGCCCCCGGCACCAATCGCAGGAGAAACTGCGACGGTAATTTGTTTCATCTTGCCGGCCTGATCGTATAAATCACCAAGGTTCTGGGTTTGTTCTTTTGAACTATCTTTGCCCGTTTCTTCAGCATCCGGTGATGTTCTTAATCCGACATCTTTAAAATAAGACTCATTGTTGAGCTCGTCGAGATTGTCGACATACCATTTGCGATCCGCGAGGTTTTCAAATTCATCGGCTTCCTGACCGCCGGAAGAACGCGCCGCTGCTTCAAATCCGCCCTCTCCGGCTACAGAAATACTGAGTCCATTAAGCGTCGTTGAAACATTATTCGTCAGCTCGGAGCTTGCCGCGGCGCCGGAAAGTGCAAAGGATGATTCTCCAGTCGTCACGGCAGAAGAAACAGCAGTCGTAACTTGAGTTATATCGGAAAGGGCTCGAACGGCGCTGGTTCCGGCGAGTTTCAGAGTGCTGTCGGCAAATTCAGAAGAAACGGTGTTGTCGATGTCTGCCACGGCAAAAATCAAAGAACCACCGAAAGACTTAGCGCCGGTATTGCCGCCTTTGCCGAAAGAGAACCCGATGCCGCCCGTGACTTGATTGTCTCCGACCCAGCTCACTTGGTTGTAAGCCGTATTAAACGCAGACCCGTCTAACTGAGACAAACCTTTAACGTTTGTAGAAACCGTATTCCCGATGAGATTGGCAGAAACTCCTGCATCGAAAGCCCCGCTGAATTTAGCTGCACCTAACGACAAGGCTGCGGCCAAGCCTTCTGCCACCGTCGTACCGTCAGACACTGAACGAATATTCAGTTTCTTTAAGTCCGTATTGAACTTTAAGCCCTGAGAATTTAACTTCGTTGCATCGATATTGACTGCCGTCTTGTAGTTTCCGGTGTTTCCGGCAACAGCGCCTGCAATGCCGGCGGCATAATTTGCCGCATTCAGTTCAGAGATGTAGTTAATACCAGCAGCGCCGGCCCACGCGCCGACCCATTTATCCGTGACCGCATCGACCGAGACTTCTTCCGGCGCTTTGATTTGGAAGTTACCGACCTCGATGTTGACTTCGTTTTCCGTGTCAGTGTCGTTCCAAGCGGCACTTCCTGCAGCACCTAATTGGAACTGAGAAGTTCCGCCCTGGGCCACACCCGAAGTTGAACTGCTCGTGGTACTTGCAGTACTGCCGTTTTGCGCAAGGTTGGAATTATTGTTTCCGCTCATCGAGGAGCTGGTCGGATCGTTCTGAGACTGATTACGGTTAAATTTGTCTCTGATCGAATGTCCTAAACCATTGGCCTTCTGCGCTAAAAGCGGGCCGCCTTCTTCTAAATAGAAGCTCAGCCCTTCCTTAACGTAAGTGGCTTTGTCTCCGAGGCCGGAGAAGAATTGTGAAATTTTGCCCGGAGGATCATTGGATTCCGGGCTATGGCCGGATACGCCGACACCGCCTGCAACGCCGATCGCGTTCATGGCCAGGTCTTCGGAGGCCAGCAAATTGACCTTACCATCGGCGCCGGAAGCCTCTAAGAAACCTTGCGCCTCATAGAGCGAACGATCTTGCTCAGCAATAACGTCGTTGTCTTTAACTCTGAGCTCATTGCCTAACTTACCGGCATTCACAGCAATGCCGGCGCCGGCCGCTTTGTTTGCATTGTCGGATATGTCTACAACAACAGCGCCTGCAATCGTTTGTACGTCGTCATCGCGCTTAGCGCTGACTTCGACCGAAGAGCCTTTTACTTGGGACTCGTCATCGAGCCAAACCAAGTTAGTTCCGTTGGTTACGGCAACAGCCGCTAAACCTTCCAGACTTAAATCACCTTTATTGACGTCGGCAGCTGCGCCGATGGTTAATCCGTAAATACTGTCTTGGGCTGTAAGGAGTGCAACATTGTCCGCAGTCAGCTGAGCATTTTCTCGGACGATTAAGCGGCTGGAAGATGTCAGCTGGTTGTAAACCACCGTAGCACCGAGCGCGCTGGCTTTTTCCATATCCGGTATCGGAATACCGAATACCGTCGCAGCCTTTCCGCCCAAAACTAAGCTTTCGTTTAGAGCATTAGAACGAACGATGAGATTTCCATTGCTTTGAGAATCGGCAGAAGGCGTTCCGTGCGCTTCAATCCTTGTGTTTTTGCCGACATTTAATAAAGAAGCGGTCTTCTGGTTGATGACCATTGCCGTTCCGGTTGCACTCCAAACTGAATTATCCGAAGAAGCGTCACCGGCGGACGCGGCATAAGCATTTAAATAATTGGTCGGCTTAATGAATTCAAGCAGACTCATGACAACATTGCCAGTCTCAGCTCCGGCCGAACCGATAACCTTTACTTCTCCGAAGAAAGTTCCTAATGCAGAACCCAGCGTTCCGAAAGAGGTTCCGACTTTTTTAATCTTTTCGATAAAAGAAAGATTAGCGTCGCTGACACTGTTGAAGTCTGCGTCGACCTTGTCAAATGCTTCTTCGACTTTTGCCCATTGATCTTTGAATTCATGAGCAAAAATGGCCTTGAGTCGATCACGAGCCTTAGCGAAATCTTCCTTCATCTTGGTGAGACGATTCCACTCAATCTCGGCTTCCGAATCTAAGACAAGTTGTCCGTTGTTCGCTTTAAGCACGGAATCATTGCCGATTTCGAGGATTGATCGAACGGCTTCTTTTTCGTCTCCGGAGAGCGCGACTAAAACTGCCAAAGAACCCTGAAGTTTCGTTTGGCTCGTTTCTCCTTCCGGCGCCGCGGAAGAAACTTTAGAAGTCACCAGATAATGATGATCTCGTAAGAGCACATCAGAGGAAAGGTTTAAGTTGCCTGCTGTTTGAAGACCGATGGAGCAGCCTTCAATCACCGGAGTATTAACGATGACAGAAGAAGTTTGGGATCCGAGGACAACGCCAACCGCGCCGCCAAGTTTAAATTTGGTCGAATCAAACTTGCTATCTACGCCCTGACCTGCCTGCCCCATGAGTCCGGCAACAAAGTCCCTCGATACCGCACCGATGGTGTCATAGAGAAGTTTTGAGATGCCGGAAGCGCCGACAGCATTATCTGCCTTAATGGTTAGATCTTCTGTGACATTCTTAGCTGTAACCGAAGCTTCCAAAGCCTCGTTTGTGAATCCGGTGTTCAGAAGGACGTTCGAATGCGTATCCAATTCAGTGTAGTTGAAAGCTAAACCGCCGTAACTGCCATCCTGAACAACGACTGAAGATTCGGTTTTAACGGAACTGTTTTGATTCGAGGAAATTTCGACTTTTCCAGCGTCTTTTACGATGTCCAGCAATGCCGAACTTTCAACATTGATGTCAGATGTACCTTTGAGTCTGGCAACGAGGACCGAAGTTTGAACCGCTTTGCTTTCTTTTGTCGCAGCCGTAGCCGAAGCTTCTACCGTTAAGTCATCCGCTGAAGTGATAGTTAAGTCTTTTCCGGCCCTTAAAGATCCGGCGACGTTGACCGTGCTCGAACTGTCAGCAAGCGCGACGATTGCCGCGATTGAAGGAACCTTCTGGGTTGATTCGGTATTGAATAGGTCAAAGAGACTCGTCGAAGTTCCCGCTTCAAGTTTGGTATCTGCAACAGAATCCAAGGATAAGTTTTGTCCGGCAGAAAGGCTCGCGTCCTTACCAATATTGATGAGAGAAGATGTCTTTAAGTCCGCGTAATAAACCGCTTCATTGAACGGTGTTGCCGTTCCTAAAATCTCCAGCGTTAAACCTGTCGAAAGGTCAGCCATTGTCGTAGAAGATTTAACCAAACGGTTCTCTGCGACGGAATTCACGTCAAGATCTTTAGCTGCGGTGATAACGCCGTCAATCCTGATCTCGGAAGATACATCCAAGAGCTTGTGTTTACCGTCAGAAACGAAATGGCCGATTTCTCGATCTTTTTTAGTCTTTTCTTCTTCTGTGAGCTTGTCGTAACCCGACGGACGAAGCTTCTTATCGATGTCATAGACACCGTTACCTGCCATAGAAGAAACTTTGACATTTCCTCGAGATTTGACGGAAGCTCCGTTCGCAACTTTGACCTTTGCTTGGACTTTCTGTTTCGTGACGGATCCTGCAATCGATCCGGTCCCGGAGCTGTCGCTTCTGGCCAATAGAAGTATATCGCCGGAACCGTCAGCCGCCTCTTGCGTCACCAAAGTGTCAGAAACCGAGCTTTTAGTAACGATGTTTTGACCTTCTTTAATATGAACGAGGTTTTTGAAATCCGTTTCCAAATTGGAAAGCTTTGCGCCAAACTCTAAATGGATCTGGGAAGCAGCAAGTGTGATTCGATTACCTGCATTGATGCTTCCGTTAACTGTAATCACACCGACAGGATTAAGAGGAACTTCTCCTTGCTGCATTTTCTGCAAGGTTGCAAGCGCTTGTTCTTCTGTTTGGCCTAATCCTAAAGGAAGTTTTTTGTCTGATAACTCACTGTACTTTTTATAGGCATCGTCCGTGGTAATCACGGCCGTCAAACTTCCGGCATTGATCACACCGGTTTTACCGACGATCATTCCCTGCGGGGAAACAAAGTAAAGATTGCCTCCGATCTTGTTTTCTTTTAATGCGTTAACCGTTCCGTTAACGGAAATCTTGTTGTCGACAAAGTTCACCAAGTGGTTTGTATTTTCCGGGAGATGCATGTCTACAAGATGCTTTTCTCCTACCCGGAACTGAGTGAACTTATTTGCGGCAACCGATCCGTTGATATAGCTCGTCGAGATATCGTGATGCAGATTGTCTTGTGAGCTGGTAATCGTCGTTCCTGTCCAGTTTGGGTCCACGGTGATTGCGTGATCCAGCGCTTCTGCGACCGCAGTTAAAGGAAGCGTTAGTAAAGAGGCTTCCATAACCAATAATTCAACGGGGACGATTAACGATGAGGTTTCTTTGCCATGGGCACGATGATTCTCGTCCGTGACAACGTGTATTCCTCGGCAAACATTCCAAATAACTTTATAGATCTTATTCATAGTGTTCTCACCAAACAGCGTTAATCACGAAATCGAATCGTGCTTTGCTCACGTGTTCCGAACCCACATTTCTCTTAAACGGAAAGGAGATAGTGGCAGAACTCATCAGCCAATCCACCGGTCTCCAAGAGGCTCCAATGCCGACGGAACCCAAACTTTTATCTTTATAGGGAGAATCTCCGCTCAATCGCCCGGCATCGAGGAAGGCAAACACGTTGGAGCCCTTCCCGTCTAAGTGGTATTTCGCTTCTAAATTAATCCAGGCGCCGTTGTAAGCAGAGATCGTGTCATTCTCATAACCACGAACGCCTGAAGAAGTGCCCAAATAGAAAGAATCACCTGAAGCCATTTCCCCGCCACCTAGATATCTTTGTGCGCCGGCATTGACGGTGTAGCCCCAATTTTTCCAAAGCCGGTGATCCCAAGTTAAATAACCTGTCAGACGGCGGTAACGGGAAGCGTTATCGAATGTGTAGTCTTTCAGCCAGGATTCAATGTATTGACCGTTGGCGTAGAGCGTCATGCCTTCTTTCAGCCAAAGCTGCTCCAGGCCGGCTGTGAGGCTCTTCACCGAAGTATCGCTGACTGTCAGAACATTAAACATTTCAGTTTCGGATGTTTGACGGGCCGCTTGTAGGTAACCAGTGAGCTTTGAGGTCGAAGTCACATACAAAGGATGGTCGAGTCTCAATGACAGATATTGAGAATGCCCTTTGACATCGAAGTCCTCGGACGGTCCGTCAACTACTTTTACGCGGCCGTATGAGTAACTTGCGGTCAAACGTGTTCCGAAACTATTGAGCGGAACAGAGTAAGAACCCATAAAGCTTCTTGAACCATGGGAAAACACACCGATCAGCTGGAGCCGATCACGCCACCCCAACAGACTTCTTTCCGTGAAGCTGACGCCACCGCGGTAACGGCCGGACGATTTAGAGCCGGAAGAATCCGAAAACAAAGTGAAAGTACGAGGATCGGGCTCTTGTACAAAGATCTCATAGTCCGTTGTTCCCGGTTCTTGCCCTGCTCTCATGTCCACTGAGAGCTGAATGTCATTGGTCATGTTGAACTTGACCAAATCACCCAGCATTTCTCGGTAATTGGAGACCTTACCTTTTTCAAGATCAAAGGCTCTCAGGATATAACCGCCTCGAGTTTTAAACTCTTTTCCTTCTACTGCCGAACTTAAAGAGACTGCTCCGGTCTTACCTTCGACTAAGGTAATTGTTAAAACACCCTTAGAAATTCTCTGCGGCTGAAGGACAGCTTGGCATACCACGTAGCCTTTTTGGCGATAAAGGCGATTAACCGCCTCAAGCATTGCTGTGAGCTCTTTACCTGTGACAACCGTACCCACAAATGGCTTTACGGCTTCAAGTGTTTCTTTATCCGTCAAAATCTGACTCGGTGTGAAATGAACCGAAGAAAGAAAGAAACGAATGCCATCTCCGAATTTTTGAGACTCTGAGGCTGAAAGTGCTTTTTCTGCCGCTTCTTTTGCCTGCCTTCTAATTTCACGTTCTTGCTCTGTAAGATCACTTCTTTGAGCTTCATTCAAGAGTCGGCGGACATCTCGCTGAGGCAACGTAACATCACGCTCCAGAGAAGCAGAGAGAGCGGGGTTAACTATTTGTGCTTGGACACTAAAAGACAAAAATGTCAGTACCCCTAAACAAGCAGGTGTCGGCAGTTTATTCATTTCCTTGGGATTCTTTATGTTTATCGAAAGATTTTAACAGACGGGGTAGTCTTGAATTTTCGTAAATCGAAGAGAGTTTTTTATTTATATTCAATGAGAAAGATAGATTATCTCAAAATAAACAAAAGTTCACCCAGATCTTATTTTTGGGTTATTTCTAATAAAAATTACGACTAACAAATTAAGAGTGTTTAACTTTCTTCACTTTTAACTTTCAAAATGATTTGCATTTGACAAGGGAGAATTCTCAGTAAGCGTTTTGCTTGGCTTTTCATATTTTTCGTGAGAGTCGTCTGAAATTGCGATAATTTTTGTCCGAGCCACCCTCCTTCAGCAATGCGGTTCAAATTATCAACAAAAAATGAATTCACGTAGCCTTAATGATTAAGGAAGATGCTAGACGTATACTCACGTTTGGAGGAACAAACAAATAGAACAAATACTTAGATTTTGAAAAAAAATTGAGCCTTGATTTCTTATCAAGGCTCCGACCCACGAAGTCGACCGAGGGGACAGCTTCGAGTTTGAAGTGGTCTAAATGCTACAAATTAAATAAAACTTTTCTAACTGCCTTGAGAAATCAAGGCAGTTTGTTCTCCAACTGTTTCACGCTTTCAAAGACCATCTGCTTATAGAAACGGCGGACAAATTCTGTGTGGAAATCCATATTGTTGAAATACGAAAACGTGAAACGCTTCGGATCCTGGCCGACTTCTTTTTCTTTGGAGTCTTCATGGCCTATGAACATATGATCTGTCTTCGGAGAAACTTCTAGTTCAGGCTTATCTTTTAATTTGACTGCCATCTTCATCGTCATGTCGTATTCATAGACGATCTTTTCCGGATGATTGTCAGGATCCGCCTTTTTGGCTTCAATCGCAGCCTTTGTCTTCGGATCCATTGCGCGGGTCAAATCAATTACCACTTCGCCTTGTCTGTCTTCCGCGTCTTCCTTCACGATCTTGAAGAGACCTGTCTGTTCAAGATAGCGTTCTGAAGCGAGCCAGAGACCGTAGTGTTCGCGCCAGTCAGCCGGACGTTTATCAAACGGTTCCGTCACAATAGGACGACCTTCCCACAGATAATTTACAACCAGCGAAACCTTTAGCGGTTCCTCTACTTTCTTGAATTGATCGGCTTCTATCACGGTTGTCGGCTGAACAAACCAGCTTTCTCTCGGATAGTCTTTATGGTCATAGGCGCAGCCGCTCAGAGCCAAACTCAATGCGCAGACCGAAGCGGCTAATAATGAAGTTTTAGTATTCATGATGCTTATTCCGTTAGGTAAACGAGTCGGGATGGGAGGCACGGAATCTATTCCGCGCCGTTCCATCAGCTATGCGTTCAGCGTTTGTTTAGAACATGTACTTGATGCCGATCTGAGCGGTTTCGTTGTGGTATCCGGATTTACCGGC
>ERZ860508.608-NODE-608-length-26474-cov-3.256217_pt1 | contig 26474 bp, 26 predicted proteins | sample MGYA00509976_ERZ860508 | MGnify/ENA primary metagenome ERZ860508 (study PRJEB30046, sample SAMN00715242) | human gut metagenome | study: EMG produced TPA metagenomics assembly of the A metagenome-wide association study of gut microbiota in type 2...
CTCCTTTTTCAGAAACGCCATAATTTTCAGCTTCTAATATAAAAAGTGCCACTCCGGTATTGTATATTTTTAATTTAATTGAATTAACATGAAGGTCATATTTTTTATTATTCTTTTCAATGTAATAATGTGCTTTATTATGTACCTTCTCGTACATAAATGAATAATTACGAACTATCCCCTCTTCAAAACCATATATTGCTTTTCTGGCATAGGGATGGAAATACTGATACTCCTTATATAACGATAACAGCTCATCCCGTTTAGTTATCATAGAGTTAGAACATATATTTTGTTCATCCAGCATATCAAAATTATTCCAACAATTATTATCGTCAAAATATCTGACAAATGTCTTAAAGTCTTGTCCTCTCCAGGTAAACGGAAATATAAATGTATGATAGCTATATGGTTCACTTTTTACCTCGTGCATAATGTCCCCCTTATATTTAATATGTTATTTTTCTTGCAATCCCTCGGAACACTTTTATTGTCTCTTCATCGCTGGAAGTAACATCATTCTTCTGCATTACAACAGCTTGATTTTCAATTTCTTCATATCCTGAAAGTAAAGCATTAATGTATTCCATTGTCCCTGAATCAAGTTCCATTTTTCTAAGTATATCGCCAGTCTGTCTTGCTCTGTTAATATTATCATTATATTTATCGAGTCGCTTGATTCTCAACATATAAGCTGCATAATCCGCCCTTATTCCAAGTCCAGTTACTCTCATAGTCAGATAATTATCGAACTTTTCACATATGCTTACAGCCTTATCATAGTATCTTTCTGCGCCTGTACCTGTAAGCTGTTCTTTAATATATGCATACTTCCAATATACAATTTCCAATGGATGATATTCAAGATAAGTTGATTTTTTCTTAGCATTAGTCAAGTCTATTTTGATATAGTCATTTTCTTCGTTCTTTATCAAGCCAACCTTTCTTAACAGCCCGCTCTGTTTATTTAATATATTCCAATATTCCTTTCCGTAATCACTCTTTGCCGTTACTGCTTCCGCTGTTACTAACAGATAATACATAAGATAATATTGACAGCTTACCTCTTCCTCTGATTCACAAACAATATTAAGAAATTCTGTTACATTTTCGGCATCTGGATCTTCCCATGTATATACCTTTGCCTGCATAAGATACTGCATAGCTTCCTTGTAATTACCAGCCTCCAATTCTATATGACATCTATACTGTCTGTGTCTTTCTAACTCTCCTTCATGATTCGGATACTGTTCCATTGCTATGTCAGATAATTCTGTCATTTTCCCATATAACTCCGGTCTAAATCTTTGAAGAAACATTAATGCATATATATCCATACATAACGCATCTCCGTAATATTCGGATGATAATTTAGGAAAGCGTACCCGCATATTAGAATCTGTTCTTATTGTATCCATATACAGATTAAAACTTTCTTCCGCTCTTCCCATAAGATCAGCTGCCTCTTTATATTGGAAAGAATCTATATAATAAAGTGTTTCTTTTTCAATCAATTGATAATATGTGAATATGTCTTCAAGATGATTGCCCATGTCATATTGTGACTGTCTACACAGTTTCAAGGTTTCTCTTGCTTCCGATATATCGCCTTCTCTTAAGTAAGCATCTGCTAATAAGAGTAAGGCATTAAACTCAAGATATTGATATGGATATTTTTCTTTCTTCAATCTTTTAATCAGATTATTAATAATGTTTTTTAATAACTTTTCAAGCATTTCAAAATCTGATTCTCTTGACGCTGTAGCTATCATTTCTGTTGTAAATTGTCTTAACTGTGATTTTATAATTCTATAACTGGTCTTTGAAAATTTATCCATAAGCTCATTTATCATAGCTTTTATCGGAACATTGTCTTTCGTTGTAAATAATTCTACAAGGGCATCTGAAAATGCATTCTGTACAAGACAACATCTATAGTATGTCTCTGATGTAACCTCATGCATTGAGAATATATACGCTTTGGAATATAGATTATAGACTCTGTCACGAACATTGGCATACGCATTCGAATCTCTCGTAAGCCTCGTGTTGCATGCAAAATCTGCTATCATCAATTTATGTGTTCTATTTGCAATATCTACCCTGAAATTAAGCTGACTATCAGGGTTTAGTAAAATCTTATGTTCTGATACTTTTTTCTGAATGCATTCCTCTAATGATGAAATATACTCTTCTTCTGTTATTGCAGTTCTGTTAGCATCTGTAACATACTGCCTGCGTGCTATAAGTACATCTAACGATACACTTTCGTATAAAGAATTTAATCTTACTAACAGTTGTAATAGTCCTTCAGCCATCATTCTAAGGTATAATTGCTTGTTATTCTCCATATCCTCAAAAGCTGCATTTTCGAAAAATATCTGTCTGGCATTGAATGGTGGTGCTGCAAATGTTTCTAATATCGGCAATACATATCTTTCTTTCGTACTATTATCCATCTCCGTAGCATGATTAAGTGAATCATCTATTATATTCCTAAAGTCGATATTATTAGCTTCTTCTTTTTCAATCAATATTCCCCCAATAAGAGACGGATTCTGATGCCTTGTTTTCTTCTGAATTTCATTTTTAAAATCACCGCTCTCATCTAACCATAATTCAAATGCCTTCATCTCTTTTGTTTCCCTCTATTTCTACGATTTTCTCATTAAATTCTTATATATATCTATGGTCATTTCAACATCATATAATGCATTATGCTGTATGCTCTCATTCTTAAATTCTTTAGAAGTAAGCTGTTCTCGTTCTGACAAAGGGTCTATATTATGTGCAAATAATATGCTACTAAGGTCTATAAATGGAAACGGACCATAGTATCCTCTATCGTTGACATCTTTATACACACATCTTTGAAAAAGTCTGGCTTCGACAGGGTATATTACATCTCCAATTGCATATGCTCTATCCCTATACTTCATCCATACACTCCAAAATGATTCTAGTAATTCCTGCTCATCAGCTTTTTCGGCATAACTCCCCATAATAGGAATCACATTCTTTTTTGTCCACTCATCTGATACGCATAATCTGTTCTTATCTATTCCATAATAATATCTTTCTTGCTCTATGCAATCTAAATCTGTCACAATAATTGCAATTGATATGTAATTTCCATTGAGTCCATCAGTTTCAGCATCCACAAAAAACAATCTATCTTTTTCCATATACGCCTCTATAGTCTTGAGTAATTTCGCACAAAAAACATGTTATTATTATACTCTTTTTCGTTAAATATATCAATAAATTAGAATAGTTTTCTTAATTAGTTGATGCATTTTTATCTTTCTAACTTTCCAAAAATCATCTTTCCACCACAATCTTATCCTTTTCTAAATGGCTCTGAAGATCATAGTTTTGTCCATATACCGGTAATTGCCCCCTTCTGAATATCCAGTTGGTTCCAACAGGCATATTAAGGATTTTCTTTACCGGAACATCACATCTTTCTGCCACTGATTTTGCAGTTTCAACATCATTGCCACCAAGATAAACATATGTGTCGCAATTACCTATAATAGTTGCCCCATCTTCTCCATAGCAATGCTTAAGCTGTGACTCTGCCTGTATCATAATCATTGTTGATATTCCTCTCGAACGAATTGACGCTATCATTCTTGGGAACTGGTCTATTTTGCAGTTAGTTGCAAAATCATCAAGTATAAATCTGACCGGTACAGGCAGACAGTAATTCTTTGTTTTCTTATCTGCATACCTGCATAATACATTCATTGCCTGAGTGAAAAATATATTTACCAATGCATCCATTGACCTATCAGTGTCACTTACAACTACAAAAAGTGCTGTTTTTCTTTTCCCGATTGATTCTATATCTATATCATCATCTGATGTAAGTTTTTCAATCTCTGGTATATCAAAAACTCCCAGCTTTGCATTAATTGTTATGATTATTGATTTCAAAGTCTTGTTTGCAGCCACTCGGAATTTACCATATGTGGCAACTGCATAACTGTCAGGATTTCTTTTTCTCAAGGCACTCATTAACATATCCAGTACTGTCTCAAATTCCTCTTCCCCTGTATTCACATCAAACAATTTTAAAAGCTTACAAATTTCGTGAAAATTCTGATTTTTTTCTTTTCCAACCTCTCTCAGGTAAGCAATCAGCGCCTGTACAAGCAGCTGTGCTGCCTGATCCCAGAATGGATCAATCTTCCTATGGACATTATCATTATTAACAAGAACATGTGATATCTGCATAATGTCCCTTGTATTATTTATGTATTTAAAAAAGTTATAATGTGATGAATCCTCCATATCAGCAAAATCCAGCCTTTTTACAATATAGCCCTTCTTTTCAAGGTAACCTTTATACATATTGTATAGGTTGCCTTTAGGATCAGAAACGATATAGCTTCCCTCTGCCTGCAAAAGATTTGGTGTTACTATACTTCTGGTTTTACCTGCACCTGATGTTCCGACAACAAGTACATTATTATTAAGCCCTGTTTCATAACAATTCATGCTGTATGAATGTTTTTCTCCTAAAATCATCTGTTTCTTATACATGTTTTCCACCTCACAATCTTATTCTCTTACCCTTAGTTCCCTACAAAATTCCGAATATTCTATTGCAATTTTTTCAATAAGTTCCAAATTTCCTCTTCTTTTGTTATTGCAGTATAATGACATTAATGCTTCATATTCCGTCTTTGCCTCATTTGGTGTTAACCCTTTAAAGAAATCAACTCTCTTTTGTTTTCTATTTCGTTTATTAGTCTTGTAAAGAACACTACTTTTATGTTCCTTTCTCCCTGTCGGAATCAGCATATCGAAAAGCAATATTAAAGCTAACACTGCTAATACTGTAATGCATAATTTAGGTTTGTTTAACGCCATCCATATAATTACTGAATATACTAGCAGCACAAATACCCTCCCAAACAAGCCACTTTTTCTTCCAAACAGCACTATAAATGAATATGCAATTTCTAATATCAACCTTATTATGTATCCGTTAATAAATCTAATAACATTTTTCAACGCTGTCAGCATTTTATTCATTATCGCACCTCCTACTAATCTCTAACCTTTTTATTAACTATATGTTTTTATTAAAGACTTAACAATAAACCAGTAGTTTATGCTTTCGGTCATGTCAAAAATGATATTCATCCTCAACACCTAACAGCTGACTCCATCTGGCTGATATTAGTTTTGCATAATATATAGGTGGTAATCCATAGCTTCCAAGTGCATATGCGTCATTAAGCTCCACAAGCAGAGTTTTGTTATCCTTTGTTACACATATATCCATACTACATGCTGCTGGTCTTTCCTCCCAGCCTTTAAATGCCTGCAACATTTCACTTAAAACATTTGCATCATAATGATACATATAGTTATCTCTGTTCTGTTTATTTAAAGCTCCATACGGTCTTACATCAGCAATCTCATCATAAATAATAAAGCATCTCCATTCTGCACATATGTCTAACGGTTCACTTACAAGTACTTCATAATTCTCGCTATGATTTCCGCATCCAACTAAGTCGTTTATACTTGATATAATCTTGCCTGTAAATGCTTTACTCCTTGTCGGCTTCACAAAATATCCGGCCGTCCATTTCTCCTCATTTCTTGATATGCTATCGATTGTATCTCTCCATATTTTTCTTCCAATAAACTGCTTTAATGCCTCAGGATAATCTGGAAGTTCTGGTGATACACCAAACTTATTAAAAATCGCATTACTCTGGTCAATATAATCCACCACAATATCTTCCCTTAACACCTTATCGTAAATATCATCAATAATGTGATATGGAATTACCTCTGCTCCCATTTCAAGAAATCCATACATTGCATTAGCCATATTTACACTATGTGGAATCTCCATTTTCATGCCATTATCATATTTTGTTTTAAGATATACTTTTCCCATAATTTCATTCTCTCTTTCTCATATTCATATATTTTATTGTGATTATATAATTTAATTTCTCCTAAAACGGGAAGAAGAGGACTTTCGTCCTCTTCTCTGTTGCCTCTTAATATATCATCTACCGTAGTCCCGAATAATCTGCTTAAAGCATACAGATTATCAACAGTTGGCAGGCTGTCGCCACGTTGCCATTTGTACACAGCCTGTTCAGATTCAAATCCCATAAATCTGGCCACCTGCTCCACTTTAAGGTGATGCTCCTTTCTCAACGCTTTGATTCTTTCACCTGTTGCTTTCGCATCTAATACTGGATATTCCATATTACCGTCTCCTCGCAATAGCTGGTTATCAGTTTCTTGTCATTTCATGTCTGTAATTAAATTATTCAATATAGTACAATTATTTCCTTCTTTTATTTTGCGAAATCAATGCACTTTTTACTACTGCTATGTATCAGAATATGCACGATTGTTATCCTTCATGTCAATACTATTATGCATCAACCGTCTCAACCGTCTTAATTCTCTCCTACATATATCAATTTATCAATATATGCCCTATCTTCTCCCTTAAAAATTGGAATTCCGGTATCTATGACCCAACCATTTATCCTATTACTGCTCATTATTGACTCTGAATTTTGACAATTTCTCTTAATACAACAGCTTTCTCTCTTCTGATCTGTAGGTAAAAGATATTTCATTGTCTCCTGCATGCTCTTTATAAATACTTCATCAAAAGGTCTCTGAAATCCTTTTGTATAAGTATGGAATGATCTGCCATCCATTCTGATGGCAACAGGCATTCTTCTCAAAAGCTTTGTTTTGAAAATTTGTTCATAGAATTCTTTCATTCTTTTCCCAAGATCATCTCTTTGTAGCATATTCTTATTCTCCTTATATCTTTCCTATTTCATCACATATACCAAACTTGATTGCTTCTTCCGCATTCATATAATTATCATAGCTCGTAGCTTCGTTAATCTCATCTAAAGTTTTTCCCGTATGTCTGGCTAGTATTCCATTAACAAGTTCTCTTGTCTCAAGGATTGACTCCGATATGTTCTTAATAGATGAGGCTGACCCTCCTAAACCACCTGCTATCAGTGGTTCATGTATCATGACCTTACTATGCTTAAGTATGTATCTTCTTCCTTGCTGTCCTCCTGCAAACAGTACTGCTGCCATACTTGCGGCTATTCCCGTACATACCATGTCAATAACTAGTCCGCAATCCTGAATAATATCATACATCATTAATCCAGCATTTACCTCTCCTCCTGGACTATTTACATATATTGTTACCGGTTTCTCTTTTTCCTGAATAAAGTATAACATCTGAAGCAGGAATTCATTAGCAGATTGAGAATTAATCTCCCCATCAATAAATAGTTTTCTATTTATTAAGTGTTCTGTCTTAAGTGATACTTCTCTAGTCCCATGTGCACTTTCAATCTCAATACTTGGTGTCCATACATTTCCCATAATACATCCTCCTAGTCATTCATTAATTCGCTGTGTTAACTTATATGATAACTATAGGCTTGCCTTTGAGTTTCTACAATAAACCGCTGGTTTATGTAAAAGATAATCATATTCTTAAGGAAATATATCTTAATCTATTGTGTATGCCTTCTTTCTTACCCTTTTAATAATACCATTAACATCTCTAGTCACTAGTCCTGTCTTATAATCTGTCATGTATATATGCCTGTCACTGGGATTAGAAAAAAGCTTCTCATCATCATCTAAAATTATATATTCAGAAATTTCGAAGTGACGCTTAATATAATCACTTATTTCTTCCTGTCTTTCACTATTATTCATTCTTTCCAGTGTTTTTTCCGATAAAACAATATCATATTTATTAAGCACCCTGATTAATGGTGCAAACAGTTTCTTATCATTAATACTGTTTTTCCATGAAGATGTTAATACAATATGCACTTTCTTTTTTACATCATTTTTCAATACATTTAGAAAGCAGCCAAATATTTTAAGATTATACATATCAAATGTATATGGTCTACACCAGCTACTCTCGTTATTTAGCACACCATCAATATCAAGAAAAACACAAAAAATCTTATTGACTATGCTATCACTTTTTTTCTTTTCAAACATATCATATCCTCTTATCATGTGTAAAAGTCATAGTATCTCCTACTGGTATTTCTTTCATATTAAAGCGCAGCTCATACATAGTATCATTTTTTATAACTGCGTATTTAATATTATCTGTCCATAAATAAGTAAGCATATGGCTACCATATCCTCTGGGGAAATACCTGAAATCTATGTTTAAAATATTATTGTATTTGGTGTATACCACGCTATCTTGGAACATACCACAATGAAAACATGGATATATAACTCCTGTATTTCCCTGTATGTTATATGCTAAAACATTACCATGCAGCACATCTGTAGCTTCAATATAGATGCAATTCTCATAATTCTTAGCTATCTTAATCAATCTTTTTTCTTCTTTTTCTCTGATATCATCAAGTTCTCTTTGTCCAATTTTTTGCAATTTTATTATTTTTTTTAAAATTCATCATCGGAACAATCATCTGTTATTTTGCAAAGTTTTTTATAATAATCAGTTAATTTTCCATCATGATTTTCATATTTTTTTATTTCCGTCTCAATCTTCAGCTTAGCTAACGATGATATTACTCTATCTAAAATGTTATCTGAATAATCCACCATATGGGTTAATTCTTCAATTTTTTCTATATCTATATCATCGTAAGGATGTGTTGTTATATATTTTAAAGGGCATATGTAAATCGTGTTAAGCGTTTCATAAGTTAACACATTATTGTCAAACAAACTATCTAAGAGGTATGATGTACATGATATATATACATTTTTTCCTAGTTTCGGATGTTTATCCGCTGTTCCTGACAGGTTATAAATACCTTCATATACATATAACTCCCAATTTTTCATATTAACAATTGGCTTACTTGTTATCCCCATAGTATCTTCTCATTGTATAATAACTTTATTTATTGTTAATTTTATTATACGCTTTTTTTTCATTATCTGTAACTAAACTATAGGTTTACATTTAATTAATCGTTAGTTACCTTCTGCAAAGATATAGATATATTACATTTCTCTTTATACATTTTAAAGAATATGATATATTAGTAACATGAATTCACTTTAGAGAGGAGATGTTCTTATGAAGAAAAGCTTTAAAAGACTGTTAAGCTGCATATTTGTAATAACATTTTTCCTTATTGGCATGTGCCTCGACAGGGCTCGTGTGAATATTCCTGAAGTGGACTCTTTTTCTGTATCAGAAGCTAAGGTATTCGCTACACCAAAAGCCTCTGTCAGTGATACCATGCCATGTACAACTGAAATGCTTGGACTTGTGAGAACATCAATCACCAATCTTACAGCAGACAGAAGCAGTTCCCGCAATGTATTACGCATATTCCAATTCTTACTTTGCGGTCTGTGTGCAGCTATCGGTATCAGTATCTATTTCAAATCGACAGGCGTAATGCATGATTCTATCACATGCAGCACCACTGTCACTCTTAATTATATCCACCAGACTGACGGCAAAAAATAACAGATTATCATTAAATCAGAACATTTTCTGGTAATACATTATTTTTATATATTATCAGTAATATTAAACAACTATGTGAAGAGGCAATAAATATGAATATTTTAATGATAATCGGTATTATTCTGGGTGGAGGTGTATCTGTTGCATCCACCGTTGGAATAACTGTAGGTATTTTCGGGACCATTGTATATAAATTTTACAGAAAGCTTCGTTTCGGAATATCTATGTTTGACTAAGTTTGAAAGGATGAATAATAATATGTTAGGTAATATAACAGTCGGTATCGTCATTGTTCTTGCTGTTGCTGCCTGTGGACTTGGTGTGTGGCTTGACAGAGCCAAGTCAGACAGTCAGGACAACAGCACTGACGCACAGTCTAAGAATTAAATGATAAAGGCGGTCACATCAGATTCTATTCTGATATGACCGCTTTTCTTACCACTTTTACTTGCTTTCATGGTAGCTGTTAAGCAAATCTTCAATTCTCATATTAATATTTTCAGGAAATGTTGCATCATTTCCGATTTTAACCCACAAATCAATGTTCTTATATTTCTTCTCTCCCATTGTATTATGTCTGTCCTGCTTCGAAGATACTTCTATCTTTACCATTGCACGCTTCTGCTCAAGTATCGGAATAAGCACATAATATAATCTGTCATCTTTAAATGATATGTATCCCGCTTCTTTTCCCGAACGAGTCATTAAATACAGTCTATGCTTTTTTATTCCTGCCGGAAACAGCTTCATTCCAGCTTTGATAAATCCAGATTCAGGTGACATTTCAAGCATTGCTCCGACATAAAATACATTTGCAGCATCATCAATTGATGTAAGAATATTTCCCAATGTATCTGATGTTGCAGTAAACTGCTGTGCTAACAGATATGCAAGTTCTGCCTGATATATGATTTTGTATTCTGAATCATGCACTCTTCCTGTTTCTTCATCAATTCTGTTAAGAAGTTCCTCACTACATTCATATATACTGCGCAGAAACAACTTAAAATCCTCATCTGGCATCCACATATATCTGCCTCGTGCAACCTTAAATCTTCCAATGTTGTTGCCATTGTAATCTTCAGCATAATGATACACATTGCGTTGGCAAAAGGCATGTTCATTCTCTGGAGCTGTAAAATCATATTCTTCATTTTCCTGATCAGTGCCATAATATTTCTCATCATATTCGGAATATTTATAATCATATTTATAGTTACTCTTCAATGATTCCTGTCCAGTCTGATTGAAAAGAACAGTATATGCTTCATTAATTTCATATGCACTGTATCTATATACATTTTCTTTGTTTGATTTATCTCTGTTTAGCACAGCATCCGGATGCACCATATGCATAAGCCGTCTGTACCGCTTCTTCAATTCCATCTTAGTAATATCTGATCTGACATCAAATATTTTATATGCCTGCTGAACCGTCATAAATACTGTATTCCTTCTACATTTTTTCTAAGTTATCATACACCATTTTTAAAAATTTTACTATTTTTATTATTCCTGTTGACAGTTATATTGTTATAGTGTACTATTGTGCTAGTACACAGGTACGCGTCATGTGTACATTACTATTACAGGAGGAGGGATTATGGACTATAAGGCTAATATACCAATTTATCTTCAGGTAATCGATGATATTAAAAAAAGAATTCTTACCGGTGAGATTAAGCTTGGCGACAAGCTTCCATCAACCAGGGAACTTGCCGTACAGTACACGGTCAATCCTAACACTGCTGCAAGAATATACAATGAACTTGAACAGTGTGGTCTATGCTATACCAAAAGAGGTCTTGGCACATTTGTATCAGAGGATGTGCATCTGATTGATACATTAAAGGCAGAACTTTCCAGTGAAATGATTGAGACTTTCATTTCCGGAATGACAAGCCTTGGTTTTTCTAAAGATGAGATTATTAATCTCATTAAGAATTATCACGAATAAAATATGGAGGGATTTAATTATGCTGCAATGTAAAAATGTTACTAAAAAGTATATGAAGATGACTGCCGTTAATGGTGTTTCCATCGACTTCATGCCTGGCAGAATATACGCTCTGCTCGGCTCTAACGGAAGCGGTAAAACAACTTTAATGAAGATGATAGCAGGTCTGGTAAAACCCACTTCCGGGGACATCACTCTTTCAGGTGTTCCAATAGGAGTAGAAACTAAGAAACACATAGCTTATATGCCTACTGAAAGTTATTTTTATAACTATATGAGCTGTGCTGATATTGGAAAATATTATGCTGATTTCTTTGAGGATTTCTCACTTGACCAGTACTACAACTATCTTAATGAGATGAAGCTTACGCCTGACATGAAAGCCAGCAAGATGTCATCAGGAATGATGGCTAAACTTAAGCTTGCTGTTAATCTTTCAAGAAATGCATCTGTTATTATGCTTGATGAACCACTTAACGGTGTTGATATTGTTGCAAGAGAGCAGGTTATCAATGCGGTAATCAGCAAGGCTTCACCTGATAAGATTATCATCATGTCGAGCCACCTTGTTGATGAGCTTGAAGCTGTTATTGACTACGCAGTATTTATCAAAGACGGTGTGATTGTTTCACAGGGAGATGCTGAAAACTTACGAACAGCTTCGGGCATGTCAATCGTTGACCAGTACAAACGCATTTATGCATATTAAAAGGGGGAATCTTCAATGTTAAAATTAACAAAATACGAATTGAGAAAGAATCTTCTCGGTATAGGAATCGTGGCAGGTATTATCTGTGTACTTCAGGCTCTGTTTATGTTTTTCTGCCTGACTGAAAATCTTAACTATACAAGCCTTTTCGGAGGACTTTTAATAATAGCTGCCTCTGTAAGTTATTTTATTGTATTTATATTTGGAGTTGTAACATATTATAGAGAACTTTCAAGCAAAAGCAGTTACCTGATATTTATGACACCTAATTCATCTCTTAGCATAATTACATCAAAGCTGCTCTATACACTGATTATTGGAATAGGAATTTCAGCAATATTCATCGGCTTTGGAGTTCTTGATATATTCATGATGGCTGGTGTCTTTGGTGATCTGGCTGACGCACTCAAGAATTTCTCAGAAATGTTAAAGATTATGGGTATTGATGTTGTCAATATAATTATTAATATTGTAGCTGGAATAATATCATTCCTTATAGCTTTCTTCTTCCTTATATCACTTGCATACTTTGCCATAACACTATCTTCAACTGCCTTGCAGAACAAGAAGATTAAAGGATTTATCTCAGTTGTATTATTCTGTGTCCTTGCATATGCAACAATTAAGATTTCTTCTTTGTTGCCTGAACTTTATAAGAATCCAGACAGCTTATCCCAGGCATTAATGTCAAGCCTTCCAGCTACCATATTCCAGTTATTAATGGTGGTTGCATGCACATTCGGAAGTGCCGTTCTTCTTGATAAGAAGGTAAGTCTGTAATTCGTATTCTTGTGGACGGGGATGTTGGCAAAACCTACTAAAAGCTTCATAGGATTTAATCTAGTAGGTTTAATTCTTACAATTACATATGAATTTTGTTTAAAAGACCTACTATCTTGATGTTCTCATCGAATATAGTAGGTCTTTTTATAGTTATTCTGTTGTTCAAAGACAGATTTCATATCCAAAACACCTACTAAATTTCATATATCATTCTATTTAGTAGGTTTCCAGACCTTACATGCCATACATCTCACATCCAATGGACCTACTAATATCCTAATATCTCTCTATCTAGTAGGTTTCCGGCTCTTACCAACAAGATATATCCTTAATTTTATCTATGCTCTTCATTCTTTATATAAACCGCTGCATAAAAGCTTCGAAAGTATCGTCGTTTTCCTCAGCCCAGTACCGGCTGCAATCACAGATAGTGTCTGCACCTCTTCTTCACTGAATCCATTATATATAACATTATCAATTCTGTTAAATATCCTGATAACTTCATCAGCCTTCTGGCTGCCATAATCAGTAAGTAACACATTCCACGACCTTCTGCTTGCCGGATTATTTTCTCTCTTTAACAGACCATCCTTTTCCATTCTGTCTAATGTTCTTGACATCGTAGTTACATCCATAAGGCAAGCATCCGCCAGCTCTTTCTGATTCATAATCCCATGTTCTCTTAATTCCTTAAGAATTCTTGGCTGCCCCTGGCCAACTGTAAGCCCAAGCTCTATAAAATATGGTCTTATCAGTCTTCTTCTTAACATTTCTATATCAAAAAATACATTCTTTGTTTTCTTATCCATATTTCATTCCTCTCTTACTCAAGCTCAAACTGTCCTGTATACAACTGATAATATCTGCCCTTCTGCTCAAGCAGTTCATCGTGACTGCCTCGCTCGATTACCTCGCCCTTTTCAAGAACCATTATAGCATTAGAATTTCTTACTGTCGAAAGTCTGTGAGCGATAACAAATACTGTTCTTCCCTCCATTATTGCGTCCATGCCATTCTCAATAAGCCGCTCAGTTCGTGTATCAATCGAGCTTGTCGCCTCATCTAGAATAAGCACCGGCGGCTTGGCAATCGCTGCTCTCGCGATAGCAAGAAGCTGTCTCTGTCCCTGCGAAAGATTGCTGCCATCAGCAGTAAGCATCGTGTCATACCCCTGCGGAAGCCTTGTTATAAATGAATCAGCATTGGCAATCTTAGCTGCCTCCCTGATTTCCTCGTCAGTTGCATCAAGCTTTCCATATCTTATATTATCCGCAATAGTTCCTGTGAACAAATGTGTATCCTGAATTACCATTGCAAGTGATCGCCTCAAGTCATCTTTTCTTATATCCTTCACATCAATTCCATCATATGTAATCGTACCTGACTGGATATCGTAAAATCTGTTTATAAGATTAACAATCGTAGTTTTCCCCGCTCCTGTCGAACCAACAAATGCTATCTTCTGTCCTGGCTTTGCAAACAACGAAATCTTGTTAAGCACCTTCTTTTCAGGCACATATCCGAACACAACATCATTAAATCTTACATCACCCTTAAGCTCAATAAGCTCCCCTGCCGGCAGCTTCCATGCAAACAATCCTGTCTTATCAGAAGTTTCTGTAATGGTATTATCCGCATTTTTAATGACATTGCACAAAGTTACTTTCCCTTCGTCAGGCTCCTCTGCCTCATCCATCATGTCAAATATTCTCTCAGCTCCCGAAAGCGCTGAAAGTATGAAATTAACCTGCTGTGTGAACTGGTTTAATGGCATGGCACTCTGTCTTACATACACAAGATATGCAGATATGCTGCCAAGGTCCATGATTCCTTTTATTACAAATATGCCTCCAACGCAGGCAGAAAGAGCATAATTGAAATATGACAGACTTACAATTACCGGGATAAGCATGCCCGAATATGCAAGTGCATTAGTCGATTCCTTCCTGAAGCTCTCATTCATCTCACAGAATTTTTCAAAATTCTTCTGCTCATGGTTAAATACTTTTTCAACCTTCTGACCTGCCATCATTTCTTGAACAAAACCGTTGATATTGCCAAGCTCCTTCTGCTGTCTGTGATAATATTTCTTGCTGCGTTTACCATTGTATTTGATAAAGATGAACATAAGAATAAGAAAAACAACAACAATAATAGTCAGCCTTACACTTAATACCAGCATCATTGTTATAGTTCCAAAAAGCGTAAGAAAGCTCTGTATTACCATGGCAAAACTATTGTTCATTGCTTCCTGAACCGTATCAATATCATTAGTGAAATGACTCATAATCTCACCATGTGTATTATTATCAAAATATTTTAACGGAAGCTTCTGTGTGTGCTTAAAAAGGTCCATTCGAATCTCGCTTACTACCTTCTGGGAAGTATGCACCATAAGCCTGTTGTAGCCAAGCGTTGAGAGCGCACCGCACGCATACATGACACCCATTCCGCACACAGCAATGATAAGCCCCTTCATATTGCCTGGCACGATAAAATTATTAACTACAGGCTTTATTAAAAATGTTCCCATAATTCCCGCACCTGCACTTATAAATACAAGCACTGCCACAAGCAGGAAAGCCCATTTGTAATGACCAAGGTATGAGAGAAGATGCTTAACAGTCTTTTTAGTGTCCTTTGGTCTTTTATATCCAACATACTTAGCCATTAAAGATCAGCTCCTTCCTTCTGTGATTCATATATTTCCTGATATATCTTATTAGTCTTTAACAGACTTTCGTGTGTTCCGATTGCGTCCACACGACCGCCGTCCATAATAATTATCTGGTCTGCATGACACACTGACGATATTCTCTGTGCAATTATAATCTTAGTCATATCAGGCAGCTTCTTTGCAAGTGCATTTCTTATCTTTCCTTCTGTTGCAGTATCAACCGCACTCGTTGAATCATCAAGAATAAGAACCTTCGGCTTCTTTAATATTGCTCTTGCAATACATATTCTCTGCTTCTGTCCTCCTGATACATTGACACCTTCCTGTCCCATCTCTGCATCAAATCCTCCAGGAAGCCTGTCTATGAATTCACCAACACACGCTATGCTGCATGCCTCTTTAATCTCATCCAGAGTTGCATTTTCATTTCCCCATCTTAAGTTATCAATTAGTGAGCCTGAAAACAACGTATTCTTCTGCAATACAACTGAGATTGCATCTCTTAAATGTCTTACCGGGTATTCCTTAACGTTTATTCCGTCTATCTTAATCTCACCCTTACTTGCATCATAGAGTCTTGGAATAAGCTGGATAAGCGTCGTCTTTGATGAACCTGTCTGACCTATTATTCCGACTGTCTGACCTGCATTAATGTGAAATGAAACATCTGACAGCACGTATTCTTTAGCGGTTTCATTATATTTAAACCACACATGGTTAAATTCTATCTCACCCTTCTTAACTTCAATGTTCCTCGCATTCTCGTCAGTTATATCAATCGGCTCATCAATTACCTTCATGATTCTTTCTGCAGAAGCAAGTGACCTCGTCATAAGAAGGAACACATTTGACATCATCATAAGTGAATTAAGTATCAGAAGAACATAGCTTAAGAAAGAAGTAAGCTGTCCTATCATCATCTGTCCTGAATTGATAAGCCTGCCTCCGATAAGGAGTATTCCAAGAATCGTTCCATACATAACAAACTGCATCGCAGGCATATTAAGTACAGCTATTCCAAATGCTTTCTCTGATTCATTTTTAAGATTACCATTAACGTGTCCGAATTTTTCAATCTCATAGTCGCCACGCACATATGATTTAACAACTCTTACTGCTGTAAGATTCTCCTGAACGCAACGGTTTACAAGGTCGACTGCCCCCTGCATCCTGCCATATCGTGGACCAACATTAACGATTATTATGATAAGCAGGACTGCCAGAATTGGCAGTGCTACAAGAAAGACCAGTGCCAGTGTGGAATTAATCCGGAATGCCAGTGTCGTTGCAAATATCAGCATTACCGGGCTTCGACCAAATGGACGCATTCCTGTTGACACCGCATTCTGGATATTAGTTACATCACTTGTGAGTCGTGTAACCAATGACGAAACACTGAAATGATCTATATTAGAAAATGAATAAGACTGAAGTTTCTCGTACTCAGCCTTTCTTATATTAGCACCCAGTCCCTGACCTGCAAGTGCAGAAAATCTTGCACTTCCCACACCTAATATAAGCGCTGCAACTGCACATACAGCCATCTGGATACCTTTGTTTATTATATATGGAACATCTGAATTGGTCACACCTATATCAATCAGTTCAGCCATCAGCTTAGGTACCATAATCTCAAGCACAACTTCAACACCTATACATATAAGCGCCAGCCATGCGTATTTCTTATATTCTTTCATATAAGAAAAAATTCTTCTCAACATTACTTGCACCTCCAATTGTTGCATATACAACTATTGTATTTTCAAGTTCAAGCAATGTCAAGAAGACATTTTTATAATTATTTTACATTTTTCTTATAAACCATATAAGAAATTACTGATGTAATCACCTCTGTAATCCAGAAAGCATGCCATACGCCAACAGCTCCGGCTATCCTTGACATTATGAATGCAACCGGAATTATTACAGCAACATATCTGCATACAGATATAATAAGTGACGGAAATCCTTTCCCAAGTCCTTCAAGCGCACCCGCCGAAGTAACTGATACCGTTGATACAATAAATCCGGCACTTATTATTCTTAACGCTGTCTCGCCAGCACTTATTGTATCTGGATTACTTGTAAACAGACCGATAAGTGACCCCGGTATTGCAAGACAGAGAATTGTACCTGCTGCCATAATAGCAAATATAAGTACCATTGATGTCTTATATATCTTTCTTACTCTCTCATGCTCTCCTGCTCCATAGTTATAGCCCATAAGCGGTCTCATTCCCTGTACAACTCCGTTGGCCGGCAGATACAGAAATGTCTGCAGCTTGTAATATACTCCAAGCACGAACACATACACAGCCGAGTACGCAGCAAGTATTACATTAAGCACTGATATAAGAATAGATGGAAGTGCAAGGCTTAAGCTTGCCGGCATACCAATAGAATAAAGTCTCTTTGCCATTGAACCTTCTATTCTCATCTCCGATTTTCTGAATTTAACCGGAATAGGCTTAACAATATATATTATGATATATAGCACTGCTGCCGAAGTCTGGCCTATTCCTGTCGCAAGTGCAGCGCCTTCAATTCCCATTGCAGGAAATGGGCCTATTCCGAATATCATCATCGGGTCAAGCACAATATTAACTATACAGCCTGTCATAAGACATACCATAGAAGCATTCATTCTTCCAACTGCCTGAAACACCTTCTCAAACATAAGTTCAATTCCAAGCATTATTGAAAATGCAAATGCAATATTGGAATATTTAAGTCCCAGTGAAACAATCTCTGCATCTTTTGTAAACATTTTTAAGAATACCGGCATGCCCGCAATACATATAACGGTAAGCACAACAGCGTGTATACAACTTAAGAGCATGCCCTGACTGGCTGCTTTATCTGCCTGCTTCTGGTTCTGTGCGCCCATAAAAAATGATATAACTGCATTAATTCCTATTGCAAATCCTATCATAACCGAGCTTATAAGATTCTGTACCGGAAATACCAGTGACAGAGCTGTCATCGCATTTTCACTTATCTTAGCAACAAAGAAGCTGTCAACAATGTTGTACAATGAATTAACCATCATTGAGATTACCATTGGAAGCGACATTTTTAATAACAATGGGAGTATCTTCTGCTCCTTCATATATGTCTGATTCATATTAACTACCTGTCCTTTTCGTAAAAAAAGAGCCAACAAGTGGCTCTTTTTTTAATGATACACGATAATATTTAATTATTCAACCAGATTCTTTTTTTGTGATGAATGGATTGAAAACCTATTGGTGAAAACCTACTAAACGCCTGTGAATTCTCGATTTCGTAGGTATATTTTCCAACTTAATAAGTTAATTCCAATTATTAAACCCACTCATTCATTATCCAGATACATTTTAGTAGGCTTTTCCCAGCAATTATTCTCCAAAAGAGATGCATTTAAACTGAAAAAAGCATACTAAACTTGATATATTTGCCCACTTAGTAGGTTTCTGCCTCTTCTCAACTTATAAGCTTCCTTCTAAAAACCTACTACAATATCGCGCAAATCAATTCTAGTATGTTTCTGACTCAAAAGCCCAGAAATCCAACTCACATCACGGTAAGCTCATATCTTACTTCTTCCCCTTCTGTGTCAGCAGAACTGACATTATCAATGAAGTTATCGGCACTGTAAGTATTATGCCCATTGTTCCTGATATTCCACGCATTATCTCAATTGCAACCGAGTACATGTTAAGAATCTGGTGCATCTGGTATGAATATGCGTATATTATCATGACAAGTCCCAGACTTCCTCCTGCATAAGCAAGAATAAGTGTGTTAGACATTGTTCCTATCATATCACGTCCAATATTAATTCCTGCATGGAATATTTCCTTTGCTGATATGTCAGGTCTGTTTTCTTTAATCTCATGTAATGATGATGAAACTGACATTGCAACATCCATTACTGCTCCTAACGATGCAATCAGTATTCCTGAAAACAGCATACCGCCTATGTCAAGCTTTGAATTCTGACCTACATATATTAGATTCTCTATATCATCAACATTATATCCTGTTACATGTCCAAAATGTCCGAAAACAAGTGCTATAAGACCTGATACAACCACTCCGGCTATTGTACCAAGCATAGCGCCAATTGATTTCTTCTGAAAATCTGCCAGCAGGATAAATGTTATTAGCGTAATTATGACAACTGATAATGTAGCTGCAATAAATGGTGAAACACCTATATACATCATCGGAATATACATCATTACTACAACTGCAAATGTGAATATAAGCGCGAGTACTGAATTGAAACCTTTCTTTCCGCCAACCAGCCACATAAGTCCGAAAAATGCTGCTAATAACGCAATTATCTCCGGTTCACGGTCATAATTATATACATTGGCTGAGAGGTTTCCATTATATTCACTTATATTAGCTATTACCCTTGTTCCAACCTTACAGTTGGCTCCGTACAGATATCCGTTAAGACTGTACGCTTTTACTTCTTCTCCCTTGTGGCTTCCTGATTTAATACGTAAAACAACCTCCTGGCTGTCGCCGCTTTCTAAGTCAGCGGCAGCCTGAAGGTCTTCATTATCATTCTGTATAACTACTGCCTTAACAAACTTAGTGTTATCTTTGGCAAGCAGTGGTTTTCTTTCTACACTGGTGTAGAATAGAAACATTGCAATCATAATAAGTGCCACAACAAGGTATTTACCACATGTGTCTATTATCTTTTGCAAATGTCTTCCTTCTTTCTGATTCCAACTATAACAGCGCCGATGCCTGCTGCTGCGGCAGCCATACAGGCATATACTCTTGCAAGCATGTTATCTCCTGTCTGTGGAGCTTTGCCATTATCTGTCGAAGAATTATTGGTTGATGAGTTATCTGCTGATGAACCTTCTGCCGGTGCAGATGGTTCTGTTACAGTATTGTTATCTTCCTGTACAGTAAGTGCATTAATTGCATTAACAACTGCAGTTTTTGCATCCTCTAATGCCCTGGCATCAATCTTAGGTGCATTATCTGACTTATAATCTGCAAGCTGTGCCTGTGCTCCTTCCTGTGCCTGAATGTATATTGTCTTGTCCAGAAGTGTTGATACGCCCTTCTTAAATCTGTTAACACTCTTTCCGCTATCAGACGTTGACTTGTCTGCTGCATTCTTTACAGAACCATATCCTGACACCCTGTCAGTATCTTTACCATAATTATTTACGATATCTGCAAGCATTGGGTCTTTGTCTGTTGTATATGCTGCCTTAATCTTCTTTAATGCTGAGAGAGCATCCTTAAGGGAATTCATGCTGGCTTCTGTATAATTAACCTCTGTGCCGTTAATTAAAGCCTCTGCATTATTAATAACCTCATCCACTGACATATCTGTATTAGTCTTATTGATTGTAAAATCATCAGCATACTTATTACCATTGTAGTCATATGTCTTGATTGTAAGTGAGCCGCTTGAGAAATCAATTGTTGAGAATGATGGGAGGCATGCATTCGTTCTCTCAGCTATGTAATATGGTGTATAGTTAAGTAAGTTATAGTACTTAGAACCTGAGCCTGAACCTGTTGTTATATAAAGAGTTCCATCTGGATTAGTAACCGAACCGCTGCTTATATCATAGTCAACTACATTTCCATCGAGAATCTGATAACTTCTTGAAAATGTGTGGTCATGTCCTGTAAGACATATATCAATGTTAAATTCATCCATTAATGGTGCAAATACAATTCTGTTAGTAGCAGCATCTGTATCTGCATGTGGCTGTCCTGAACCATAGATATCACTATGGAATATTACAACCTTCCACTTTGCATCAGGGTTGCTTGCAACAGCTTTTTTCATAAATGTTCTGTGTTCCTCCTGATTACGGTTGTTGCTGTTTAATGATATGAATAACACATCTCCATAATTAAAATAGAAATCGCTTCCTGCTGCTGTACTTCCTAACTTATCCTCTGAATTAGGGTTGTTAAAATGTGCTGAGTAATCTGCACCAGCCATATCGTGGTTACCAATTGTGGCAGCGATTGGAAGGCTTCTGAATACTGATGGATAAAGATATCCTGCATACTCACTCTCTCTTGTCTTCTTATCCTCTGCTTTAGCTGCTCCTGACTGGTTAATCTGGTCACCTGCTGATAAGAGGAATGATGCATCAGGACATGTCTTTAATGCCTGCTGCATTGTCTTATTCCAGTTGTATGCATCTCTTGCAACACTGGCATCATTAGCTGATTTATCTGAACTGCTTCCTGAAGCACCAACCTGAGGGTCACCGGTAAGAATAACCGAAAACTTATCAGTTGCCTTAGTTGTGTAATCATATTCAGCAGACCATACACTGTCATCTCCTGTGTAATTGTCTGTGTACTGGTAATGATACTGTGTGTTCTCTTCAAAGTAATCTGCTATGTTTACCTTATTGGCTGCACTGTATGACTTTCCCTGCCAGTTCTCAGCACTGATAGCCTCTGCATTACCTGTTACAACCTTGGCTGATGACTTTGAACCATCCTTCCATACCTTTACTGCCGGTGTTCCTTTTCCAGCTGAATACCATGAAAAATTAAGATCTGCCGCATCTGAACCTGGAGTTAAAGCTATATTTTCAGTCTGTGCATAAGCTTTTTCTCCTCCCTGCCATACATTAGAAAGCCAGTTCTGGAAATCAGCTGAATTATCTGTATCCTGCTTGAATGTACTCTGACTTACATCTGCCTCACCATATGCAAATGCATTAATAAGTGGTGCCTGACTTACAAGAACTGTTGACATTGCAGCAAGTGCTGCACTTTTTCTTAATAAATTCTTACTTCTCTTCATTTTTTCCTCCACATAATGAGATATATTTATTCGTATACTGTTGTACAACGAATTGTCATTACTATATCCCTATGTGGTAAACTTACAATAATTGTACTGTAAATCTTATGTAAAATTCTTGTTGTAAGCAAAAAATAAGACACAGATGTTTAATGTCTGTGTCCGATTTTTTCAATTTATTTGTTTTCAAGCTTTGTAATACATTTATCCAGCGATGTTGCAAACCAATCTATATCGTTCTCTGAAAATACCATTGGTGGACGAAGCTTTAATATATTGCCATAATGGCCTATAACTGATGTAAGAATATGCTCATCTCTTAACATCTCTATTACATTCAACGCCATATCCTTATCAGGTGTCTTATTACCATCATTCTTTACGAATTCAAATCCTAAGAACAAACCTGCACCTCTTACATCACCTACTGATTCAGGGTGTCTCTCCTGTACCTCTTTAAGTGCCTTAAGAAGTGCCGCACCTGCTTTCTTACAGTGTTCCTGAAGATTTTCATCCTTAATATATTTAAGAACAGCCTGAGCTGCAGCTATTGATACAGGATTACCACCAAATGTATTAAAGTAAGGAAGCTTATCGCTGAAGGCTGCAAGCACATCCTCCTTTGCAGCAAGTCCTGAGATTGGAATTCCGTTACCCATAGGCTTACCCATTGTTATCATATCAGGGACAATTCCGTGTCTCGCAAATCCAAAGAATGCCTGTCCGGTTCTTGCAAATCCCGGCTGAACCTCATCTGCTATAAATACTCCGCCATTCTTATGTACAACATCTACTGTTGCTTTTAAGAATCCTACAGGGTCAGGATATATACCATCTGATGAGAATATTGAATCAGCAAGGAAACAAGAAAACTTATATCCTGCCTCATTTAATTCATCTATAGTCTTTTGCATCTCTGACGCATACCATGCTGTGAATTCTTCTGGTGTTCCACCATGACGGTAATAATCTGGTGCTGTTATAAGCCTTACATTAGGAAGTAATGGCTGACCGGCTCCAAGTGAAGGTGAACAGCCTGATGTTAATGCACTTGTTCCGTGGTAGGCTTCCTGTGTGATAATTATACCGGTACCACCCGTATAGGCTTCTGCCACACGAAGTGCAAGGTCATTAGCTTCTGAACCTGTACACATATACATTATCTTATTAATCTCATCAGGCATAAGTGCAAGCAGTTCTTCACTGTAATCAAGAATTTTTTCATGAAGATATCTTGTATGTGTATTAAGCGTTTTCATCTGTTCTGTAACTGCATTTACAACAGCAGGGTTACAATGTCCTACACCAGCTACATTGTTATACATATCAAGATATTTGTTACCTTCATCATCCCACAGATAATCTCCTTCTCCACGGACAATGTTAAGTGGCTTTCTATAAAAAAGTCTGTAAGCACCTCCAAGGTATTTTTCTCTCTTACTAATCATTTCCCTTGTTTTAGGACTTAACATAGATGCATATTCTTCCTTAAAACTGTTAGAGTCCATAATACTTGATTCTGTTGCCATAATTTCCTCCATTCTGCAAAAAGAAAAAGCACAGAACCTCTGATTTCTCAGAAATTCTGTGCTCCTTTGCACTGTCATACAGATTCATTCTGTCTGACATATATAATAGCAACATTTGGTTATTTGTCAATTTATAATCAAATGCTTATTAATCATATTTCTTATTTATCTTAAGTTTTACAGATAATGCTATTAAAGCCACAACAATAATACCTGCAAGAACCCATACACACACAGGAACATTCTTAATGTTATAACATCTTACATTAATCCACATCTGATTAATTCTTGTTGTCTCTTCAGCATCAAAATACTGCATAATGGCACTTCTATCCATAACTTTCTGAGTAGGATACTGTGCTGACAGCTGTCTGTATGTCTGTTCTTCTGGAACTTTAAGTATATATCTTTCATCATCAGAATCCCCTGAAAAGAAATATCCAAGAGGATAATCTACAACATCTGTATCACTTTCATCTGCTCCATAGTTCCACTTTACATAGTCAAATACAACATCACTGTCACCACCTGATATAACTGATGTATATCCAATATAGCTCATGTTTCTTACAGCATTTTCAGGTTTTGACAGAAAGTTAATAAAGCTCTGTGCTGCCTGCTTTTTCTCTGAATTGCCATTAATTCCAGACTTTAACATTACCCAGCCATCAAAATAAAGGTTAGTACATTCTTCAGGTACTGCAAAATTAAGCTGAAAATCATCCTCGTCAGCCTGGTCCATAGTATATACAGCATCTCCAGACCACTGATAACCTGCGACTACCTTTCCTGTTATCATATCAGTCTTGGCACTGTCAGTCTCGAATGAATAGGCATTATTCTTAACTGACTGAAGATACTCCTGAATCCTGTCCACATTTGCCTCAGAAGTATCATTCATCTCCTCGGCAAGTCTTTCACGATAATCAGGACTGTTTATAAATGACGCTGACTTTAACTTGTCTGACTTAATTGCACCAACAGCTGCAAACATGGAATCTCTTACATTATCCTTAATCGTTATCTGACGTCTGAATTTGCTGTTATCAATTATCGTCCATGTAGATGCTTCTTTTTCTGTCACCTTATCAGGATTGTACACGATTCCTGTTATACCCCACATATATCCTGCAGCATAGCGGCTCCATGACTCACCATTAATCTTATTCTCGTCAAATGTTTTCTTGATAAATGGAGATACACCCTTAGCATAGTAATTATTAGCAATCGATGTATCATAGAAATCATCTGAAAATGGCTCAAGCCAGTCCTCTGCCATAAGCTTCATTATCATATATTCTGAAGGACAGATTACATCGTAATCATCACCCAGAGTAAGCATGTTGTACAGTTCCTCGTTAGTTCCAAGACAACTGTACTGTACCTTAACTTTCTTGCCATAATTCTCATAATACCAGTTCTCAAAATCAGTAATTATCGAATTCTCACCCTTTATGCTTCCGCTCTCAAGGTCAATTATATCATCATCACTCCAGTCTCCGGTATCAATATATTCTTCCCAGTTGCACACACGGAGTATGATTGTATCATCTGCTGCCACCGCTGTAAGACGGTTTGTATTAAACACTCCTGTTACTGCTGCTGTACCGCTTACTATCATTAAAGCTGAAAGTATTAACGCATTTATCTTTCCAATAATCTTATTCATCAGCTCCAGCCTCCTCTCGTACAGCTTTTCTTGCTGGTGCAAGATTAATTGCTATCTCAACTACAATAACAATAAGGAATATTATTGTAGATAAAGCCCACAAAGCAGTCTTGATATCAGTCTGTGAACCCTTGGTTGCATTAACAACATAAGTACTTATTGTGTCAAATGTTGCAGGCTTAGTGTATGTTGCAACGAAATAATCATCCAGTGATAATGTAACTGCCATAACAAATCCTGATGCTATGCCGGAAGCAATCTGAGGTATTATTATCTTAAAAAGTGCATACACAGGTGTTGCACCAAGGTCAAGTGCTGCTTCATACAGACTTGGATCCATCTGTTTTAATTTAGGAACAACAGCCAGATATACGAATGGTGCACTCAGTATAACATGTCCCACAACAAGAGGAATATACGTATCCTTACTGACACCTAATACAACTACAAGAAGAATACAGATAGAAAAACCTGTAACTACATCTGCATTGACAACAGGAACCTGATTAAGAACTGACATTGCTCCTTTTACTTTTCCCTTTGAATAAAATGCACCTATAGCACCTGTTGTTCCAAGTATTGTTGCAAGTACAGCACTTCCAACAGCAAGCAGCACAGAACCGATTATCATATTAATAAGCTCCGGAGTCGTAAAAAGTGTTACATAATTATGCATTGAAAATGCATGTATTGCTCCTATATTAGCGGCATCCGTAAAACTGTATACTGCAAGCACAAGAATTGGAATATACATGAACAAAAGGACAATGCATATAATCATATATTTCAGAAATTTCTTCATTATACAAGTCCTCCTCTTCCAGCATTTTCTGACTCTTT
>ERZ860508.626-NODE-626-length-26049-cov-3.804455_pt1 | contig 26049 bp, 23 predicted proteins | sample MGYA00509976_ERZ860508 | MGnify/ENA primary metagenome ERZ860508 (study PRJEB30046, sample SAMN00715242) | human gut metagenome | study: EMG produced TPA metagenomics assembly of the A metagenome-wide association study of gut microbiota in type 2...
AGTTAGGAGGCAGAGAAATGGCAACGGTTGTGTATTCTAATGAAGAAGATGATATGTGTTCTTTGGTGATAGATGGAGAAGAATATGTTGAAGATGAAGAAAGGGCAATTATCCCCAAAGCTGTATTAAAACAAATAAGAGTTGAGGATATTCCGGATAATTTTCAAATTGAAGTATGTGAGTCAAAAGATTCTTCAGTAATAATGGTATCTGTTCCTATGACTTTTGTAAAAGTTGGTAAAAATGAGTTTCAGGTTATTTATGATGAACTTATTACTAGAAAATATTGGGATGGACCAATAGGACTTAAACTATATATGGAGACAAAAAGGGATGTAATAGAAGAGCGTTCAAAAGAGGTAGGGGATGTCCATTTAGAAAACTATGATGATGATGGAGCTTATATCCATTTGGCATATAGTACAAAAATTTATACGGATGATATGAGTGAATTGCTGAGTAATATGGAACAGATATATGGCGAAATAGAAGGTGCAACAGATATTACTTTAGGTTCTCCGTTTTCTAAAATAGATGATTGTGCAAAAGAAAATGAATTTACAATTAAGATATTACTTCCATTGTTTCGTAAGTTGGGATTTGCAAATGTAAAATATAATCATGGAAACAAGGAATTTGGAAAAGATATTACATTTGCACGCAGAACAGAATTTGATGATTATGAGTATTATGGAGTGCAGGTAAAGTATGGAGATGTATCTGGTGGTGCTCAGGGAGAGATTAACGAATTGATTCAACAAGCGAAAGATTCTTTTTCAATGCCATATTATGATGTGTATTCAAGAAATAAAGTAAGGGTATCTAAAGTTATTATTGCGATTTCAGGAAAATTTACGCAAAATGCAGTGGAAAAAATAATAGAAGGTGTGACGGAATACCCTTTAAAGAATAACTTGATTTTTCTGGATAAGGAAAAAATAGAGGGATTAATGAGTAAGTACAATAGATTTTAAGTTTTGTGTTGAAAATATAAAGATTCGGGAGGTATTCATTCTATGGATGGAGAAAAGAATATAGATCCATTGGTTTCCATGCAACAGGAACTGTGTGATATGTGGGGAATTAACAATCAAACAAAGTATGTATTTTATTATGATGAAAGCAATAATTGCAGAAAGTTTTGGGTTGATGATAGTAAGCAGCAGTTTAATACGGATTATACAGCAGATTTTGTATTGGCAGGGTTGGTAAAAAAAGAGGAAGACACTGTTGATGTGTCACTTGAAACATTCAGGAAGCCTTTGAAGTTGCAGGGGAATGTAGAGGAGATTAAGTTTAAAAAACTGTATGCAAAAGGTGATTTTTTACAGTGCGTGAAGGAAAAACGCTTATTTGAGACTTTATCATGGATAGATAAATCGCCCTTTTATATTCACTACACAAATGTGAACAATCTATTTTATACACTTGTTGAAATATTTGATTCTATCGTAAAACCTGATGAGATAAGTGAATTTGGGTATGACTATTTTAAAATGAAGAGTGTATTTTATCACATGTTTAAAGGAAAAGCAGATGAACTGCAAATCTTGATGTTCAAGTATAAGTATCCCAATATACAGCGAGAGGATGTAGAAGCATTTTGTAATGAATTACTTTTTTTACTTGGAAGTAGGAAAGAAATGAAGGAAGAAGAAAAGTTTCTTGCCGGAATGCTTGCAAGAGCATCAAAGAGTGATGAATTAGTATTTTTGCATGATAATGATGATTATATCATGCAGGAAAATTATGCAGAATTTTATGTTGATCCTATCCGAAAATATCAAAAGTCAACACATATATTTGATGAGGAAACGACAGTACAGGACATAGTAAAAAAGCAGATAGCACAAGGGCAGAATATGAAAGATAATTTCAAGTTTGTGAAATCAGAGGCAGATATATTCGTGCAGTTATCGGATGTTGTAGCAGGGATTCTGGGCAAACTGTTTAAATACATAAATTCTACGAGTGTAAATCAGCGCAGAAAAGATGTTCAAAGCTTATCACAGATTCAGGTTGATAACATTTTACTCATTGATAAGCTACGTATGGAAGCAGATCGAGAGAATCCGGGATTTTTATGTTCGATTGGTCCATGGGATGGGATAGGAATACTTAACAGGTTTTTTGAAATGGTAAGGAGCAGAGAAGAAAAATAGTTATACGAATGATACTTAGATAGAAAGGAAGGCTGAGTATGAGCAAATTATTTATTATTGGTAATGGTTTCGATAGTGCCCATTGTTTGGCTACATCATATGACGAATTTAGAAAATATTTATGCAATACATATATGAATGGTAAAAGTGGAGAGGATTATATGCCCATGGTTCCTACCGTTACTATGGGACCTAAAGGGGAAGATATTTGTGATATGGAAGAGGTTGCAGAGTTTCTTGTTTATCTTATATCTATAGCTGAACCAAATGGAAGTAAATGGAGTGATTTGGAAGCTTCATTGGGACGATTGGATTATGATGAAGCTTTTGATATGTTACCTGAAGAATTTGATGATGATGGCGATATAAATTATTGGAGGGAATTATACAATAATGAAGATATGGCTTCAAATCTATATACCATTGTTTCGTATGTGAAGGATTTATTTGCTGAATGGGTTGATGATATAGATATTGAAATTGCAAAAGCAAAACAGGGATTTCTTAGTCTAATTGAACCGGAGGATATTTTTTTGACATTTAATTATACAGCAACCTTGGAAGAAGTATATGGGATTAATGAAGATAATGTATGCCATATACATGGAAAGCAGGGTGAAAATATACTCTTTGGACATGGAAATACAAAAGATTATACAGACGAGTATATGAGTAAAAATATTGGTTCGGAGAACTCATTGTCAGAATTAGATAACTTTTTAAAAAAAGATACAAAACAGGCATTGAAAGAACATAAACTTTTTTTTGATGGTATTGATGATACGATAAAGGAAGTTTATTCCATAGGATTTTCTTTTGCAGATGTTGATTTGATATATATAAAAGAAATATGTAGGAAATTGTCTGTGGATGCGGTGTGGTACTTAAATGATTTTAATCCGTCTGATATTCCAATGTTTCAAACAAAGTTAAGGAAATGTGGGTTTAAGGGGAGATTTGCGACATTTAGTGTGTGAAATGGTAGAGATCAGAGAAGAAAAATAGATTGAATCAGGAGGTATGATGATATGGATGTTTTTGCAATAGAAAAAGGAAAAGCACTGGAACTTTCGGTAGATGAATTTGAAAAACAGACATGCCATGAGTATCCTTACTACAGAACAAAGAAGGATAAAAGACTTTCACTATATGCGATTTGTCCGGAATGTGGAAATCCTATACAGATTGTAAATATGTATGGAGAAGAAATGATGCAGAATGTAACTCGTAAAATAACCCTTTATGGGAAACATACAGGACGAGCTGTAGAAGGTTTTCCATATTGGAATGAAGCAGAGATGAAAAACTGCTCATTATATAAGCCATCGCCATTGGGGAATACGGAAATAAGAACAAAAACAGAAGAGTCCGAAGAAATAAAGGAAATTATCGAAAAGAATTGGAGAAAGATAAAGCAGGATATTAGAGGTATAGTGGGAGTAAATCTAACGAATAAAGAAATGGATCATATGTATGAGGTCTTTATGGATTCTCATGCGTATAGTTATAAAGCAGTCAATAAGTACAATATACCCTATGCTATGCTTAGATATCAGGAAGCAATATCAATTTATCACACTTTCCTATTTGATTCTCCTATGAGTGAGATTGTCAAAGAGAGAATTAACGGTAATAGTAAGTATTTTGAGATTACGGATAAGGAAATAATCAAGAAAAGAAGCGGATATTATAACATTGGTATATATTTTACAAAGTATCAAAAGAAAGAACATAAGCAATATATACATATGGTGGTATATGAAGCCGATGGATATGGGAAAGATGGAAGAAATATTATCTTGGAAGAATGCATTGAAATGAAATCATGGATTTATAAGTGATTCTTTTTAAACATGATATGAGGTGAAGAATGGAAGAAAATGCAAAAAGATTGAAACCAACGGTGGAAGTATTACGTGAATTATATTTAAAATCAGGGAATCAATGTGCATTCCCAGGGTGCTATAATGCTAGTTTATTACAGGTGATAGTAATATCTTTGTTTAATCCTTGTGAAGTTAAGAAAAAATACTTATATTACATTATTGATCAAGGGCAAAAGTATTACATATACAAAGCGATAAGTAAACAGGAGTATTTGTGTGGAGATACTATTGAACAGGAAAATAAAACGGGATATCGTGTTATTGAGAAAAATAAGTTGAAAGAGGGAAAAATAGAGCGTGAAATCTATTGCACGTCTTTTGATGAGGACAAGATCAAATATAAAAAATATTTGGACAAACAACGTGAAGAAAAGAAGGCCAAGAAATAGATGACTGCATTGTCTGCATATGACTTTGTTGGGGAGTCTGTGATCGAGTTGTATAAAAATCAAAATTGTTTCCAAAGATATATTTCTCGAATTTCATAGTATCCGCCGATGCGAAAGATAGCATCAATTATATTTTGTGGCTCGCATAGCGGGAGAAAAATGCTTAATGTTGTCAATGTCGTGATACTGAATTCATCGCTTTCATATAAACTAAATACGATGGAAAAGTATCAAATTTGCAAATGAAAGAGGGAAGGAAATCTTTATGAAGAAAAGAATAATAACTTACCGTCAGAAAATCGACGCACTCCTGGCCAGCCCGGACAATATCTCTCAGGATCGCTGGTCTGACATCCTACAGGAGCATCTGATCCAGATTGGCTTTTTCCAGCATGAGAGACTGGTGCACCTGATCGTGACGGTGACGTTTGCGATCCTGACGCTGATTTCGATTGTAGCGGCGCTTATGATTTGTAATCCGGCATTGTATGTGTTAACATTGTTGTTGGTTGTTCTGTTGATTCCATATATTATGCATTATTATACGTTGGAAAACGAAGTGCAGAAGATGTATGGACAGTATGACAGAATTTTGGAACATATAAGAGAAGAAAACCAAGGGTTACGATAGTTTTTTAGGAGTTACATATGATTGATTTTCACAGTCACATTCTTCCGGAGATGGATGATGGCAGTAAGGATGCGAAGATGTCGCTTGCGATGCTTCAGATGGAGCGGGAGCAGGGCGTGACGGAAGTGGTCTTTACGCCGCATTTCTATGTGCAGCAGGATACGGTGGCGCATTTTCTTAAGAAAAGAGAACAAAGTGTGAGCCGGCTGGAGGCTGCGGCGCAGCAGGCTGGTGTGGAGCTGTTGCCGTATCATCTTGGGGCGGAAGTGTATTATTTTCGGAATATCGGTAACGCGGATATGCTTCCGGAGCTGTGCATTGGAGACAGTGGCACGGTCTTGCTGGAGATGCCATTCTGTCAGTGGGAGAAAGACGTGTATGTCGATGTGGCGAATCTTGTTCGAAGGCAGGGAATCCGTGTTGTGCTGGCGCACATTGAGCGCTACTACAAGCTGCAGAAGGACAAGAGTGTCTGGAATGAAATCATGGATCTGCCGCTGGAGTGTCAGATGAATGCCGGACCGTTTCAGGATTGGAAGAGGCGGCGGATGTGCATCGGGCTTCTGAAGCAGCATGAGGCGGTGTTGCTGGGAAGTGATGCGCACAATCTGACGAGCCGCTGTCCGAATCTGAAGGCGACATGCGAGTTGCTGGAGGCGAAAGTTGGTGCGGGATATACCGCAAGAGTGGATGAATTGGCACGGGAGTTGTTACGTCGGTAATCGGACCGCTATACCGGGAATGCTGGTATGGCGGTTTTTACAATAGATTTTGGAGATGAAAAGAGGGAATACAATGAGACAGATGAGAAAGATAGCGCTGATGCTGTGTATGGCATTGGTGCTTACGATGTTCCCAGTGGGCGAAGCGAAGGCAGACACCGGGGTGACTTATGTTACGGAAGATGGCGGCACGCTCCGCTTGTCCGCAGGCGGGACTGCGCAGCTGCAGGTTGGTGCTTCGGTGATGTATTATGGAGATTCGTATTCGGTATCCCGGTATACGTTTGCTTCGGCCAACAGCGGGATTGTAACGGTGGATGCGTCCGGTAATGTGAGAGCGCTGCGCAGCGGAAGCACTTTGATCCAGGTAAATGTCTATACAACGCAGAGTTCCTATTCGTATGATGATAATGATTATGACGATTCTGACTGGTATGATCCCGATTGGTATGATTATGATGATATTCTGTATGGAAGCGGTGAGGAGCGATTGCTTTTTACGGCGGAATATGATGTGTATGTCAGCCCGGACCTGTCGGATGTGACGGTAGACAAGACTTCGCAGACAGGATATGCAACGAACTCATGGAGTTGTCCGACCTATACATTCCATTTGAAAAGCAAGGAGACCTTGACGGCGGATTGGGAAGTGGTGCAATTGTCCTGTGATTCATCGAATGCGGGGATTGATGTAGATGCGGATCTGGTGAACAATGTTTTGACAATCAGGCCCTGGAACACAGGAAAGACGAATGTTACAGTGCGCATTAATGATCAGAAGATCTGCACGCTCACGATCAACACGATTCTTATACAGATATCAACGAATTCATCGCTTCTGACGGTCAAGCAGACGAAGCAGCTACGTGTAAAAGGCGTTAAGAGTTCGGCGGTTAGGTGGTCTTCGACGAATCCGAAGGTGGCTTCGGTATCTGCGAATGGATTGGTTAAGGCGAAGAAGACCGGCAACGCAGTGATTAAAGCGAAGATTGGGGACAATCTGATTGGCTGCGCGGTATCGGTTGTGACTAAGAATAAGAAGAATACCATCAATACTGCGTTGCAGATTGCCAGGGGAACGTACAGTCAGCCGAAGCGTATGCTAAGCGGATATTATGACTGCAGTTCGCTTGTGTGGAGATCTTATCACAAGAATGGTGTGACCTTCGGCAATGCGTATTATGCGCCGGTCGCTGCGGATATTGGCAAATGGTGTGCGCAGAAGAACAAGATGGTCAAAGGTGGACTGAGTCAGAAAAATATTAGTGACATGAAACTGAATGCCGGTGATCTGATGTTTGAGACTGGTGAAAACAATGGACGTTATAGGGGAATCTATCATGTGGAGATGATTGTTGGGTATGCGTGCCAGGGATTTGACTACAACGGCAAACCGATACTTGCAGTGAAATGGGCTGCACGTGGAGACGGCTGTTATGGCGCAAATGGAATGCCGGTTGGACGCCCTTAGTATTGGCTTGAAAAGTAGTTTGTTTTTGTCTGATTTTGGGAAAATGCATGCGGCAGTTGCAAAGCGTGAGATCATCCTTTACAATAGATGATAGAAGTTGGTGAGGGGACCACAAGTTACTATGGAAGGAAGAAGAATGAAGACAACACTACTGATTATGGCAGCCGGAATCGGATCGCGTTTCGGCGGGGGAATTAAGCAGCTGGAGCCTGTAGATACACAGAATCATATTATTATGGACTATTCGGTGCATGATGCGATCGAGGCAGGTTTCAACCATGTGATTTTTATTATTCGTAAGGATATTGAGGAAGATTTTAAGAATGCGATTGGCAACCGTATCGCGGATATTTGTGCCGGGTTTGATGTAAAGGTAGACTACGCGTTTCAGGATATCCGTGATATCCCGGGCGAGCTCCCGGAGGGAAGAACGAAGCCCTGGGGAACCGGACAGGCAGTACTTGCGGCAAAGGATCTGATCGATGCGCCTTTTATCGTGATCAATGCGGACGACTATTATGGCAAGGAAGGTTTCCGGGCGGTTCATGAGTACCTGGTGGAAGGCGGAACGTCTTGTATGGCCGGCTTTGTGCTGAAGAATACATTGTCGGATAACGGTGCGGTAACGCGCGGTGTCTGCAAGATGGATGCGGACAGCAATCTTACAGAAGTTGCAGAGACCAAGAATATTGTTAAGACTGCAGATGGAGCACAGGCGGATGGAGTGAAGCTGGATGTGGATTCGCTTGTCTCGATGAATATGTGGGGACTGACGCCGGATTTCGTGGATACGTTAGAGGCAGGATTCAAGGAATTTTTCGAGAAAGAAGTGCCGCAGAATCCATTGAAGTCGGAGTATCTGATCCCAATCTACATCGGTGAGCTTCTGGCGGAGGGCAGGATGGCGGTCAAGGTGCTGCGCACGAACGATACGTGGTATGGCATGACCTATAAGGAAGATGTTGCAGCGGTCCGGGAGAGCTTTAAGAAGATGCTTGCAGACGGAACGTACAAGGAAGATCTGTTTTCTGACCTGTAATCTTGCATATAGAGAAGCACAGATGCAAAATGCATTTGTGGAATCCAAGTGACGAAGATGTCGCCACCTTCTAGGAATAGAGGGTGGCGATTTTGCAATCTAGATCTGATCGATCGCTTCGATCAATTCATTGATATCGAGATGCGTATACACGCGTTCCGTGAGTGACATCGCACCGGCGTGGCCGACGATCTTCTTGATGATCGTCTGGTCGATGTGCGCATCCGCCATCATGGAGATCGTGGTGTGGCGGCAGCAGTGCGGTGTCCGGTCAATGCCCAGCCGGTTCAACAATGGCCTGAAAAAATTGATGTAATAATTGTGGTAGGTAAAATGTTTGCTATCCATCGTGTGGATTAGGTATTCGCAGGCGGAGCAGTCGTTGTACCAGCGTTCGTAGAAGGGAAGTACCTTGGCGGCGATAGGAACTTTGCGGATGCCGCTTACGGTCTTGCTGTCTATGACATCGAAGTAGCGTTCCTTAAGATGGACGTTTTCTTTCTTTAAATCGAGAAGCTCCGAGACACGGACACCGTTGTAGATCAGCATGAGAATGGTCTGATAGTAAGGATCGTCCTTGTGTTTCCAAAGCAAAGCGATCTCCTGTGGTGGAAAGCGTTCGCGCTCCGTCTTATTCGGATTGCGATCCTTGTATTTGATGATATTGACGTAAGTGGAGTAATCTTTGACAACGATTTCATGCTTCATCGCATATTCGTAGAGCTGGTTGTAGAGTACGCGCAACTTCTTGAGCGTCGGGTAATTCTTGCCGCAGCGGTCGACCACGCGTTGCAGGTCATCGAGGCGCAGGTTGCGAAATGGCACATCTGCGATATCCTGACAGATCGCGTATGCGGCGCGGTAACCTTTGATGTTGGAATTGGAAGTGGTTGGAAATTTTTCGGCGGACCAGCGCTCGTAGATGTCGGCAAATGTCAGTTTAAGTGATGCACCGTCAATCGGGTAATCGTTGTATCGTGCGAGTATCTGCAACGCTTCCGCACGGGTGGATGCATATCCCAGGATCTGATAGCGCTGTACGCGTTTTCCGGTCTGATCATTGTAGTACCAGCCTGTTGTGATGCGGGCTGCGTAAGGTCTTCTTCGGGCTCCGGAGAGTTTGACAACTCCGCCGTATCCGTTTGGTAATCTCATAATTATATCCTCTTTCTCTTGTGTTTCGTAGAGTAGTCCTATTGATAGTACTATAAAATGCGTTGACTTTTGAAAAAAGTTGACAGGTTGTGTCTGGGGGAAGTACTGTATGTCGGCACATAGACATTATGCTGGAAAATTGGTATAATAAAACAAATATTTGGAAGTGACGAAAGAGGATTGCGCATGCAGCAGTGTATGGCGCATTTTGAGGAAACAAAGTGTATCATAAGGGCAAAAATACCTGGACAAAGCATCTGGATTTTATGATTCTGGATATTATCTGTCTGGAAGTGTCATTTTTCCTGGCTTATGTTATCAGACACAAAAGTACGGGATTGTTTACAAACTTAATATATGAGAATCTTGCGATTGTCTTGTTTTTTGTGGATATTGTGCTGCTTCTTGCGCTGAATACGCTCAAGAATGTGCTCAAACGCGGGTATCTGAAGGAATTTACGGCTACGCTCAAGCACGTGTGTCTGCTCGCGCTTGTGTCGGTTTTGTATCTGTTCTCTGTGAAGGATGCGGGGGATTTCTCACGTATGACGTTCTTCCTGATGGCTTTTCTTTACCTGTTTATCAGCTACGGAGTGCGCATTCTGTGGAAAAAGCATGTTTTGATGCGAATCAAGCTGGGACAGCAGAAGTCCGTGCTGATCATTACGGATAAGCAGCAGCTTTTGCGTGTGAAGAAGGATATCCAGAGTCATTCTTATGAGATGTTTCAGGTGTCCGGCATTGTGGTGGTTGATCTGCCGGAGGAATCTGTGCGCTTGAATAATTCGAATAATGAGGCAGAGAGTGGTGAGACTGGGAAGAATTCGGATGATTCGAAGAACGTGACAGAGAACTTTGCAGAAAATGAGATGCATGTTGGTGATTCGATCAATGGAATCCCGATTGTGGCAGGTCGTGACACGATGATGGAATATATTTGCCGTGAGTGGGTGGACGAGGCTTTCATTGACCTGTCGGCGCAGAGCACGAGGCTGGATGGACTGGTGAATCAGCTGATGGAGATGGGCGTTGTGATTCACATTAAGCTGGCGGAGCGCCTGGCACTCAACAACCAGAAACAATTTATCGAAAGCATGGGAAAGTACACTGTGCTGACGACAAGTATGAATACCATTTCCGGTACGCAGCTTTTCTGCAAGAGATTGCTGGATATTATCGGAGGTGTGGTCGGCTGCATTCTGACTGGAATTCTGTTTTTGTTCGTTGCACCGGCAATTTATATAAAGTCGCCGGGACCGATCATTTTTTCCCAGATCCGTATCGGAAAGAATGGCAAGAAATTTAAACTCTATAAGTTCCGCAGCATGTATCCGGATGCGGAGGCGCGCAAGGCGCAGCTCCTTGCCGATAATCGTGTCAGCGACGGAATGATGTTTAAGCTGGACTATGACCCTCGTATCATTGGCTGCCGCAGGCTTGCGGATGGCACGGTCAAGAAGGGAATCGGCAACTGGATCAGAGACTGGTCCATCGATGAGTTCCCGCAATTCTGGAATGTCTTAAAGGGAGACATGAGTCTTGTCGGAACCAGACCGCCGACGGAAGATGAGTGGGAAAAATATGATCTGCATCACCGTGCGCGCCTGGCAATCAAGCCTGGCATCACCGGAATGTGGCAGGTCAGCGGTCGCAGCAATATCACGGAGTTCGAGCAGGTGGTTGAGTTGGATCGGTATTATATTACCAATTGGAGTATGGGATTGGATTGGAAGATTTTGTGTAAAACGTTGGTGGTTGTGTTTGGTCGGGATGGATCGATGTAAAAATATCAATACCAATATGATGAGTGCTATCGATAGAAGACGCGATAGTTATATGAGGAAGTTCTATGGAGCAGAAAACGAGTGTGAAAATTGTTGTGGCTACGCATAAAAAGTACCGGATGCCGGAGGATGAAATGTACATTCCCCTTTTGGTGGGAGCAGAAGGGAAAGAATACGATTTTGGATACCAAAGAGATGATACAGGCGATAATATTTCTGCGAAGAATTCCAGCTTTTGCGAATTGACAGGATTGTATTGGGTTTGGAAGAACGTAGATGCTGATTACATTGGGTTAGTGCATTATAGGAGGCATTTTGTCTGTAAGAAGAACAAGGATATTTGGAAGTGTGTTTTAACCTATCAAGACATAGAACCTTATTTAAAAAGTAAGGATATATTTGTACCTAAAAAACGCCGTTATTATATTGAATCTTTATATAGTCATTATGCACACACGCATTATGCGGAGCATTTGGACAAGACGAGGGAGGTTATTCGGCGAAAATGCCCGGAATATTTAAATTGTTTTGACCGGGTGATGAAACAGACTTCTGGTTATATGTTTAATATGTTCATTGTACGAAAGAATTTGTTAGATTCTTATTGTACGTGGTTGTTTGATGTGTTGTTTGAACTTGAAAAGAAAGTGGATCTCACAGGCCTTTCGGAATTTCAAAAAAGGTGTTTTGGCAGAATCTCAGAACTTCTTTTTAATGTCTGGTTGGAGTATCAATTGGAGAGGAATGTAGTTCAGGTTGAACAGATTAAGAAATTCAGATGGGGATATATGGAACCGATAAGATCAAGAAAGAAGATACAGGCTTTTCTCTTTGCCAAATTTTGTGGAAAGAGATATAGATGCAGTTTTTAGAAGAGGAATGAATTCGCATGGGGTTATCTACGGTATCTGCATTTAAAAATATGAGTGTAGATGAAAGTAAATATGTAACAATGACAGATGAACAGTTAAAAGAATATCAACACTATATTTTAGATATTGCAAAGGATTGTATTGAGATATGTGAAAAAGAAAATATATGTTATCATCTGACCGGTGGTTCAGCGTTGGGAGCTGTTCGGCATCATGGGTTTATTCCATGGGATGACGATATTGATATTGATATATTGGGACAGGATTTTGAACGTTTTATAGACTGTTTTTCAAAACAATATGGTGATAAATATTGGATCCATACATGCAGTACAAAAAATTATGGAATGACACTTACCAGAATTCGGCTAAAAAATAGTATTTGTCGAACGAGGGAAGATGTTGAGAATGATGAGTGTGGGTTTTATATTGATATATTCCGAATAGAAAATGCACCGAATAATAAAGTGTTGCGAATAATACATGGAATATTATCAATGGGAATGGGATTTCTATTGTCGTGTCGTAATTTTTACAAAAACAGGTCACTTATGATGGAACTTGCAGCAGATAACAAAAGTTTATTGCGTACTTTTCAAATTAAAATCGGAATTGGATTTTGCCTGCAGATGTTTTCTGTTCAAAAATGGGCTATGATGACACAAAAAATATATGGAATGTGTAAAAATAATGAGAGTAAATATGTAACGGTTCCGGCAGGCCGAAATCATTATTTCGGTGAACTTTATTTGCGAGATAAATTTGTTGAGTTTGACAGAAAGAGTTTTGAAGGTAACTTATGGAAAATACCTAAGGCGTGGGATCTGTATTTGACACATATGTACGGAGATTATAGGTCTTTACCGGATAAACAGGATCGTGAAAAACATATCATGTTGGAACTCAAATTCCCGGGAGAAGAAAAAATATGAATACAGTAACGTTAAGCGTCATAGTGCCTGTATATAATGGTGGTAATACATTAAAACAATGCATTCGAAGCATTGTTGGGCAGACTTATACGGATTTTGAGTTGATTATTGTAAATGACGGATCCACAGATGAGAGCCTTGCAATTGCGGAGCAATATGCAAAAGAAGATGCACGCGTCAGGGTATTGACACAGGAAAACAAAGGGGTATCTGCTGCCAGAAATTATGGTATACAAGAGGCGAGAGGAACTTGGATTACTTTTGTGGATGCAGACGATTATCTTGATACGAATTGCTTTGATGCGGTTTTGAAGAATGAAGAAATCAATTCCGCAGAATTAGTATTGTGGAATCGGATGGATGTATACAGAAATAGGACTGAGGAAAAAAGAATTTTTATTGAGGATGAATGGAAACATTTTTCGATAAATGATCTTACAGAAAAAGTGTTTTATAATAAAAGCGGAAACTTAGAATTGGGCTCAGTATATTGTCGGTTATTTCGCCGAAACATAATAGACGAAGAAGATATCCGATTTGATAATTCACTAACGATGGGTGAAGACATTGTGTTTATGTTGGATTATCTTAAAGTGGCAAGACAATTTTACTATGTTGACAAAGGTTTGTATTATCGATGCATGGTTGAAAATTCAGCAATGCACGGGTTTAATCCGCAAATACAACAATGTTTGGTAAGATTTTTGAAAACGATACAACAGCATATTAAGATAGAAGAAAATATTAAAATACGAAGCGCTTATCAAGTCTATGTTTTAAGAGGACCAGTTACAAATTATATGGAATGTTATTTATGCAATTCAAAGAATAAGAATGGGAATAAACAAAGATTCAAAGAATTGGATACTTTTCTGAAAATAGAAGTGATTGCAAACGCAATGGAACAGATTCATTATGGTTGGCTTTCAAAGCGTCTTAAGGTTAAATTGTTTTGTGTACGGCACAGATGTCTGTTTGTGCTGGATCATTGGTATCGGAGAAAAGATTATTTGTAGGATGTAGAGATGGAAAAAATACTTACAATTTCAATTGCTGCTTACAATGTGGCAGAATATTTGAAACATACATTGGAGTCAATTGTAAACAATCGAATAGTTCCACGAGAACTTTTAGAAAAATTAGAAGTTCTTGTCGTTGACGATGAATCTAAGGATGATACGCGTAAGATCGCAAAAGAATATGAAAAGCGTTTTCCAGGAATTGTGAGAGTTATTAATAAAGAGAACGCGGGACATGGATCAACAATCAACAGGGGAATTTGTGAGGCAACCGGAAAATATTTTAAGGCATTGGATGGGGACGATTGGTTTGAGACGGCTGCACTGAGCCATATTCTCAAACACTTGTCAGATAAGACTGCGGATATAGTTGTAACAGATTATTATAAATGTTTTGAAGGCGCTGAACCAGTTCTTGTGCAAGTGGATGGAATTCAGACAATGAAAGAGGACATAGTGCTCCAGTATGAGGAACAGATTCCTAACATAAGATGGATTCCTTATCATGCTGCAATTTATCGAACGGAGATATTACAGAAACATACAATTCGATTGGATGAGAAAATCTTTTATGTTGATACGGAATTTATGTTGTATCCCGTTCCTTATCTTAAAACAATTATGTATCTGAGTTATGGCTTGTACTGCTATCGGTTGGGCAGAGAAGGGCAGTCTGTCAGCAAGACGAGTCGTATAAAGAACATTACACATGGAGAAAAGGTGGCGGTAGCGCTTCTTAATCTGTACAAAAATAACGTAGATGATCTATCTGATACAAAGAAACGATATTTGATCAGAGGTATAGGGGGGCACTGTGTGTGGCATGTTCGTTCAATGCTATTGATGAAGCCAAATAAGGAAAATTGCAATAAACTTATCGAATTTGATAAAACAGTACGTGGGGTATCTCCAGAAATTTATGCTTTTATGGACCAAGAATCTCATCTGGTTCATTGGTTGAGAAGATATAATTATAAATTATACAAATTGATATGTTTCTACAGACAACATAAAAGGGAGAAATAAAATTTTGATATGAAGATTAAATTGCAGGATGCCTTTGCCGGTTGTATTATTTTCTTAATTGTATTAAATCTTGGAATATTAAATATTGCAGATTTGACAACCTTATATCGATATTTCACTTCAGTATTAGCTTTGATATTAGGAGTGGGATGTTTATGCAGCGCCCGGGTATATTCAAAAATTAAAAAGTATTGTCATTTTATGAATGTTTGGCTTGTGATCTTATTTGTATTCTTATTTATTGAAGTGTTTTACGGATGGTCTGTCGGAGCTAATTCATTAGTGCAAAACCTGTCATATGTATACATATACTTTTGGTTATTTCTTTTTTATCCGATTATTTATATCCTTGTTTGCAATAATGGGAAAAAAAGGCTTATTTATGCCATATGTGGTTGGACAATAGTTGCATTATTGCTTAAAACAATGGTTTGGCTTTTGTATAATTATCTGCACAAAGATGTTATGCATTATTTACTGTTTGAATTCGGAAGTGAATGGATCCGAAATGGATTCCAAAGAATTCCGGCAACGTGTTTTTCCGGAGTGCTGGTCTGTGGCATGTTATATGCCTTCTATAACAGTACGAAGGTGCAAATAAAAATTCTGGCAATTGTTATTATTTTATTTAATATGTGGTATGCACTTACTGTTTTTGCTTCCCGGGCGCAAGTGATCTGTCTGGTTTTTGGAATGAGTGTTGCAATACTATTAAGAAGAAATATGGGAATTAAAAAAGTGATAACATATTTAGTTTTTATTATTGTTGCAGCAGTGGGTATGAGTACGGCATATTTTAATGAATTTGTTCGCGGCATGAGCCTGACCACTTACTCTATGGGGATGAGAGTTAAAGAAATGATCTATTATTCAGATCTTATAAAAGGTCATTGGATTATGGGGTTTTTATACGTTTTTTCGACTGAAAAAATTCATGGACCAGTGGGGACATATTACTTATCTGATCTTGGGTTGTTTAGCAAACTTTTTGAAACCGGCATTATTGGTATGATAATTCATTTGTTACCTTTTGGGCGGATGCTTCAGTTGTGCAGAAAATATATGAAAAAGACGAATAAAGAGTTTGTATTTGCTGTGGCATTGATGGTTTATACTATCAGCGTATCATTTTTGAGTAATGATATATACAACTTCCGTTTGTTATTTGGATTTCCGTTTATTTTGGCTTATTATGAGGGCTTAAGAAATCCAAAGCTAAAAGTGAGTGAAGAGAATGCGTAAACGCAATAATATAAAATTGAACTACATAATGAACACCATCCTGACGCTTTCGTCATTTATCTTTCCACTGATCACCTTCCCGTATGTGTCGCGCATCCTTCTTCCGGAAGGAACCGGTCGGGTGTCGTTTGCGACTTCGGTGGTATCGTATTTTCTGATGCTCTCACAACTTGGAATACCGACATACGGAATCCGTGCCTGTGCAAAAGTTAGAGATGACAGGAGAAAGTTGTCGTGCGTGGTGCATGAACTTATGGCAATCAATCTGGTCATGAGTTTGCTGTCGTACCTTGCGTTAGGCATTTTTGTGTTTGCGATTCCAAGGTTACGTGCGGAAAGTTCTCTGATTTTTATTATCAGTCTGACGATTCTATTGAATGCAGTCGGCATGGAATGGTTGTATAAGGCTTTGGAGCAGTATACTTACATAACGATTCGCTCTGTGATTTTTAAGGCAATTGCTGTGGTGGCGATGCTTTTGTTGATCCGGCAACAGTCGGATTATGTTGTGTATGGTGCGTTGACGATTTTGGCAGCATCCGCTTCGAATGTATGCAATTTTGTACATGCACACACGTACATTGATTTGTTCCCGGAAGAGAAATACAACTATCGGCAACATATGAAACCAATTCTCGTCTTTTTTGCGATGTCCTGTGCGACGGTGATCTATACGAATCTGGATACGGTTATGCTGGGATTGATGAAAAGCAATGTCGATGTTGGTTACTATAATGCGGCGGTAAAGATCAAGGGGATTCTTGTCGGGATTGTGACTTCTCTGGGAACGGTGATGCTTCCGCGCCTTTCTTATTATGTGGAGCGTGGGGAGATGGAAGAGTTTCAGCGGTTGACCAAGAAGGCGATGAATTTTGTAATCCTTCTGGCAACTCCAATGATGATCTATTTTATACTGTTTTCAGGAGAGGGCATTTTCTTCCTGAGTGGTTCTGCTTATGAAGGGGCGATTGTGCCGATGCAGATCATTATGCCAACATTGCTTCTGATTGGGATGACGAATGTGATGGGCATCCAGATAATGATTCCCCTGGGATTGGAAAAGCAGGTGCTGTATTCGGAGATCGCAGGTGCGCTTGTGGATCTAATTGTGAATGCGCTGTTGATTCCGCAATATGCGGCAGCAGGTGCAGCAGTGGGAACACTGATTGCAGAATTTGTGGTATGGATCGTTCAGATGTGTGCCTTGCGAAACGTTACACGGAATCTGTACAAAAGCGTTCGGTTTGGAACAATCGGTCTGGCATTGGTGCTGGCAATTGCAGCTTCGGTATGGGTGAAAATGTTTAACTTGGGAACGTTTATCAGTCTGTTGATTTCGGGATTGTTGTATTTTGCGGTATATTATACTGTTCTTTTGGTAAAAGGAGAGGCAATTGCTAGAGAAATATTGACGCAGATAAAGAAATTGATTCGAAAGTAATACATGAAGAAAGGAGCAGGCGAGGAAACCTGCTCCTTCTTAGTTACTGAAAGTAATTGAGTAACTGAGTAGTTAATTAGATAATTGTTTAATAAAATTGAACTACATACTCATTTCGCGTACGTCACATGCTATAGTAATAACACTATTCAATACCTATATTATACAGTGAAAAATGAAATTTGCAATACCAAAATGAAAGATTCTTAACTTTTTTTGAAAATTTCATTAAATTCAGACTAGTGGCAGAAACTGCGGTTTCCGCTGCTTAAATACCGTATAATACCGAAAACCTGCGGCGAGCAGGATGGCAGGAACCCTGGCAAAATCATAGGCAACATGCTCCGGTGCGTGTGCGTCGGCGCCGATTGTGATGATTTCTCCTCCGAGCTCACGGTAGCGGTGGATGATATCCTCGGTCGGATTTGGATGACCGAGTCCGTATTTGAAGCCGCCGGTGTTGATCTCGATGCCTCGTCCCATATCAATTAAAGTGCGAAGAATTTCGTCAATGATATCGGCGTACTTCTTATAAGAATAATCCTCGTTTCGGTTCGGACCGTAGCGGACGACGTAATCGATGTGCCCATATACGTCAAAGTCTGCGTCAGTGTGCAGATTCTCGAGGATTGATTCAAAATATTCCAGATACGCTTCGTGCTCGGTGCGCCCTTCGTAATATTTCGGATAGTAGGGATCCACGCCGTGTACCACGTGGGAAGAACCGATGACGAAGTCGAACGGATAGCGGGAAGTGGTGCATCTGTTGACATCCACAATCTGTGGCTGGAGACCGATCTCCACACCCCAGAGGATCGGGATGCGTCCCTTGTATTTCTCCTGGAGAGACATTATTTCTTTGTAATAAGAATCAAAATCTAATAAGAACAAGTCCGGTTCGTCCGGATAGTCATAGTCAAAATGGTCGGTGAAGCAGATACCGTCCAATTCCTTGCGGATGGCGGATTCGATCATGTCCTGGACCGCTGCCTCACTGTCACCGGAGTGGTGTGTGTGCATGTGGGTATCGTAAAGCATGCTTTGTCCTTTCTGTGGATGCAAGGCCCGTGAGGACTTGCATATGTTATTGGTGAAGTCATATGAAATATTGAAAACAGTCGTTTGACCGGTTCTTTCACATGCGAAGCTTGTTATGGTCTGATTATAATGAATGTGGAAACGATTTTCAATGATATTTACCAATCGAAGTGCGTTTCTCTATGCGGAATGATAAATTATTAACAAAGTCATAAAAGGGACTTGAACTTTCGGGAATAATTGGGTAAAATAAAGAAAGCTTGGGACGCATGTCCCATAAGACTATTTATTTACAATTCTAGGAGGAATTAAGAATGGCAGTAAGAGTAGCAATCAACGGATTCGGCCGTATCGGTCGTCTTGCTTTCAGACAGATGTTCGGAGCAGAAGGATACGAAGTAGTAGCAATCAACGACTTAACAAGCCCAAAGATGTTAGCACACTTATTAAAGTATGATAGCTCACAGGGTAAGTATGAGCATGCAGATGAGGTTTCTGCAAGCGATGATTCTATCACAGTATGTGGTAAGGAAATCAAGATCTACGCTTTCCCAGATGCAAACAATTGCCCATGGGGAGACTTAAAGGTTGACGTTGTATTAGAGTGCTCTGGATTCTATACAAGCAAGGAGAAGGCTCAGGCTCATATCAATGCTGGAGCTCGTAAGGTAGTTATCTCTGCACCAGCAGGAAACGACCTTCCTACAATCGTTTACAATACAAACCATGAGACATTAAAGGCTTCAGATACAATCATTTCTGCAGCTTCTTGTACAACAAACTGCTTAGCACCAATGGCAGATGCTTTAAATAAGTACGCTCCAATCCAGTCTGGTATCATGGTAACAATCCATGCTTACACAGGAGATCAGATGACTCTTGACGGACCACAGAGAAAGGGTGACTTAAGAAGATCTCGTGCAGCAGCTTGCAACATCGTTCCTAACTCTACTGGAGCAGCTAAGGCAATCGGTCTTGTTATCCCAGAGTTAAACGGAAAGTTAATCGGATCTGCTCAGCGTGTACCAACTCCTACAGGATCTACAACAATCCTTACAGCAGTTGTTAAGAAGTCTGACGTAACAGTTGACGGAATCAACGCAGCTATGAAGGCAGCTTCTAACGAGTCATTCGGTTACAACACAGATGAGATCGTTTCTTCTGATATCGTTGGAATGAGATTTGGTTCATTATTCGATGCAACACAGACAATGGTTAGCCAGATTTCTGATGACCTGTATGAGGTTCAGGTTGTTTCTTGGTATGATAACGAGAACAGCTACACATCTCAGATGGTTCGTACAATCAAGTACTTCTCAGAGTTAGCATAAGAGATGGTTTTATAACGGGTCCGGCCTTTGGGCCGGACCTGTTTTATACTACGGACTTATGGAACTGAGAATGTTTCAGTACGAATAAGTAAAGAAAGGAGATCTTCAGCTGCGGAGGAGATCTCCTATGAATGACACCGCGGTTGCGGTGCACCATAATAATGTGCCGCCAGTCGGCAGAATGGAGACAAGTATGGCATTAAATAAGAAAACAGTTGATGATATCAACGCACAGGGCAAGAGAGTCCTTGTTAGATGTGATTTTAACGTACCTCTTAAGGCAGGCGAGATCACAGATGATACTCGTATCAAAGCTGCTCTTCCTACAATTAAGAAGTTATTAAATGATGGTGGAAAGGTTATCCTTTGCTCTCATCTTGGAAAAGTTAAGAACGGACCAAACGAAGGCGAGTCACTTGCACCGGTTGCTAAGAGACTTGAGGAGCTTCTTGGACAGAAGGTTAACTTCGTATCTGATTACAATGTAACAGGCGAGGCAGCTACAAAGGCTGTTGAGGAGATGAAGGAAGGCGAAGTTGTATTACTTCAGAATACTCGTTTCCGTGGCGCTGAGGAGACCAAGAACGGTGAGGAGTTCTCTAAGGAACTTGCTGATCTTGCAGACATCTATGTATGTGATGCTTTCGGTTCTTCTCATAGAGCACATGCTTCTGTAGCAGGTGTTACAAAGTTCATCTCTGCAAAGGGTGGACAGAATGTTGTTGGTTACTTAATGGAGAAGGAGATTGCTTTCCTTGGAAACGCAGTTGAGAATCCTGTTCGTCCATTCGTAGCAATCCTCGGTGGTGCTAAGGTAGCTGACAAGCTTAACGTAATCAACAACCTCCTTGAGAAGTGTGATACATTAATCATCGGTGGTGGTATGGCTTACACATTCATCAAGGCTCAGGGATATGAGATCGGTCTCTCTCTCTGCGATGATGAGAAGCTTGATTACTGTAAGGAAATGATGGCTAAGGCTGAGAAGATGGGCAAGAAGATCCTTCTTCCTGTTGATGCTGTAACAATCAAGGATTTCCCTAATCCAATCGACGGACCTGTTGAGACTCAGGTTTGCGATATTACTGCTATGCCTGCAGACCGTGAGGGATGCGATATCGGACCTAAGACAGCTGAGATGTTCGCTGATGCTGTTAAGACAGCTAAGACCGTTGTCTGGAACGGACCGATGGGTGTATTCGAGAACCCTACACTTGCAGCTGGTACTCTTGCAGTTGCTAAGGCTCTTGCAGAGACAGATGCTACAACAATCATCGGTGGTGGAGATTCCGCTGCAGCTGTTAACCAGATGGGTTATGCAGATAAGATGAGCCATATCTCTACCGGTGGTGGAGCTTCCCTTGAGTTCTTAGAGGGTAAGGAGTTGCCGGGCGTTGTGGCAGCAGATGATAAGTAAGATTAGGAGATAATGAATCATGGCAAGAAAGAAAATCGTAGCCGGCAACTGGAAGATGAATATGACTCCTAGCCAGGCTGTAAAGTTAGTTGAAGAGTTAAAGCCATTAGTAGTTTCTGACAGCGTAGAGGTTGTTTACTGTGTACCAGCAATCGACATCGTACCTGTTGTTGAGGCTGTTAAGGGAACCAACGTTGCTGTTGGTGCTGAGAATATGTACTTCGAGGAGAAAGGTGCTTACACTGGAGAGATCTCTGCAGAGATGCTTGTAGATGCTGGTGTTAAGTATGTTGTTCTCGGACATTCTGAGAGACGTGAGTACTTTAAGGAAGACGACGCTTTATTAAACAAGAAGGTTAAGAAGGCTTTCGAGGCTGGTCTTACACCAATCCTTTGCTGTGGAGAGACTTTAGAGCAGAGAGAGATGGGCGTAACACTTGACTGGATCCGTCTTCAGATCAAGTCTGATTTAGCTGGTGTTCCAGCTTCTGATGTTGCTAAGATGGTTATCGCTTACGAGCCAATCTGGGCAATCGGAACAGGAAAGACTGCTACTTCTGATCAGGCTGAGGAAGTTTGCGGCGCTATCCGCGAGTGCATCAAGGAAGTTTATGACGAGGCTACTGCAGAGTCTGTTCGTATCCAGTACGGCGGATCTGTTAACGCTGGCAATGCAGCTGAGCTTTTTGCAAAGCCTGACATTGACGGTGGTTTAGTTGGTGGAGCCAGCTTAAAGGCTGATTTCGGCAAGATCGTTAACTACTAGAATTGAATAAATAAGATTTGGAAAGGCTATTCATCTGGGGATTTCCACAGGCGAATAGCCTTTTTACGAGAGAAAAGATATACGATTATGAGCAAAAAGCGTTTGATATATGCGGTGTTGGTGCTTGTCTTTCTTCTGTTGCTTATCGTAGCCGGATACAGAGGCGTGGATGGCAATGTGCAGACGGTTATGACGGAAAATGACTCTCAGAGTTTGGAAGCGGGACATACGGATTCTGATTTGTTATCGACAGAGGAAACAGATGAAACAGAAAAAAACTACGATGAGATCGTAGATACAATAGATCAGTTACTGACATATGGTACATCGGATTTCTATGAGCATTATCCGGTGGATGAATCGTTTTTCCTGTGGCTGGAAGCTCGCTACGGGAATGCCACATTGAGAAATATTGTAAGACAGTTAAAAGTTGGAAAAGCAAGTCAGAACCTGTGGTACCGGATGACGGGAGCTTCGATGCATGTCCTGTGGCTGGAGTTCTGTAAGGATTATCAGTACCAGACATGGAGGCTTGACAATGTGACATGGAAGGATGCGGCGGAAAGCGGTAAGGTCACTATTGATTTCGTGGGAGACATCAATTTTGATCCGAGATGGCATACGATGAAATATGCAAAGAAACAGGGAGGAATCACTTCCTGCATCTCGGAGGACATCTTAAAAGAACTGAAGTCTGCAGACATCACGATGGTGAATAATGAGTTCTGCTATACGAAAGAAAAAAAGTCACAGGAGGGCAAGGCGTACAGCTTTAAGGCAAATCCTAAGAATGTAAAACTGTTGGAAGAATTTGGAACGGATATTGTTTCACTTGCGAACAATCATACCTGTGATTATGGAGAGCAGGGACTTCTGGATACGATGGATGCGTTGACGAAGGAAGGTATTGCCTATAGTGGTGCCGGACGCAATCTGGCGGAAGCGAGTGCGGTGCAGTATTTTGTTGCCGGAGGCCGCAAGATCGCTTTCGTATCTGCGACGGAGATTGAGAGATTTTATCATTATACGAAGAAAGCCGGAGAGAAGACTCCAGGCGTTCTGAAAACACAACAGAAGAAAGCGGTACTTTCTGCGATTACAGAGGCGCGTTCCAACAGTGATTATGTAATTATGTTTGTGCATTGGGGCGCAGAAGGGAAGATTAAGCAGGACAGCGACCAGAGAGCCTTGGCGCAGGAATATGCTGCGGCAGGTGTGGATGCAATCATCGGTTCTCATCCGCATCGTCTGCAAGGCGTGGAATTTGTGGATGATGTGCCGGTTGTCTACAGTCTTGGAAACTTCTGGTTCTCGACCGGAACACTTTATGCGACAATTGCGCAGATCCGGATTAATTCGGACGGAGCGCTTAAGTTACGCCTTTTCCCATGTGAGCAGAAAGGAAAGAAGACGAGACTGTTGAAGACAGAAGACGCGTGTAAGGCGTTCTACCAGTATGTGGCAGATTTGTCGGATGGTGTGCAGATCAATGAGGACGGCGTGTTTGACGAGTGGGACGAGTCAGCGAAATTTACGGTTCCGCCTGCATATCGGTCCGGAAGACAGTATGGGCAGCATTTTGATAATGCGGATCTGGAACTGCAGAACATTGACGTGGTTGGAAATCTGCAGTAGATACATCTTGTTTTTTATGACACGCATTGGATTGAGAATGAAAAAGCTTGCATTTTCCGGCGAATTTAGTATTATAGTAACTGAATTAGCGGACGAATGCGTGTGCGATTCTATGAGATAATGTGCCTGTTGTTTGGGCGTGTTAGATAAATAACATTATATAAGAAAGAGAGATAAGATTATGAGCAAAAAACCTGTTGTATTAATGGTGCTTGATGGTTATGGTCTCAATGACCGCACAGAGGGTAATGCGATTGCGATGGCAAATACTCCTGTTATGGATAAATTGATGAAGGAGTGTCCTTTTGTAAAAGGCGCTGCTTCCGGACTTGCTGTTGGTCTTCCGGACGGACAGATGGGTAACTCTGAGGTTGGACATATGAACATCGGTGCCGGCCGTATTATTTATCAGGATCTGACCAGAATCACAAAGGCAATTGAGGATGGCGACTTCTTCGAGAACAAGGCTTTGCTTGCTGCAATGGACAACTGCAAGAAGAATGATTCTGACCTGCATCTGTGGGGACTTCTTTCAGACGGTGGTGTACATTCACACATCGAGCATCTCTATGGACTTCTTGAGATGGCGAAGAAGCAGGGGCTGACCAAGGTATATGTTCATGCATTCTTAGATGGTCGTGACACTCCGCCAGCATCTGGTAAGGATTATGTACAGCAGCTTCAGGATAAGATGAATGAGATTGGCGTTGGCCAGATCGCTTCTTTATCAGGACGTTACTATGCGATGGATCGTGATAACAATTGGGATCGTGTACAGAAGGCTTATGATTCCCTGACAAAGGGAGAGGGTGTGCTTGCTGAGGATGCTGTTCAGGCAATGGCTGATTCTTATGCACAGGATGTAACCGATGAGTTCGTTCTCCCAACCGTTATCGTGAAAGATGGTAAGCCGGTTTCAGTTGTAAAAGAGAATGATTCTGTCATCTTCTTTAACTTCCGTCCTGACCGTGCGCGTGAGATTACCCGCGCATTCTGTGATGACAAGTTTACAGGCTTTGATCGTCCATTTATCAAGACAACTTATGTATGCTTCAAGGATTACGATGAGACAATTCCGAACAAGACAATCGCTTTCGAGAAGGAGCACATCACCAATACATTCGGTGAGTATCTTGCAAAATGCGGTAAGAAGCAGCTTCGCCTCGCTGAGACTGAGAAGTATGCGCATGTAACATTCTTCTTTAACGGTGGTGTTGAGGAGCCGAACGTGGATGAGGCTCGTCTTCTTGTTAATTCTCCGAAGGATGTTGCAACTTACGACTTAAAGCCTGAGATGAGCGCTCCGGAAGTCGGAATGGATCTCGTTGAGGCAATCAAGTCAGACAAGTATGATGTCATTGTTATCAACTTCGCAAACCCTGATATGGTTGGTCATACCGGTGTGATTCCGGCAGCAGTTAAGGCTGTGGAGCGTGTTGACAGTCTTGTTGGAGATGCCGTACAGGCAATCAAGGATGTTGACGGTGTTCTCTTCATCTGTGCTGACCACGGTAATGCAGAGAAGATGATCGATTATGAGACAGGAAAGCCTCATACCGCTCATACAACAAACCCGGTTCCATTCATTCTTGTGAATGCAGATCCGAAGTACAAGCTTCGTGAGGGCGGATGTCTTGCAGATATCGCTCCGACATTGCTTGAAATCATGGGACTGGAGCAGCCGGCAGAGATGACCGGAAAGTCACTCTTACTTCAGTAAATTCGGGTTTGCCGCGCTCAGATTTGAGCTCAAACAGACGATACCGGATATAAGATATTCTACGAAAATTAGCAGTAAGTTTGTCTATAAACGACGGACTTTGAACGATACAGACTTTCTCTTAGTTTTTTCTGCGAGTTAACTCCTGCAACGATTTTGGATAAGCTTTCATAATGTTAAAGTAAACGCTATTATCCAAGATAATGGAACGCAGGAGCAGTCGCAGAAAAGAACTTCGATAAAGTGTATCATCCAAAGTCCTGTTGGTTAGATGAAATTACTGCTAATTTTCTTTTTTTACCTGCTGATCCGGTATCTGTGTAATTGAAAAACGAAAATCTGATTCGCGTCAAAAATTTGCGCAGTAGTAG
>ERZ860508.638-NODE-638-length-25764-cov-5.209654_pt1 | contig 25764 bp, 26 predicted proteins | sample MGYA00509976_ERZ860508 | MGnify/ENA primary metagenome ERZ860508 (study PRJEB30046, sample SAMN00715242) | human gut metagenome | study: EMG produced TPA metagenomics assembly of the A metagenome-wide association study of gut microbiota in type 2...
TACAGTAGTTAACATAACACTTTTTGTTAGCACCGTCAAGAGGTGAGTGCTAATTTTTTGTGAAGAATTTGTGAAGCCTTGATTCTATGGGCTTCACAGAGGTTTTTCACTTGCTTTCGCACTCGATTTTCTTGATTTGACCACATTTTTACGACAAATTCTTGGAAAAATATATTCGTCTGATTTTCTTACCACATTTTACGACAACGACTTATGGTTTATACCACAGCAGGTACGGTTTCTGGCAGGTTCATTTTAGACATCTCGTTCTCCACGTGAGACTTCTCTGCAATATGATTGTAGACATTCATTGTGATCTGTGCATCTGAATGGCCCATCACATACTGCATAACTTTGGGATTGACATTGTTCTCACCCAATCTGGTACATCCCGTATGACGAAGAGTATGCGATGAAATGGGAGGCATCAGCTCCGGCTCTCGCTTCTCTTCTTCTGCCAGTTTGCTTTCTTTCTTATTATAGGCATTGACAATATTTTTCAGAAAGCTGTTCACTCCCGCCGGCATGATTGGACGTCCATGCTTTGTATTGAAGATGAATCCACTGCGTCCACCAATCTCCACATTACTCTGTAAACCAAGCATCAGGTTCAGCTCTCTCTGTTTACGGAACGCATCATATACCATCTGTGTCATAGGAATGTCTCTGATTCCTGCATCCGTTTTGGTTTCTGAATCATGGAAACAATATCCTTCATCACCTTCATAATACACAAGCTGTCCACCTACATGGATCTCCCGATTCTTCATATCCACATCCGACCAGGTTAAGCCGATGGTTTCACTCACTCTCAGGCAAGCCCCAAACATAACCTGCATCATTGGAAGATGAGGCTTATACACATTACTCTGTTCAACAAACTTCAGAAGTTTTTCCTGCTGTTCCAGTGTCAGTGCTTCTTTCTCCTTTGCTGGAGCCCCATAATCTCCAAGTGTTCCTGTTACCGGATTCTTGCGGATAATCCCATCTTCCACTGCCAGTTCAAAACTGGGATTCAATAAGCCATAAAGACCTTTGATCGTACTGTGTGCCAGTCCTTCATCTGACAATGCGGAAAAGAACGTCCTTACGTGAGATGTCTTAAAATCTACAACACGAATGTTTCCCAAAGTATTTCGTATCCGGTAGTCCCACATACGGATATAATTCTTTTTCGTTCTTTCCTTGATATTCTTTGTTGCCATGTATCGCTCAAACAACGTATTTACGGTCAGCTTCTTGACTGAGGCGTCTGTAATAAGCAGATCATCCATATCCTTATTGATCTTCTTTTCCATTTCTCGCAGACTCGCCAGATCAGCTGCATAAACCGAATTACGCTTTCCGGTAATTTCATCCTTGTAGCGATACTCATAACGTCCATCCGGGCGCTGGTATTCACCTGTTTTTAAATTTCTTCCTTTATTATCTTTTCTTGCCATATCAATCATTCCTTTCACTTCATTTTTCGTTATTCGGAATGATTTTTGTCCTGTCGGTATCAGTCATTTACTGTCTGATATCTGCTCACAGATTAACATAATATTTTATGATTTCCAAGGATAAATTCCTGCAAAATGCTAATTTTTATTTGCCTTTTTTACAGGAATATTTTTCCCTTTTCATTCCGAAGGAAAGTTGTTGTATTTTATCCTTTTATCTTTCATTACACTGCCATTGCATCAAGATATTTTTTTATCTTATCCACGTTATAAAGAACACGTCTTCCAACAATCACTCTTGCTTCTGCATAGTCTGCAATTTTCTTTGCAGTTACTTCTCCGCAGGATAACATTGCCATTAATCCTTCAATATCTACCGTCAGACGGTTCTCAGCCTTATACTCTGTTGTTTTTCTCATGATGCACATACCTCCTTTCCTCCGTATTCTTCTGCATCACCTCCCAGACAGCGGTTATGCCCGTTGTCAGTACATCTACTTTTTATTTGGACTTCTTACGATGATTTTTCATTCCGTTCGGCGTGTTGGCTTCCATTTGTATATGGCGGTGTCAACGTTACAATTGACCTCTATCAGAAATCTTTCTGAATACTGGCAGCTTCTTCTCAAGCATACCAGCCGTTGCCGGAGTATCTTCGGTTTCCACATACTACTCTCTGATACAGCGGTGGAATCCTGTGTTACCTTTAAGCCCCGAAAGGCACCCATACAGCTCATTCAATTTTCAAGGTCCAATAATCAAAAGTTTTGTAGGTATACATTTTTGTACCTATTTGATTTAATGCCATTATATCCCCCGTTACTGCTAATGTCAATAGCACTTCATGCGTTATAGGTTCTTTTTTGTACTCTTTTTTATTGATTTTCTGCTAGTTTATGTTATAATATGGACAAATAGTTATTTATTTCTTGATTTTACTATCTTCAACGGATGTTTATCAGGACTAATGCAGAGGTGACTTTATGAATTTTAATCTGAAACTAAAAAAAATCAGGACATTCCGGAAAATGACACAAAAAGAACTGTCAGAGAAAATCGGACTGACCGATCAGCATAGAATTGTACAATATGAAAAAGGTGTTCGTGTTCCAAAAAAAGATCTGGTTGATAAAATGGCTAAGGCTCTTGATGTTAATCCTTATACCCTCTATGATACCGCTGGACGTGACGCTTCCGAAATGATGGAACTGCTTTTCTGGCTGGATGAATTTAATCCATCTGCCCTGCATCTGTTTCTTCCTCGGAAATTTCCTGGTGAAAAATGCAATGAAGTAGCAGACACTTCCGTTTACTATCACGACAATGATAGCTGGCCGGCTCATGCTCCTGTCTGTATGTGGTTTGATTATGGGGTTCTGAATGATTTTCTGAAAGAATGGGTAGTTAGGATGGATGAACTGAAATCCGGTGTGATTACCAGAGATGAATATTTTGAATGGAAAATTAACTGGCCGCAGACTTGTGATGGATGTGGAAAATATGAGCCTAAAAAGCAATGGCTCTCTGTAAAATCAAAACTCAGTGAAACTTAGCAAAACTTAAATTCACTGCATTTTTCCTCTTTGGCAAAAGGAAAAGCACTGTAAAACCAATAATCCGACGGTTTTCAGTGCTTTTTTCATGTTTTTCCTATTAAATTTTCCTCAGACACCTATATAAGTGAAACTTAGCGAAACTTAAATTACGCCCAATATGGAATATACTTTTTATACCTTGGCGCAGTATCCGGATCCATTACTTTAATATAGCCTCCGTCAACAGCACTGGTAAGAAGTCGAGAGGCTTTCGCTTTCTCTTTTTCTCCCAATCCAAATATTTTTCGAATATCTGAGTTAGAAATCCCCTCAAAATTGACATATGCCAGACATGCTTGCATATAACAAGTACGCATCCGATCTTCTTTCGTGGTTAATTCAAACGGTACTTTCGCAAACAATATTGCTTTTGTAAATTGATTGTTTTGATTTTCAATCCTCGGTGCAAGTAATTCATTTTTGCCGGTTGCTTCAACAATCTTATCATATCCACTGCCACGTTCCTCACAGATACCACATTTATGCATAAATCCGGCAATATTTTCATTTCTGGACACCGGCACCGAATCTACAATTCTTTCAATTGCTACCAGTGGTGCACCAGCATTTGAAAATTCAATTCGATTTTTAAACACTTCTACCATCGGATTTGTACCTCTTTGCTGCAGATCCTGATGTATCATAGCATTTGCCAACAACTCACGGATAGCGATTTCCGGGAAACTGACAACAGATTTCCTTGTAGTTTCTACAATTACCTCTTCCTGTGGAATAATCGTCATAATATACTGCACGATTTCTTCATGCGAAAATGCATAACCTGCGCAGAATTCTTTTTCTCTGATAGCCTCCAACCTAGAGTTTTCCTTATACCAAATCACTCTTACAGTTCTTCTATGCAAAGATTCAAATTTTTTCAAATCCTTTGCTATCATCAATGCACCCATATTCGTGATATCCCATGTACCGGCATCATTTTTCTTAATAAATTTTTCATGTTGCAGGTCTTCTAGTACTTTATCTCGATTTCTTGGAATCGGCATTTCAAGTTTATCATAATATTTAGAATAATCTAATAAAGACACCATCTCATCTTCATCTAAGTTTCCTATTGCAATTCGAAGTTCATATGGTGTAGAATCGAATGTTCTCCATAATTCTCTTTCTTTATCAGGATACTCTTTTAAATTCTTTTTGTTCGTTCCAATTCTTATAAATTCCCCACCAGCGAACTGTACCGGCTGTTTTTCCGCACAAGGAATCTCCATCAGCACAACCATTCCTTCATCCATCGGAACCTCAAAAAATCGGAAATTAATTCTTGGTGAAAGCATTCTGGAAAGCCATGCTTCCAATTCCTCATTTCCCTTTTTCATTTTACGATACCGAAATTCAGTTCCAACAATTTTATGTGTTGTGTCATCCACGCCCCAAACTAAATATGCTTTCGGTCGTTCGCACAACGCAGCTGAATTACTGAGAGCAGAAATATATTCGCCAATCATCTGCGGTTGCTTGTTATTACATTTAAATTCTACCCACTCCGTCTCGTCTGGAAGCTTTGCAAGCTCCCGAACAAGACTCTGCAGATACTCTACTGATCGTATTGCCATAACATCGCCCCTTTTTTACTTTATTATTTGAATAATCTTTTTATATAATCATCTTATCTAAATTACCTATAAGTTTTCATATGTCCATAATTCTTCTGAAAATCTACCACATGTTTTAATTCCTTTTGTATCAGGCATAGCCAACATAAGTAATCTTCTCGGTCTTGTCATTGCAACATATGCTAATCGCATTAATTCTTGTTCTAGTTCCCCCTCCATTAAAAGTTTAGGAGTAATTGTACTTCCTGTTCGACTTTTTACATGTAACAACACAGCCTCATAAGATTCTCCTTTGACACCATGAATTGAAGATCTAGTATACTTCTCCTCATTTTTCTTCTCAAAAAATTTTTTCAACGATATTTTTTTGAAATCCGGTGATTTGTTATCATTACGTTTTATTTTAAATGTATCTTTTATCTCTTTGTCAGGCGATATTTTATACTCACAATTTTTACAGACATCTACAAAAATTGTAGAAAATTCTTTTACCCATTCTGCGATTTCCATATCTACATCAGGTATATTAATCAAAATGTTGATAATAAAATCTTTCCAACTTTCTTCGGTAGTATGCTCTCGTATTTTCTGTTGCATCATGTATTTGTCTGCATCCTCATTAAAAATCATACAATATGTTGCTTTTTCTGTATTCTCATATGCTTTTTTTCTCGATCCATACTTCCATTCATATGCAGCCTTGGCATATAGTTCTATCTCTGCACTTTTCCACAATCCCTTAATATCTGTATCAGAATATATTCTTCCTCTCGTTAAAACAGCAACATTTTTAGGCGATATCCCAATCTGCATTTCCATACATTTTTTGATAAAATACTCAATAGTATCGTTTTCTGAATTATTCTTTGTTAGCAAAAGAATGGGGTTTTGTACTTCATCCTTCCAATATCCTATTGCATTATTACTCTTTGTCCCTCTTAAGCTAGCAGAAAAATAGGATGTAACATTACAGATATTTTGTGAACTTCTAAAATTCCCAGTCAATTCTATTGTCTGCCAACTTGTATCTTCTACTTTTTGTAAAAAACACTCCGGACTAGCATTTCTCCATTCATATATTGACTGATCTGCATCTCCCACCAAAAACATTGATTTTACCCCAGACTTACTTAGTAGATCAAAAACTGCCATTTGATTCACTGACGTATCCTGTGCTTCATCTATAATAATTACTGGGAATCTTTCTGCTATAGCAGATGCAACCATAGGATATTTTTTTAGTAATTGATACGCAAATAATGCAGTTTCATTTTGAAAGATAATCCCCTTATCCTGCAACATTTTCTTATATTGTTGACATGGTAGCGATCTGGCATTTCTTTTTTCACACTTGACCGGTTCATTTCCCTTATAAAACTTCTTATCAATGCCATAATAAAATTGTTCTATGTTATCTATGCAGCCTTTACTATGGCACTCTTTTCTCCAAAAGCCATATGGCATTTTCCATGTATCAGTAATTGTGATCCTTGGACGTACATTGCTAACTGTATCAAGATGTCCATACCGTAACACAATAAACTCATCAATAAAACTATCTACTGTTCCTATAAAATGCGGATATCCTAGTTCACCCAAACTGCCATGAATTGTTTGTGCTTTTTCTTGTATCTCATTACTTGCCACATTCGTAAATGACAGTACTGCCACACCGCTATGATAATCTTTCCAATTGTCTATATAAGACAATAATTTATGTGCAACCGAATAAGTTTTTCCACTTCCAGGACATGCTTTTACAACAACTTTTCCCTCAGCTGTTAAAAATTTTTTCTGTTCCTCCGTCAATTGTTCTTTCATAACTTTTTCTCCGTTACACTATAAATCGCATCTTTCAAGTACTCTGGAATAATAAATTCCTTTTCAATTGTTTCTTTATTATCCTTTTGTTTTTTCTGGTCACTAATAACTTGACTTATATATTGGGCAACTGTACCTTTACATTTATCCCTGGTTCTTATAAACAACCACACACACGCTGCTTTTTCACTCAATTCAGATAAAGTTGCAATCTTTTCTTCTAATTTAGGTCCGAGATCTACGTAACAATTTTTAATAGCTTCTACCATATGATAAATATTATTTTCACTACAGCATAATGCATACTCTAATGTTTTATAAGCAGAAAATATATTAATTTCCGTTCCTGAACACAATGTTTCTAATTCCTTATATCTATCTGATGGCTGTCCATTTTCTAAATTTGCAACGATTTCCGAACTAACATTATCAAAATCAAAATCTTTACTAATGTAGTCTTTTTCATTCTTTTTAGAACATCTATCATCATCGGTAATAATAGAAACTTTTTTAAAACAAGTCTTCACTTGTTCTGATGAAAAAAGATTAACAAAAGGCTTAAATGCAACACTATCCACGTTGACTAACTCTACCGCATATTTCTCCAACGGTCTATCTAAAGCTTTTGCCATTTCTGGAATTAAAATTGCTTCGCTAATTCCCTCTACAAATAAAATTCCCCTTGCAAAAAACATCTGAGATTTCGTAACATCCAAATATCTCTGTAAATATTTTTTATTGTCCTCATTTAACTTTGCTTCTGAAAAAGGCAGACAGAATTTTTCGTGTCCACATTCATATATTAAATTAATATTTTCTATATCAATTTTAGATGCTAATGTTGGAGAATGCGATGTATAAATAATCTGAATATTACTGTCATTTCTATTTGCATCTTCTAAAAAACTATGAACTAGCTCCTGTAACTGTGGATGTAAATGAGCTTCTGGTTCTTCAATCAACAAAAGATTATGATAAATTCCACCTTTTTCAATTGCCATATCTCCAAGCACAGCAGACATAAATAATAGATTATTATATCCCAAACCATTTTGATACAATTCAAAAGAACTATTGGCAAGTTCTTTAATCCTACTGCTTACTTCAGCATCAATATCCATCTGGTCTTCTAAAATAGAGCTTTCAAAATATATTCCCCTAGTATCTGCCTGCATTTTTTTAATTTCTTTATGATTTTGATAATATTCCGTAGCTTTTTCATACACAGAATCTGATTTATTTATCAATAACCACTTTGGCTTAAGCCATGCACGTAATGAAGACGCAATTGAATCAAACCTCGGTTCTACCAATCCAATATCGATCTGTTGATTTAAAAATTCTTGTTCAATCTTCGCAAGATTTTTATTTATAGTGGTCTTTGTCTTTATCAATTGATCTTTTTCCAAAAGACTATTATTCGCATCTGTCAAAATCTGTACTAATTCTTTTCTAATTTCCTCTTCTGGAACCATATTTCTAAGTAGTTGTGCCAGTTTGCTGTTTTTAGAAGGTTTCATCTCGTTTTCCGAATCACGTAATGCACCAAGAAAAACTACATCTGTTGCTTCGAATGTATCTGTAGTTAAAGAATTCCCTTCCGTTCCAAATCCCCAATAAACAGATCGTACCTTTTCCATTCCACTAGGAGCAATATATTTTTCGAATTTGATATGAAAATCTCCCCCCTTTCCACTTTCGCTCTGCGGATTCCAAATTTCAACTAATCTCTTTGGAACATCTTCCAGAAATACATCAAATTGGGCATAATCAGCCGTTGTTCCGTCTTCATTAACATGAAAATCTGATTTTGAAAAAAATATATCTTTTTTGTATGTTACTGTGGAATAAGCAATTCTGATTGCATCTATCACTGAAGATTTTCCAGAATTATTTTCACCAATAATTGCATTTACACCTTGGTTAAATATTAATGATACTCCTTCTTCATCAAAAACTCTAAAATTTTTAATATCTAATCTTTTTAAATACATACATTTCCTCCTCCCTTAGTTTCTTAACATATTCTAATTCTTATTCCCCATATTTAACCGGTTCTTCCGCTACCATTTGCACTTGCTCGTCTCTCTCAATTTTCCTGTAATCCACGGTCTTTTTAGAACGCATTTCCCTGTAAATCACTCCCGCCAGTGCACTCATTACAGCATCATACTTACTTTTGTCCTCAAATAGAGAACCATAGCTGTCCTGCGCTTCCATATAACTTTCCATTGCTGCATTTCCAAAAGCAGAAGGAAAAATGCTTTCCGTAAAAATTCTTGGATCTGAAGTACGTGCAGAACTTGCCAGTTTATCATCAGCAATCAGCTTATCGTGTAACGCACCAAGCATCACCCGATCTCCATCTGTAAACTGTCCTTTATACTTCTCGTTAATCTTATCCAAAATTTCATCCAATGTGCTTTTCTGTCGGATCCCCTGTGCCCCCTGCTTTTTAGATGGAATATACTGCCCGTCAACTTTTTCCAGTTTTATTGCACCCTCAAAAGTCTTCTGCAATTTATAGTATTCCAATTTCAGCTTTCCATCTAAATCAATCGGTTCTTCCTTTTCTTCCGGCAAGAGTCCAATTAAATAGCTAAGGAAGAGATATTCCTTATGCATATCAGCGTCAAACATACGAACTACTTGTGTTATATAACTATACCATCGTAATAATTTTCTTACCTGTCTTCTGAATTGATACCGTTCTTCTGGGTTTTTCAAATTATATCTGTCTGCTACCGGTTTTAATACACTTGTCATTTTTCCCATTGCAGTTGCATCCTGCTTACCAGGATGATTCCATATATCAATAAATGCCTTGATATCACTCTCATTATAAATTGCATAATCCAGAAGTTCTTTTTCTGTCTGATAAATCAAATCTACATTTACTTCCTGCTCAAGGCTTGTCTCCTGATAAAATGGCTGAAATGCTTCCAGAATATCCTCTTTTTTGTTTGCAAAATCCAACACAAATGTGTCCACCTTTCCAGGGCATGTTCGATTCAAACGCGATAATGTCTGCACAGCTTTCACATTTTTCAATTTCTTGTCAACAATCATTGTATGTAACAATGGTTCATCAAAACCAGTCTGATATTTTTCCGCTACTACCAGAACGTTGAAATTATCATGAAATTCTTCCTTTGTCTGACTTTCTGATATATGGCTTCCATCTTTTCTTACATTCAACCCGGATTCTGTATACTCTTCATCTCCATCCTGCACCGTTCCGGAAAATGCAGCCAAAATATCCATATCTACATAATGTTGTTCTCTTATATATCTTTTGATTTCATGGAAATATCGAACTGCTGCCAGTCTCGAGTCTGTGACAACCATCATTTTTCCTTTTCCACCGATTTTTTGTTTCGTAGTCTCTCTGAATGTTTCTACGATAATCTGTGATTTCTGGCTGATATTATATGGATGTAATTTTTCATATTTCTTTATAATTTTTGTTGCTCTGCTTTCTGGAAGCTCTGGATTTTCCGGTGTGTCTTTTGCAATTTTGAAGCAAGTACTGTAAGTCATATAATTCTGCAAAACATCCAGAATGAATCCTTCCTCTATTGCCTGTCTCATACTATAAATATGAAAGGGATGGAAACTTCCATCTGTCCATTGACTTCCAAACATCTCCAGTGTTGCTGGTTTTGGAGTTGCAGTAAATGCAAAAAAGGATAGATTTGGATGTTTTCCATGTGTCAGCATCTCCTGCACAAGTTTGTCATTTCTATCTATTTCATCTTCTGCTTTTCCTTCTATTTCCGCATATTCTCGCAATGCTGCTTCTGTATCAGCCAACGCCGCTTTCAGTTTCATTGCAGAACTTCCTGTCTGTGAAGAATGAGCTTCATCGACAATAATCGCAAAATTTCTTCCGGCAACCTTATCCACTTCCTGATAAATCACCGGGAATTTCTGCAATGTAGTTACAATAATTCTTGCTCCGTTATTGATGGCGTCTCTTAAATCTTTTGAGTTCTTTTTATCATCAATCGTCTCTACCGACCCTATCGTGTGATCAAACCCTGAAATGGTTTCCTGTAACTGTTCATCTAACACGGTTCGGTCTGTAACTACAACCACACTGCTGAAAACAGATTCATCATTCGAATCATGTAAGGAAGCCAGTCTATACGCTGTCCAGGCAATAGAATTGGATTTTCCAGAACCTGCACTATGTTGAATCAGATAATTACGACCTGCGCCTTCTTTTTTCACATCTGCAATTAATTTACGTACAACATCCAATTGATGATATCTTGGGAAAATCAATCTTTTCTTCTTCGTGACCTGCTCTGATTCGTCAGGCATTTGTTTCTTTTCTTCCTTTACCTGCAGATGAATAAACTTTTGGATAATATCCATCATACTATCTTTCTGGAATACATACTCCCAGAAATATGATGTCGGATATCCGTCTGGATTCGCAGGATTTCCCTTGCCGCCATCATTTCCTGCACCGTTCGATCCCTGATTGAACGGAAGAAAATATGTATTTTTTCCTTCCAACCGTGTTGTCATCCAAACTTCCAACTGATCAATACAAAAATATCCTAAGATTCTTTTATTGAACTGAAAACATATTTCTCTTGGGTCACGATCATACATCCACTGACGCTTAGCATTATCAACGTTTTGTCCTGTATACTGATTCTTTAATTCAAGGGCAAATACCGGAATCCCATTTACCGACAGAACCATATCAACAGAATTATGTGTATCACTGGAATAAAACCATTGTCTGTTGCAAGTAATTTCATTCTTTTCGTACAGTGCTTCCGCTGTTTGATTTAAGCCAGATTCTGGTTTAAAATAACATACTTTGAACGGAATACCTCTATGTTTAAATCCATGTCGCAGTACAGAAATAAGTCCGTCCATATCACATGCATTGTTGAAAGCAAGGCAGAATTTTCGTTCTGGATCTACTTTATTCTGCAATAAAAAGCGTTTCCACTCTTTCGGTTGCGTTCTCTGAATAAATCTCAACAGCGTATCTTTATAAACACCAAGCTGAGGATCATACACATCGTTATTATGTGTATATCCACCTGCCGGTGATAAAAAGAATTCTTCAATGTCTGCCTCGAAGCGTTTTTCTGTTGTAACATCTATACTCAAGATTCTGGCACCTCCTTTTTCCCTGTTACATATTCGTAAATCAGGGATCTTTTATAACTTTTTAATTCATCAACAAATTTCTCTTTTTTTATAATCAACTGATCAATTTGCGGTATTTTTTTATTTAAATATACTGCAATTTCCTGTTGTTCTTTTCTAGGTGGAACTGGAAATAATATTGAAAAAAATCCCTGTGGATATAATCTAAGTCTTGACGCAGTTATTCCAGTAGAATATGCTGCATATGTAGCTACTAATGGCGAGATACGTAACAAATACTCAAGATAATCTGCATCATACGTATCTGTTTTTTGTCTGTATGTGTTATATGAAGGACTTATTACTCCATAATATTTTGATACACCTATCGCACCTTGCCACATCCACATCGTGTTAGCAGCAATATCTCCTTCATGGCATATTTTGTAATCAACTAAAGATTCCGACATAAACATATTTACATTTTTATTTTTTCTTGGTGTCACACCTGTAATATGGGACACAGTTAACAATTCTTCCTCTCCTGTCATTGAACGTTCATTGGTTTCAACAAATAAATGTTTTCCTCTCTGTGTAGTCCATTCATCGGGAATTTCTCTTAACCATGTAATATTACATTTTTTCATTAATCGACTAGATCTAATTCCTTGAGTAACTGCTTTGGTAATAACTGATTGTTTCATTAGTCTATATTCATCTATTAATACTAAAGATTTTTTTATGATGGAATCTATTTTTTCACACTTTTCATTTAATAATCTAGCTATTTTATATTGCTCTTCAAATGTCGGTAATACAATAGTAATATTTTTCATATTATTCTGTGTTAATTTATTCAATATACTTCCATTAATATATGTTTTATAATCAACTGCATTCAGAAAAAATGTTAAAAATAAAGATGATATCGTTTTTGAGGGTTTTAAAACATGAATATGATTATTTACCCATATCTTCTCATTAACTAAAAAAGCAACAGGTCTTGTATAATCAAAAAAAGGCGCTCCATCTTCCCCTAATAAAATTAATTCTTCATCAAATATATAATTTTCAACATAATCCGTTATACTTCCCGCTCCCCAATACGGATAGGGACCTGGCTTTCTTTCTCCTATATCAATTGGAATTCTTTTTCCATCAAAGCACTTAACAAAATATTTAACTTTTGATATTTTCCATTTCTTTGGTATCTCTCCAATCCATTCAACCCCAGAATCTTTCATCTCTCTACTCATATCATATCTCCCCAAACAAAGCATTTAAACTATTCTGAATATCCAACTCCAGTTCATGTAAACGTACGGCAATTTCTTCCACTGGTTCTGGTGCCTGATATTCATAAAAGTACCTTGTCATTGGAATCTCGTATCCTTTTTTCGTTTTCTTTTCATCTATCCATGCTTCTGGTGCATATGGTAATACTTCTCTCTTGAAATATTCCTCAATTTCTTCTGTCATCGGTACATTTTCCGTATCACGCAGAGACACATCAGCCACTGGCTTTCCCTTCTTTAATATAGTTTCACCATTTTCATCTTTCTGTGGCTGTTCTACTACAATCTTCTGATATCCAAATTCCTCTGTGTCAAAAATCTTGCTCTGACAGTAAATACCGTCTTTCTCACCATATACAGTTCCATTTTCAAATGCACCATATGCCTTTACAATCAGATCACGGCATTTATCAGTAATGTCATTTCTTTTTGTTCCGATACTTTTTCTTCTTGCTTCAAAACAATGCGAAGCATCAATCAACTGCACTTTTCCAGCTCTGTGCACTGGTTTATCTTTAGAACAAATCCAAATATAAGTGCTGATACCGGTATTCATAAACATATCTGTCCCTAACTGCACAATCGCATCCAACCAATCATTTTCCAGAATATATCTTCTAATCTCTGACGGTCCACTTCCTGCATCTCCTGAAAATAATGGTGATCCATTCTGAATGATAGCCATTTTCCCATTTGGAGCTAGCTTAGAAAGTCCGTTCAATACAAACAACTGCTGTCCATCTGATATCTTCGGAAGTCCGGGTGCAAATCTTCCCAATTCACCTTTTTTTGCTTCTGCCTCTACTGCTGTTTTTTCTCTTTTCCAGTCAATTCCGAACGGTGGATTTGAAATAATATACTGAAACTGATAGCCGCTAAACTGATCTTCTGACAAGGTATCTCCAAATCTCATATTATTTGGATCACCCCCACGAATCATCATATCCGCTTTTGCAATCGCAAATGTAGAGGGATTAAACTCCTGACCAAAGCAGGTAACTCCAATCTCCGTGTTTAGCTCCTGAATTCTTTCTTCCATGCAGCTAAGCATCTGAGATGTTCCCATCGCCATATCATACACTGTTACATTTCCACCCTTACTCAGATCTGCATCTGATAAAAGTAAATCCGTCATTAAATAGATAATATCTCTACTGGTAAAATGTGCCCCGGCCTCTTCACCAAAAGATTCGGAGAATCGTTTTACTAAATCTTCAAAAATATATCCACAGTCTACTGCACTGATTTTATCTGGTCCCAGATATCCTTTTTGTGAATTAAATTCTTTTATGACAAGATACAAGGTATTACTTTCTACCATTCTGCGGATAATGTTATCAAAATCAAACTTTGCCAGCACATCCTGAACATTTGCTGAGAATCCATTCAGATAATCTCGAAAATTTGCTTCGACATTTTCCGGATCAGCTAATAAAGATTCAAATGTATATTTGCTGATGTTATAAAATTGATAACCGGAAGCCTTCGTCAGAAATCCATCAATTACAGCAAAATTCTTCACCTTCTCATACTGTTCCAATACTGCTTTATGTGTCGGTAATAAACAATCATGAAATCTTTTTACTACTGTCATTGGCAAAATTACCAATCCATATTCATGCGGTTTAAATGGGCCGCGGAGCATATCTGCTACATTCCAGATCATTGTCGCTTTCTCTGCTATATTAGTTCCAACTACATCAAATTTATTATTTTCATCCATTTATTTTTCCTCCGTATAAATATGTTCTAATTCTGCTGTTGCCTTTTCTAATTTGTATTTCAATTCTTTTATTTCATTTATCTTGGCGTAATATTTATCTGCAATTATCTTCTGACTTTTTAAGTCAGGCAATGGAATTGTTATTTTTTTCAATCCTTCAACCGGCAGATTTAATAAAGTAGCCCCTACTGCTACTCTAGATAAGGCTGCTTTTCCATTTTCACTTTCCAAATATGCTTTCAAAAAGTAAGGATTTATCTTATCTTCATCTAACTCAATAACATAAAGATTACCATTTGCTAAAATCTTATTTCCTTCTTTTACGGATGCAATTGCCATTTTTACCGGAGATACATTTTTGGAAATTACGAGACTTCCATTTTTAATACAATATTTCTCGTATTTAGGATTCATTTCTTTCAAATAAGGAAGATCATCACTAATAATACCATCCTTTATATTTGCCAGCATCAAATACTGCATGTTCGTTGGTTCATCAGATACAATTTCATCTAAAATCGTTGCTTTAATCTGTGCTCCTCTTGTTATGTTCTTTATCACATATTCAAATGCTACACCGTTTTTTATGGGCATCTCTTTTTGAAGATATCTTGACGGATTAAGAGTGTATTCATTTTTTGCCACCTCTTCACCCAAAACTAGCTTTGAGTTATCGTCATCTGTATTCAGCAATTCAATAATTTTAGAAATATTTTCATCACTAAGAACATTCTGTCTTCGTCCAACTGAAACCATCTCCGTTGCATCTATCATTCTTATATTTTTATTATTTCTGCTTAATACCAGTAATGAACAGGCAATTCCAGTATTCGAATACAAATTGGATGGAAGTGCTATCACCGCCTCGACAAATCCTTTTTTTACAAATTTTTCGCGGATTACTGTATTGATTCCTCCGTTCCAAGTCACTCCATTACTCACCGAAACAACCGCTTTTCCATGTTTGTTGAGATGATTCATGACATTTATAATAAATACCCAGTCTCCCGCAGCTACTTTCTGTACTTCTGGTATAACATTATATATCACCTCTAATTCCTCGTTGTTTCCAATACTCTCTTTCGCCCTTATCCCCCAAGGATAATCACAGAATATTTTATCAAACATCAGATTGTCATCAATGTTCAGAACTGATTTTTGCTCAATTTTCACCCGATCAGAAATTAATTCCGTTCTGATTTCTGCCACCTCTTTGACCTCAGTTACAAGCTCCACACCATAAAACTGTGATTCTGGATTTCTTTCTATAGCATTCACTAGAAATGTTCCAATTCCACTACAGAAATCTGCTGCCTTATCATTTGAAATTTGAAGTATCTCATTTGCCAACTTTACAACACTCTGTGGGGTTTCGCATTCTCCCATAAATTTATTTCCTTGCAATGGCCACCACAATACTACTGCTAAAAGTGTTTCTTCTGAATATGCTTCTCCGATTTCTATTGCCACATTCCATAAATTTTCAATATTCCCTTTTATGAAACTGACTCTCTCCGGTGAAAAAGTCAGTTCCACATATTCTACTAACTGATATACATCGTTTATCTTATTTTTTAAAGATAAATACGCCACATACGATAAGCAAAAGCCTCCATATACGGATGTATTTCCAAGTTCTCTCATCCTATTTGAAATATTCCAACTAATCTCTTCAACTTTCGAGCCTTCTTTTTCTTTTAACTCTTTAACTGAAATATTCAACCCTGTTTCCTCCTTTGGTTATTCACAATCAATTCTCTTGTATTCACTATAGCATTTGTTTATTTGATTGTCAATAATCAAATTTGGTTTTTCATAACCACAAATATTTTTCTAATGTAATTCCCTTTTATTATGACAGTAGATTTTTATTTCCATAGCAGCAATATTTATAAGTCCCAAGAGCAATATAAGATTTATCGGGAAATATTTTCTCACTACATCACCTATTACAGCAATTGATGACACGCTGATAAGCAGAATCCATATAAAATATTTATCCCATGCTTTTCGATACTGCTCTATCTTCCTCAACACAAATATCTCACTACTTATTCCTAGTCCAAGAAAAATAAGAATAGCCATAATTCTCAAAAACCACGACCATCCTGCTGAAAAATACTCTCGCTCACCTAAAATATTTAATTCTGATGGATGGATTAACCACTCTATATATCTATACCAAAACCTCAATGGAACAGTTATGCAAGCAAATAGATCTTTTTGAAATACTGTATTTTTTATTACTGCCAACAAAACCAAGATCATATAAGCTATCATCCAGAATGTTTCCTTTTCTTTCGCTTCATTTTTCAACTTTTTTATTTCACAATCTGTTTTTTTCTTCACAGTCTTTACTTCTTCTTGTGCCTTATTAAACTGGTATTCTATTGTTCTAGCCTTTTTCTCTGCTTCTTTCTGTTTCTTCTGTGCTTCATCTACTGCCTCAACAGATGATTTATTCACCTGTATCTGCAATTTAGAGTTCTGGTCCCGAACGTCTTTTATTTCTTCTTCGAGCAGCTCTTGCTCGCCTCTGCTCTTCAAACCGTTTCTGTTCCTCAAATCGTCGTTGTTCTTCTGAAGTGATTGATTCAGCTTCTGCGTTTCGGACAGTTCGGTTGTCAAATGATGAATTTCGTCGTTTAACTTCCGAATTTCGTCTTGCATTTCGTGATTCTCGAAGAATAGATTCTGTTTTTCCATTTTCAGCTTGTGTGTCCTTTCCTGAAATTCCAGGATAAACTCGTTCATCTTCTGATTTTTTACCTGTAACTTGTCCCTCTCTTCCGTCACTAGCTCCAGTGACGCCGCCTGCTCCTTCGCAAGCTGCTTCCACTTGTCGGTAATATCCGGCAAGCTCTTCATCTGCTCCGTTTGTTCGTTCTGCTTCGGCTCGTACCCTTTCGTAATTTCTATTAAATTCATTCTCCAAACCCTCCTTGCTGATATCAAGATGGAATGTTTTTGACAGATTACTGTCACGTACTTTTTTTCCATCCTGATTCTGAAATGTGATGTGTTTTCGCTTCTCAGTCCAGTTTACGTTCCACCCAAACTGCTTCATTTTTTCTATAAACTTTTCCTTACTGATACAATTTTCCAGTGCTTTTAACACCTCCATTGCACAGTCCGCTACAAAGCTGTCCTTTACCTGCTGTCGGAACAGGTTATATTTATCTTTACTCCATGCAACAACTTCCCCTTTTTCAATCTGGCTTCCATCAAAGTGCTTTCCTTTCTCGGTAACTGTAAGTCCACGTTCCCGGCACATCTGGTTGGTAAGCTGTTTCATACGTTCCAGATCTTTTCTGGTATTATGCAGCTTTCTCCCATCTTCATAACTCACTGAATTGGTAACCAGATGGCAGTGGATATGGTCTTTATCCTTATGCACAGCCACTAAGGTCTGGAATCCACTGAACCAATTTTCTGCAAACTCTTTTCCAAATTCTATTGCCTGCTCCAGAGTAATCTGCTCGTCCTTATGCCAGGAAATAATGTTGTGAGCGTACATTCTCCCAGAATCTTTATCCCACATCTTCTTTTCTTCTAAAAAGGTTCTATACACCAGATCATAGTTAATCTCATCATGGCAGTACGGACCTGTTACATAAGTAAGCAGTTCACTTGTCTTGTCCTGTCGCAAAACATATTCGATGCAGTTTCTCATTGCTCCATGTGAATTTGTCCGCTTATTAATCGTCTTATTAATAGCCATATCTTTTCACTCTCCTTCCGGTACTTAAGAATATTTTTATTGAGGAAATACAGTGTACTGTCATTTGGAACTTCTCCATCTGTATGCAGCTTTCTTGCAATCTGATTGATATTTGTAGTAGCTCCACGAAGCTGACTGAGAATATCTGCAAACATCTGGTTCAATCTTTTCAGTTCTTCCACTTCCTCTGTAGAAGCTATCTTCAAATCTGCGATTGCTTTTATTACAACTTCCTGCTGTGTTCTTCCGGATTCTTTCACTTTGTTTTGAAGCAGATTATATTCCTCGTTATTCATCCGTATGGTTACTGTATGATTTCGTTTTCTCATAGGCTTTTGTCTCCTTTCTTGCTTCATTTTCATTCTTTATCAACAGACACAGCGTTTCGGCTAAAATTTACAGGGATTCCATAAGGGGCAACGCCCCTTTGGTGGGTGCAGGGTGAAACCCTAGTCAATCAGTAAGTGTTCCGTAGGAATGTCCGGTGGAGATTTCGCAGGGATACTTACGCCATTGACGTGCCGGGGTTCCAAGGGGCAGAGCCCTCTGGCAAGTTTAGGAACAGCCCAAAGGCTGGCTCCGGTGCAGAGTGGCTTGCCACTTTGCGAAACTTGCCTGTCATCTCCCCACCACTGAACCGACACCCACCAAGCCATATTTTCCACCCTACGTTATCAGATCAAAATGGAGATGACGGTGGTTTTGTGGTGCAGGGACAGACTGTGGAAGAAAGAGAAAAGCTCCCATTTCGATAGATTTTCTCTTTCTGAAACAGGCTGTTCATGCATCACTCCGATGCGAAGTATCGGACAATCATGTGCCGTATCCGGCACTCTATATTTCTTCTTTGCCTTGCTTATACAACGTTTTCCATCTGCAAATGCCTCTCTGCCATATTTCGCTGTTATTTCTGCTTTTCTTTTTCTGAATCACTTTCCATTTCTGCTGAAAAGCATAAAAATAGCAGTCATGAACATTTCACTGATTTTTACCAATAGAAATGCCATCACTGCCATTACCTTTTTCTGCTATTCTGTTTCCGTAAAGCTTTCCTTACTGTCAGTCTATTTTTCTATTACTGCTATTTTATTTTGTCGCAAATTTCAAACAGGTCATGCAATAAATTCTCCAGTTTCATAAGTCTGCGATGCTGATACCAGATCAATCCGGGAAGTCCCACTGCAAGGAAGAACGAAGCACATAAAATCTTTATTGCCTGTCCTCTGCTGCTTATCCCTCCATATCCAAATCCACATACCAGATTCACGAATAAAACATAGAAATATCCACAAAATAAAACAAATTCAAAAATCCACACCAGCACCTTTTTCACTTTCTCTTTCACTCTGTACTTCTCCCTCCTGCATTTTTAAATTCAGTGTAGCGAATTTCTCGCTATATTTCAATAGTGAATATCTCGCTAAGTTATTATTATGCTAGAGGTGAAACGCATGTATCAGAGAATACGGGATCTGCGTGAAGATCGTGACCTTACGCAGAAGAATATGGGTGAAATTCTGAATTGCAGTCAGCGTATTTACAGTAATTATGAATGTGGTGATGTCGATATCCCTACTCACATTCTGATTAAACTGGCTGAATTTCATAACACCAGCGTTGACTATCTGCTAAACCTGACAGATGATAAACGTCCTTACCCAAGAAAAAAGAATAGCTCCACTTAAGGCAGTCCGATTTATTTTATGCAAACCGGACTGCTTTTCCTTTTTACAGACAGCTAAAAACTATCCGCAAAATCCAGTGCTGCATCCATATCAGCTTCTTTCTCCCAGTCCAGATTATCTTCTGCGATCTCTCCATCCGTTTTCTCCATTGTTAGTGTTCTGTCCGGCAGATTAATTTCTCCTACCGATTCTTTTACAAACGGTACAAGTATTTCCATCAGATTCTTCGCTATAGCCATCGGGACGGATTCTTTCACTCCATCCCGGATAGCTGTTTCCACCCTTTCCAGAAACACATCTTCCTTTTCTCTGGTTTCCAGATACGGATCTGCTTCATTCCTGTACTCTCTGGAAAAATAATCGTTTAAAGCAACTACAACTGCTCTGGTGTACGATTTATATTTTTCCCTGTCCATCGTCTGCAAATATTCCCATGCCTGCCTGTCCTGTTCATCACAAAGATTCAAACGGATATTTGTATTGATGATTTTCCGTTCTTTTCTCATACAAGCATCCCTCCGTTTCTCTGGATTTTCCTTACAGTCATTGCTTCATAACCTTTCGCTGTGGCACAGATGTCCCGTACAATCGTCACCCGGCTCTTGTCATATTCTCCAAAATTCTGGATCATACAACCGCCACCGCCGACCACATACAGACGCATCAGTTCTGAATTATATTCCCGTTCTCTCAACTTATGGAAGATTTCTTTCGTATAATCTCCGGCCGCTTTACGAATGACCGCCAAATATTTTTCACCAATATCAGCATTCCCGGTACGGATGACCTGCTCAATCACCAGATTGTCTACCACTGTTCCCAGTTCTTTCAGCAAGGATTCCCTGACTGCAAGCACACACTGGTGTGTTCCATATTTCTCTGTAAAGCATTTCTTCTCTAATGGACGGGAATTATTGATATACATGATATTCATAGTTCCGTTTCCAATATCCACAAGCATGTTGATTCCTTTGAAATCCTGTAAGCGGTAAAAGGCTGCTGCAAATCCCTGTGGGTAAATATCAGCACCTGCAAACTCCACATGATATTCTTTATTACGGAATGTAAAATCTACACATTCATTCTGGAGAAGATATTTCTGAAAGTCTTCTTTCTGTGTAGCCACCCAGGTAAGCGGAAGTCCGACTGCAATGTGTACCTTTGCCCGGTTCATTCCTTTCCCATCAAGTTCTCTTGCGATAGCCGCCAGTGTGAGCACATAATAGTCCTCATCCTGCGTTTTCTCTGCACAGAACTCCTTGTGTTCCTCTCCAATCTGGTAATACATGCCATTGTAAACAAGAAGATTGTTCTGAAAGATTGGCTCCTTGTCATATCTGGCTACACCGGATGGAAAGCATCTAGTGGCAGTTTTCATGTTTCCATAACCATGATCAATCCCGATCACCATAACTGTTTCATTATTGTTGTTTTTCATCATTCTCATAATCATACCTCACACTTTCTTTTCTTATCCAATCCTATTAATACTTACGTGAATTGATAAGATGGATATTTTATTTACTGGTTCTTTAATAATTCATATTTGATAACATTGGTTATTAATAGCGACGGTTTGTCCAATGTGGGATTTATCATATCTGGTTTTCCTATTTTCTGATGTCTGGAGATAGGAATTTCCTATGACCTGATTGTCCAAAATTGGACTATCCACCATTAGGCATTTTCTCCTTCGCTTAATCATTTTCTTCTCCTAATGGAACTTCCCGGATAATATATTCGGTATCGCCATAAAAGCCATATTCATTACGCAATCTATGACGTTCCACATATCCATGATGCTCTAATTCCTTAATTGCAGAACGAACAGAATCAATCCCATCTCTGCTCAGTGTTGCCAGTCCTTGCATATTGTAATTCCAGTCATCTGGCAAACTTAACATCAGCGATAATAGACCTTTCGCTTTCAATGTCAGATTCTTATTCTTGAAATGGTGATTACTCATTACCGTAAAATTCTTAGTTCTCTCTACACGAAAAATCTGTGCCATGCTCCCCACTTCCTTTCCAGACAGAAAAAGACGCAAGCCATATTCTTATGACTCACGCCTTTCTGCATAACTTACTTTTCTATTCTTCTGTTTCCAATTCCAATCTCTGTAAAATATCTCTTACAATACCTGCATCTTCAATCAGATTAATTCCAAAACATTTTTTACCTGCATCCTTCAAAGACGCACCCACATGATATGCTTTCGTTTTATCAAGAATTAAAAAACGATCATGAAATGCTCTTGTGTACTTCACATCCAGTTTAGGATACTGTGCATTAAAGTTATCTACATCTGTTTGAGATAATTTTGTCCGTTGCTGTGTATAAACTGTCACCGCCACATTTTCTTTCTTCTTTGACAAAATATTTAATGTTCCTACATCCACATATCCATCTACCAGAACAATTTCCATTTCTGCTTTCTGAATCAGTCCTATCAATAAGCTGAATGCATCATATATCTGACCATCAAAAAATATCTTTTGATTAGACTCCTCATGATCTGATATGTACTCAAAAATCTGCTCCAGTTTTTCATCTGTCTTTTTCTGATATTCCAGTTGTTTTAGCTCAACGTTACTAATCCTTTCAAACAAAAGTGCATTGTTGGCTATAAACCGTCGCATTTCTACAAATGCACGCATAATACCTATACTTACATTAATTGCCACCTCGCTATGCAATACACTTGCAAGCATGGATATTCCCTGCTCTGTAAATACATACGGTAATGTACGTCTGCCACCATAACCATTTTCTGTTCCACTGCCATTTGAGGTGCCAAATTGGCATTTCAAGTTTTCATATTCATCTTTTGTAAGCTGAAATCGAAAATCTTCTGGAAATCTGGCAATATTTCTTTTAACGGCTCTGTTTAACGCTCCCGTTTCTACCTGATAAAGCATTGCCAGATCACTATCCACCATGACTTGTTTGTTTCTTACTACATAAATCAGATTTTCAACGTCCGGTGGCATGATTTCAACTATTTGTGTTTCCACTGGTTCCATTTCTCTTACTTTCTGATCCGCCATTCCATCTCCTCTATAACTTGAAATGCCAAACTGGCATTTCAAGTTACTTTACCGCACAATCATTTCTTATGAGTTTCCAAAATCCATGTTCACATTTTACCCTATTTTTCTCATTCTGCCTACTTCTATTTTTCATACAATAATGAGGTCGCAATCCACGACCTCATCACCTTCATTTAAACATAAATCAATTCCTTGAGAATAATCTCTTCTGCAATTGCTTTGTGTTGATTAGCAGCTCTTACCCAGACAATCTGATCTTTCTCTTTATCCGGCAAAGGCTCTTTTTTCTCTAGCTGTTTCAGAATCACTTCTTCCCGTTCTCTGGCTGCCTTGTCTACTTCCAGAAGATGCTCTCCAATGGTGTCCTGCAGAAGCATCACCTGATAAGTTGAATTTCGATGGTTCTTCAGATAATCTCTGCGAAGAAAACCATACTTGCCAAGTTGCTCCATCTGCTCACCGGATTTATAGGTGAGATTCGGAATCAGGTATCCATTTACATTTGTATAAGTCAGTTTTTCCATAGTACTTACCGTCCTTTTCATATTTCCATTTTTATTTTACATTTTTCCCCCCGATTTCCATATGCTATAAATCCTATAGCAATGCTTCTTTTTTGTACACAATTTCAAAAATTTTTCACAAAAATTGTAAATTATACTTGCATTTCCCTTATCAGAATAGTAGTATAGGGATATAAAATTTTAGGAGGTAGCTATGATAATAGTAAGTCAAGATAAAGGAAAAATAATAAATTTTGATAATATGACACGAGTTTATATAACCTTTGATGAAGGTGATGATGATGTTTGTATAAGAACCGAAACAGTAGATAGTTTGTATGAAGACTTAGGATATTACAAGACAGAAGGAAGAGCAAAAGAAGTATTAGCAGAAATAGTACAAAAGTATTCTAGTTATTTACAATTGACTGGAGGACCTGCAATAATGCAAGGCCAAATGGATATACAACCTAATATATTTAATATACCTAAAACTTACGAAATGCCAAAGGACTAGCTAGGAGGTAGTTATGGACGAATATTTTGAATATTTTCATCAACTAAACAAACAAATTCATAATTTAAGCAAAAAGCAGTATGACGAAATTGAAGAATTTTTAGGAGATATGGAACAATCTATAAATGGAGATACACCGCTTAAAGAAATAGAAAAATATATAAAAAAATATAGAAGAAAAAACAAAATATTATTTATAGCATTTAAAACAAGAAATAAAAACAAACTAGCACATATTTGCAAATATATTATTGATTTGGAATGGAATAACGAATGGACAATAGCAGTTGCAGGGCAAAGTACACCAACAATATTTGGTTGGTTTGATGTTTAGGAGTAAATTATGAAATATAATTATCCACCGTTAGAACGGTAAATGTGCAAAATGTAGAGGTTGCAATAGGCTTGAATTAGAAAACTTTAAACGGAGTTTGGAGATGTGAAAATTACATAGAAAAGGCGCTAAAGAAAAGTGAACAAATACAGAAATAAAAAAGTACAAGTTGATATGTATATATTTGACAGTATAAGAGAAAGTCAAAGATACAAAGAGCTAAAATTACTAGAAAGAGCAGGAACAATAACAGACTTAGAATTACAGCCAAGATTTTTGCTAAAAGATAGTTTTAAGAAAAATGGAAGGACATTGTGTGGCAGAAAATTGGTAAAGGAGTAACTATGAGTGAAGAAGAGAAAATGAAAATTGCAGTAGATTTGGCAAAACAAGGAATAGACCTAGAAGAAGTTGAAAGAATAGGCTGTGAATTAGCTAAATTGCTACAACCTGTTGTTGATTTAGCAATGAAAAATAAAAAGATATTGGATAAATATGATAAAAAGGAGTAAATAAGATATGGAAAAATATAATTTAAAAAATAAAACAGATATAAAAATGCATAATGTATTATTTGCAACAACAAGTGAAAAAGATTATGAGATGGAAAGGTTATTGTTGCTAGAAGATATGCCTGATACAGAATATAATGAATTTGTTTTAGTAGAAGGATATCATTGTAGTTGTTATGATTTTGATGAGACTAACTGGGATTGCACAAAATTAACTAAAGATGAATTAAATAAATTGCTAGAAAAAATAGAAGATTGGGAAACATTAAGAAAAGAATTAAAAGAATTTTTAGAGAGATATTAAGGGGGTATATAGTGAACGAAAAAACAGAGAATGAAATGTTTTCTTTTTCGGAAAGAGTAATAAAAGAAGTAGTAAAACGAGATGATGAATATACAAAACAAGTTATAAGAGATTATTTTACAAAGAGATATCCAAAAGAAAATTTAAGAATTGACTTCTTGGATGAAGAAATAGTTAATCAAATTATAGAGTTAGGAATAGCAGAATATCAAAGGAGACAAGCCTTAGGAGGTGTTTTAAGTGAAAGAAAATAGTATAGAAGAAAAGAGATTAAGCATTGAAGAAATATTATATAAATTATTAGGAGAAATAGAACCTTATGGAAGTACATCGATAGATAAAGAAAGATATAAAAATATAGAAAATTATTATATAGCTTTAAGTTTTATAATAAACAAATTGCATAATGCTGCCTTATTAAAAAATAGAAAAGAAGCAAGTATAAATGAAATTGCTCAAGAATGTTACTTAATATTAAGAGAATACGGAATTGGAGATGATTTGGATGGCAATTAAAGAAAATAGCATAGAAGAAGATATAGAAATATTAGATTTGTGTAGAGAATATACAA
>ERZ860508.658-NODE-658-length-25338-cov-16.316260_pt1 | contig 25338 bp, 28 predicted proteins | sample MGYA00509976_ERZ860508 | MGnify/ENA primary metagenome ERZ860508 (study PRJEB30046, sample SAMN00715242) | human gut metagenome | study: EMG produced TPA metagenomics assembly of the A metagenome-wide association study of gut microbiota in type 2...
TTAGGAATTTTTTTCATAAATATAGTAAAATAAGTATCTTTTTATGAAACTAATAAGTCAAGTCCAAATTTGTGTGTACGTTCATCTTCCAGCTATGTTAGTCCGTCTATGCTGCCTTTATCTTCAGGAGATTTGATTGAATGGAGCTTAGTTTGTCATAGTACTCTTTCATATCAAAAATTCTGTAACCGACACTCCAATCATTATGATCATCCTGAAGAACTGCACCAATCAGTCGAATAATAGATTCCACATTAGGGAAAATCTGAATGACCTTTTCTCGTCTTCTGATCTCTCTGTTTTCACGCTCTATTATGTTGCTGGTTCTTAATGCAATACGATATTTTGAAGGTAATGCCATGATTGTAATGCTATCTTCAAACCCTTCATCAAGGACAACCATTGCTTCATTTGCAACGTCCTGATATTCATCGTATATTGATTCTTTTAGTCGACGGGCTTCTTCAATAGTAGTTGCATTGAACATATCTCGCAATTCAGAAGCTAAACCAGTGCTGTATTTTTTTGGACACTTATCTATGATATTTCTAGTAAAATGAGCCTGACAACGCTGCCATGAAGAACCAGAGAAGCATTCCTTTATTGCTTCAACAAGCCCTGCGTGTGCATCTGATATCACAATATCCACGCCACGTAAGCCACGACTTTTAAGACTTTCAAAGAAGTCCTTCCAGGTGTTTACTTTCTCAGAATCGTATACTTCAAAACCGAGTACTTCCTTGTGACCTGTATTGTTTATCCCAATAGCGACAAACAATGCTTTGGACTTGACACGATGATCTTCGCGAACTTTTAAATATATCGCATCGACAATAATAAATGGATAATGTTCCGGCAGTAAACGTTCTTTAAAATGTTTAATTGGAACATCAAGTTCCTTACAAATTTCAGAAACAGTAGATTTAGAGAAAGACTCTCCACAGAGTTCTTCAGTTACTTTTTTGACATTTCTGGTTGATATACCCTGCACTACCATTTCCATCATGGTTGTAATTAAAGCTTGCTCATTACGCTGGTAATTCTCGAATAAGGAAGTCTTAAATGGGACATTACGATGTCTAGGAACTTGTAATTCAATCTTTCCGATGCGAGTGGTTAATGACCTTGTCCGGGTTCCGTTTCTGTAATCAGAACGTTCCTGCGAACGTTCATAGTTATTAGCACCAAGTTGTTCGGTAGATTCAGCTTGAAGAACCTGATTAAGTAAAGCTTCCATAAGCTTGCCAAATGCTTCATCCTTAGTTTCTTGTAAATGTCAATAAGTTTTTGTGATTTTCTCCGAAAAAACGTAAATTCATTACATTGCACAGTTTTACATATCTTGATAAGCGGTAAAATTGTAGAAAATGCACAAATATAGATAGCAAAACAAGACGGTTGCCAATGGTAGCCGTCTTTAGTATTGCCGTTCGAACGTTCGAACTTTTACATAGCTTTCATTTCATTAGAGGACTTACCACCGAACATACGCCGGGGGTAATTGTTCAACCACTCTTGCACCTCTGCGACTTGCTCCGGGGTAACATCCGCAAAGTCACAGCCTTTAGGATACCAACGGCGGATCATGCGGTTCTGGTTCTCATTGCTTCCACGCTCTCCGGGATTATGGGGGTGACAGTAGTATATTGTTGTTCTGGGTTCACAATCGTTTATAGACTTTTCAAGTGCTTGCTGATCGAGAAACTCCGAGCCGTTGTCACAAGTGATAGAACGAAATATCTCCCGGAACTTATCAGAGCCATAAGCACGCTCCAGATCATCAAGGGCACAAGAAACGGCATTCCCGGTCTTGTCTGGTATCGGCATAATAATTTCATTCCGGGTTTTGCGCTCTGTGAGTACCAGTAAACAATCTGGGCTTTTTCCTTGTCCACCAACAACAGTGTCAAGTTCCCAGTGTCCGGCGATCTTACGCTTCTTGATCTCACGTGGGCGTTCTTCTATGGATCTTCCCTTTAGATTCTTGTAAGACGGGCGAACTTCATTATATTCTTGTTTCGGCGTATCTCTGCGCCACGGTAGATCCTTATTAGTCACGTTCATAAACAAGCCACGGTCAATGTAATGATACAGAGTAGTTACGCATACTTCTGTGCGGCACTTGCCTTTAGCGGACTGTAAAGCGGCATATGGACTGTATTTCAGATCAATGATACAATGTTCAACGTGTTTCACAAAATCATAATCATTACCAATTTTCAAGTCACGCCCTTTACTTTCTGCATGGTAGTCATGTTTCTGCTGTCCGATCTCTGCACTGTAATAATCGTATTCAAGCCATGTCTGACCGTCTCGCAGTTTTGTGCGCCCTCTCTTTACCTCATAGTTAATTGTGTTGTAATGCCGGTTCATTAACCGGGCTATTTCTCTCTGGGTTTTGCCGTCATTGAGATACATTTCTATCTTAAGACGGTCAGTATAAGTCATGTTTTTTGCCATAGATTTTCCTCCCTCTCTGGCGGTAGTCTGCCTATATTCAACCGTACCAGAGCAAGCCCCGGAGCGTCAAGGAGGGAGGTATATATGGGGCTGTGCCTTGACCCTCTGCGGCTTCTCTGGTGGGGCGTATGGCGGCGGTAGTGGGTGGATGGCTTGTATTATAGCAGTCCGGGACTTATGGCTCTGTATGGGGCTTGTGGGGGGAGGTGGCTTCCAGAGAACAGACAGTTCTCTGAACTCTCCGTGTTTAATTTTTATGGGGAGTGGGCGGAAAAATTAACAGAGGTGGGATGAAATCACCCCCAACCCCTCAAGGGGAATAAAGCTTCCTTGTTGGTGTCCGGGGTGATCTGTTTAATACTTTAGTTCGTAGTAAGTTATTTGTTGACTTGCTTGCGGTATGTCTACGGTTTTAACATATACAATACGGTCTGCGTAGATTTTACGAAAATCTTCTTCGTCAAGAAGAAAATGTTCTTCTTCTGCAATGTGACAGTTACGACTGTAATAGTAGCGGCGTTTTTCTTTCAAGTGTTCATCTACACTTTTTGTTATGTATTTCGTGATATAACTACTCACACGCCCGGTGTCTAATACTTTTGTTGCGGTTGTAAAGCCGTATGACCAATCTGTTATATTGTATATGATCTGTTTTTTCTTGCGGTCTACTTTCCACGCCTTGAATGTGAGGTTGTCAACGTTTGCAAGAAGTCCGTGAAAATGATAATGTTCCTTGTCTTTATGTAATTCTGGAACTATGATGTATTTCATATCCGGGCACTTTCGTTTTTGTAGATTGTTGAGGAAAATTTTAAGCCGATATAAAACTAGATCATAGTCGGATGCATCAGTTTTAGTACGGTCAAAAGTCAGAGTGATAAACCAATCCCATTTGTTAGACCTTGCAATTCTGTAAACGTTGTTTTTTGCTCTGGATGCAGAAACTGTCATTGCATGCTTTTCAGCTTCCGGGGTGCGGTCACTTATGTCATGGGTTTTGTTTAGCAAGCTGTCCTCTGGCTTTTCTTTCCCGGAGTTAATAGCATGATGATAAAATGTGATGTGTTCCCCGGTCTCATACTGGTAACGCCGACAATTATAAACTGTTTCCATGTTTCAACACTCCTTGTAATTTTTTGCAAGGTGACTCTAAAGTGTTGCTATTGTCAAGTAGGTGACCCAGAGAACGGGTCACAATCTGCTTTTGTCCATATACTTTCTTCTTTTTGTAATAGAAATAATCTGTCCATTTCTTTCTGAATGGGTTTAAATGATTCTCTGGAGAAACCCAGATTTTGAAGTTGTTGAAATAATTCGTCTGGAAATAGTTTATACTTTTTATAGAATCTGATCTCTGTTTCGTTAAACAGATAGTGCATATATTGAAACATTGTTTTTCTCCTTGTGTGTGGTGTGTGAAAAGTTCGAACGTTCGAACAGTGCGCCGCGCGCAACGCTTACCGCGGCGCACTGTTGCCGTATTACTTTTGTGACTTCTTTTGTGCTCTGGTGTACTTCCTTGACGGTGTAGTTACTGCGTTCATATCCGAGGGGTTGTTATTCTGTAACATGATGATTTCCGATTCTGGAATCATATTTCCGTTCTCACAATCCTTGGAAAGATTATCGACACACGCAAGAGTGTCATAAGCGTTATAATCTTTGTCTTTTATGAACCAACCGAAACGGCGTAAGGGTCTAACAAGCGTGGGGTCTGTTGCATATTCTAATTGATAAGCGTCGTATTCCCTATGTACCAGAAAACGCCACTGTTTATCGCATGAGATAACCCGGCTTGTAACTTGTCGCAATAATGCGTCTACGTGGTTAAACCTCTGGGAAGTGTAGTAAAGACTTATATGGTGATGCCTACACGTCAGCAGAGTGTTGAGAAACAAGGGATCAATGTTTGTCTTAAATGTACGGCTGTTAAGTTGAACTGAAAATTCATCTCCTAATACAATAGTACATGTAAGAGTGTCGTTTTCTTCATCATAGATCCGGACAGTTTTTGAAACGTCCACGATCTGCCGCAATGAGGTAAAAGGTGTATAAGGAATGCCAATCAAGTCCACGTTAGAAATAATGTTTACTTTCTGTGTTACCCACTTTTTACGCAAAGGGTCATACACTTTTTTGTTGTTGTATTTCTTATAGATCTGGGTGACCTTGTGAACAGCAGAAAGCGTTTTACCTTTTCCGAACAATGCTACATAGCAGATAATTATTCCAGTTTTAAGATTGTTCCATTGTCTGTAACGTATGTAGTTAGGTATGTCCTTAAGTATATTAAATACGGTTGCAACCGGGTGGAATACGGTAATGCGGAAACATACACTAAAATACATCATAACTATGATTGCGAATAGTACCAATATTGTCATTATATTTTACCTCCCAGTTTTCAGAATGTTGTAAGCTAAAGAGCCGATACATTCCAGTACAGCACAAAAGACGATCAGACCGACCATACACGCCGGGGTGAATGTAGTAGCGTCACCAACTATGAATTGAATAAGATTTTCCATGTGAAAGCCCTCCTTATTTGAGACCAACGCCGTTGAAAGACCGCACGGCGTTTTTGATACGTTCATAACACCATGTAAATATAACAAAGAACAGCAGAGCGGAAATATTGAAATTTAAAGTATCGATTTTTTCCTCAATGCTTGCCAGATCAACGGCGTTATTAGTTTGACTTTCCACAGTAGCCGCTTGATAGGTTTGCAAGTCTGATAAACTAATATACACGTTGTCAGCACTAACCACATCACCAGAAGAAACTGAAAGGGTGCCAGGGCTTGCTGTAAGTTCGTCACTTGTTGCAAGGTTTCCGGGTTCGCTGTCTGCTGTAATTTCTGCGTCAGATGTTCCGGGGTCATTATCGAAAGATATGACATAACCAGAAGTATCACTATCGGTATAAACTGGGTTATCAAATACGCCAGTATTGAAAGAATCGTCCTGTAAATCTGTCTGCAAAGTGTCTTGAATTTCAATGTTTTCATTCATGTTTTGTCCTTTCTTGTGAAAAATGATCCCATGTGTTAGAATTGAGGAAAACACATAGGAGGGGTTACAAATGAATATGATAATTATTTTTGGGGTTGCTATGCTTATAATTATTTGTGGTTATGCTTATGCAAAATATCGTGATGAAAAAGAAAACAATGCTATATATACCTATATGGAAGATACAGAGAATAGTAATTCTGAACCATTACAGAAAAATGATTGTATCAACCTAACAAGGTACAATGACGATAAGGCCGATAGTAGGACGGATGCAATATTATCCGTATTAGATAAAATACATTTTTGGGTAATGATTATAGGAATCTACATTCTTGTAAAAATCGTTGCGGCAATAATTGTTTTTGTATGTAAAGGGGCGGTTATTATGGAAATTATCAATAAATTATTCCCATAATCTGCGGATAAGATACAAAAGTAAACCGCCGATAATACAGTATAAAAAAAGTGAATAAAGCGTAAAAGCATAACCGAACAAGTTTATCTGAATATTTAAAATACCAAAACATAAGTCAATAAAAGCTTTTAAGATGTACACAACTACCTCCCCAAAATACGGCAAATAATAATTACGGCAAATGAAGCATAAAGCAAATTTATAATGGAACTGGAAAAAAAACCGAAAATGGCAGTTAAAAGAGCCGGGAGCTGTTGTAATGATCCAATCAGACCATTAATAATAGAATAAAACTGATTACCCATGTTTAAAATTGAATCTGCGTCAGATTTATTCTGATCGGTTTTATCTACTTGTTCAGCTTTTCCGCTATCTTTATCGACTACTATGTCGCTTACGGTGCCTTTTAAGCAATTTACAATAATAGGTTCACCCATATAAAGAACGCCGCCTTTTTTATAACAAGGCGTGAGCCACATTTCACCATTCCAAGCAAGATCACTATTTTTATAATAATCTATAAGATAATCAACATTAACTGTTATAGAACCTTTTCCGATTGTGGTTGTACTCCAAGTCTCATAAGATGTATTCATGTTTGAATCATAACGCGGGTAAGTAGCAGTAACTAAAGTATCGGAATCGGGAACAAAAAGAAGATCGTTGTTAGGGGTTGTGCCTGTCCAAGTAATAGTACCGTTTTTAACAACTGGTTTGTTCCAGACAACGCCGGTTAGCTTGAAATCGTTAAGGTGAACTGTACCGTCATCACCTGTATCGAAAGACGAAGAAGCATTACCGTTTTCATCAAAATTTACTACAGTAGAATTGCCCTTGTTCCAGGGGTTGTTTACCCCGGTTTTGGTGTAGGGGGTAAAGTATAAACTTTTTATGGGAGAACCGTTATTATCTTTAAAATCTGAAAATGTTTTATTCCATGTTAAATTTTTTCTGTCCAAGGAATAAAAATCAATATCAACTTTTGAACCGTCATAATATACAGCCTTGATACCTAACGAAAGATATTCAGAGCCACTCAAGTCAAACGCTGATTTATTCGCACCACTAGACCAAATATCAACCCATTCTGCATGAAATGAATTATCATATCTAAAACCAATGAGCGAAATGTTATTACCGATAGTTTCACTATCACTAGGAATAGTGGATTGTTCAATTTTATCAATAGTGCCGTTGGGATTGTAATAGATCGTTACCGGTTGACCTATGTAATATGCCAGGTGTGGCACACGGTAGCAAGGAAAAATCTTTACTTGCCGGATGAATTGAAAGTCTGTTTTTCCGCTTTCCATTTCAGACCACGGCAACGTTAAACGCTTGTCACTTGTGGAAAATTCCCCGACGTAAGGCTGTAATTCTCCGAGATTGTCCGGCTCTGTGGTTGTAGCCCATGCATAGGATACTTTCACATATTCTTCTACATCTACCTCTTTTGCGTAAGAACGTTCTGTTGTGCCAGTCCACCGGGCTGTTTTGCCATTCATGGTGAAGCCAGTAAATGTGTATAATTCATCAGAAGTATCTGGTACTTCTGAAGGCACAAGCCCGGACTTATCACCGTATAGCAAATAATTTTGTGCGTCCTTGTAACTTTCCGCAATGGGATAATTGCCGGATACGAAAGTATAATAGGAATAAAATCCCTTGTTTGCGCCGTCGTCATATCTGCTCTGATCGCTAGTTAATGTCTGGGTAGTACTATTAAGTGAATACTGAGGAACGGTAGACCCGGTAGCGTCAACGCTAATTATCCTTACAGAATCATTTGAAAAACTAATAACATTGTCTGATTTTCTTTTCCAGATAAAAGAAATTGTACGTGTATCTATGTCAGTACCATATGCTTTTCCTGTGTTATACCATGCACAAACATCATATAAATTTAAGTCAATATTGTTTTCGATTGTATACGTGATAGTGCCATAGCGATCATTCCATGAATCGTCTATTTCCGTAGTTACAACCATTGTCAACGGCGTATCTATTGTTTCCTCTGCATGAACCGTGGTTACACTGAACAGGACAGCAGACACCAATACGCCGAGGGTGAGGGCAACGGCGCAGAGGATTGTTATAAGCTTGTTTTGATTGATTGTTTTTTGTTCCAACTTTTTTCCCTCCTTATGTAAAGAATTTTTGAATGGTTTCAATCACAAAGATGACGGCGGCAATGTCACCCGTGTAGCAACCGATTTTTACGGCTTTCTGGCGGCTTGTTTCTTGTGGATAGAACAAGACACAGGTTGATGCCATGAAGCCGATAATTACGACTAACATGGTAAGAAATTCTTTCATTGTTCATCCTCCCTATTAAAACAGTGTCGAAACTTGTTCAAAAACAACTTGTCCTATGGTTGTAAACAGCTTTATGAAAGAAACTCCTGCCATGCAAAAACCAATTAAAAACAATATGTCAAAAATAAATAGTGTGCTCTTTACGCAACAACAGCTTGAAGACAGGATCAAGCCGACAAAAAAAATAACAGCGTAAAAAAAGATATCCATTATTTATTCTCCTTTCGTGAAAAAAAGAGGGGTGCAGATCGTTCTGCATCCCTCTTATACTGCCGTGATCCGGGTTATACGGAACGCTTTGCAACTCCGAACAGTCCGAAGCAAGCACAAGCTACGGAAACAGCTAACAGAATGTTCAGCGGATACTCTCCGAACAGACCCATGATAGACTTACATACGGAAATCAGAGTAGTAACGATAGCAGTATCGAAAGTAGGAGCGGCTTCTGCCGCCGCAATGATTGCTAAACCAGGCATATGTTTCTCCTTTCTTATAGATAATACCGAATACATACGTCTATGCTCTGGGTTTAGTTATCTATAAATGTTTTTGTTTATAAAATCAGCTTGCTGAAATTAGCGGGGTAAAAGTTCAAACGTTCGAACTTTATGGGAAAGTGTGGGGATCGAACCCACTCCGGCTGTCGTTGTTGTTTTCCGTGCGCACGCCACTCACACCATGAGATACTTTCCCATATTATTTTTTTGGTTGTTGGTTTATGTGTTGCTGTTGCATGGGTGGGGGGGGGTGATACTTTGCGTACCATTCCGAACCCCTCCCATGAAAAACTACGAAAGCAAAATACGCTTTTCTTGTTTTTCTATGGTGTCCCCTTGCCCCCCTCCCAAGGGGACAAAAGACCAAGGGCGAAAGCTTGCTCTGGGGACTGGTAAAGATATAATTGTTCATAGTCGGGCTGAACCCTCCGGGCTTCACCCTTGCCACAGAAAACGCAATGGAGCAGTTTCTAAAGGAAAAGGGCATTATCAAGGATAAGGGGGAGGGTGGAAGCATACAGTTTATAGAAAATGCCGAGAGCATGGCTTGTGTTCGGTCGTACTGGGTTATGGGCGTACCATAAACAAATGATGAAAGGTGGTAAAGTTCGGACGTTCGAACATTCCACGCACCCGGCAGATTCATCTTTCACACTTGCCCGGCAGTCCGTAGGGAGACAAACCGGGCATCACACCGGAGAACGTACCGGGGAGAAGATCGCAAGGGGCACACCATGAAAATGAGATGTGATCACTTCTCTTTACTCCCTAGACCCGGAACGTTCCGGCGGCTTATTTCTTATCCTTGCCAGAATCAGCGGCGGTAGTGCCGGGGGCGGTAGCAGTTCCGGGGAGATCATAGATACCAGTCACACGCAGAGTCTTTTTACCCTCATACTCACTGATCTGCATACCAAACACGTAATCCTTAAACATTTCCTTATTCTGCTTATAGACTTCCTCTGTGCATGACAAACTTGTTGCTTCTGAACCTTGCAGAACAGCAAGCTGATAATACTTGTTGTTGCTTCCGGTCATGCTCTTTTCTTCGATTGCTACCAAAGTACCTCTAAACTGTGTTGCTAATTTCATAATTGTTTACCTCTTCTTTCTTTACACATGGGCGGTCTGCACCATGGGGGATAATGTTATATGTTTATTTTGAACACCTAAACAATGTAAGGTGATTCATGCAATAAATACCAAGAGCCAACAGCAATGTATTAAGAGGGATGTAATCACATTCCATAAGAACGCCGTCATTATGCAACTGATTCATTTTCAACGAAAGCGTAACCAGACGTTCTACTACTGTTTGCAAGGTATCAAGGGAAGTATCTTTCCCCAGATCAGCGGCGCATGATTCTATATCATCAAGCACCGCACGACCAACCGGGGAAAGTTTAGAAGTTACCATTTTACAACGATCTCAATACGCTTGTGGTCAGCTTCAAAGTTCTTACTTTTCAGAGCCTTTTCGATCAGATCGTTGAGACCGTCAAGGTATTTGTTGTATTCGTCAATGTTATGGAACGTTACAAGCGTCTGGCTGTTTACCTCCGTAAAGTTGCCGTCTATGATCTCTTTACCGTTATAGGTATCATCACCAGAAGAATCACCGCCGGGAGCGTCACAATCGGAAGCGTCAGATTTTCCAGATTCTCCGTGAATATCTTTTATTATTTTCTTAATATCACGAACGGACATATCAACAGAAAACTCCGTCAACTGTGCATCCGTAACACCCAACAAGGCAATTAACTTACTACTCTGGTAGCCTTTCAGTTCCGGGCGGATCTCTTCCAGAATGTTTCCGTGTTCGTCACGGCTTGCAAAACGCTCTACGATATGAATAAAATCACTACACGTTCCACGTGCAATACCGTGTTCTTTTGCGGCGTAGTCGTAAATATTCTTGTAACCTAACAGACCGAAAGCGGAAGCAGAATACATCCAATAGAGATCAAAAGCAATCCGGGTAAAAGAACTCTGAACATTGTTCAAAGACTTGCTAATAGATGCATTGCGCTTTCTGGCTTCTTTCAAGGTCTCAATGTCTTTCAGTTCCTGTGCCTTTTTGGCTTCTACCTCTGTTTTGTTGGTGTCCTCCACCGCCGGAGCGGTGGGGGGATTTATGGGAGCGGCAACGGCTTTCTTTCTGGTGGTCTTTGCTTTTGCCGGGGTCTGGGTTGCGGTTTTCTTCTCTATGGTTGTACTCATGTTATTTATCCTCCTTGTGAACCGGGCTTATTATATCTTTCCATACTTTCATAACAGCCACATGACATTGCACCATGCTAGCATCCGGAAAATAACCGGATAAATAAGAATATATTGTTCCGTCTGTAATGTCGGAAAAACTGCATCTACCGAGTTCCAAACTGTCACGGATTTCACTTGCGATTTCGTCAACCGTGTATCTTTCCGGCTTTTCGGCTGCCGATTGTGTATCGTCTGTTTCGGAATCATCAAGCGTAATATACGCCAGGTCATCAAACTTATATAAGCCCTCACAACCATTTTTGTGCATGAAAGCCACGACCGGATTACCCTCACGATCTCTAAGGAATACGAACCCGGAAAGATCTGTGTAATCTGTTTCCACGAAATGCCAGTCGGTTACGTGATTGAATCTTTGAAATTTGTCGACTTTTGCTACTATTACATTACTCATTTTTTGTCCTCCTTGTGTGTGGGGTTCGAACGTTCGAACCAGTTAAGAAACCATTCTGTTTTTACAAGAACAAAAAGTGCTGTGTCATCTCGCTTCCCCGCATAAGTGTTGAATACATACGTCGCAACGTGTTCGCCTTTTCACGATCGGGGCATTAAGTGGGGTAGGTTGACCATGACTTTTTATCGCTTCTCGCACATCCCACCGTCCTGCTTGCTTTTTGATTGCTTGTAAAACCAGTTAAAAAAATAGCCTTGTGATCGGAATTTCGTGTCATTTCCTTATCACAAGACTATTGTATAATTTTCATCATCCTTAGTTTCTGAAAAAAGTCCTACAAAAAAATCACTATCTAATGTAAAATGTAATTGAGCCATGGGTTTCATCCTTTCAATTATGTTTTGTGTGGTAACTTAATTATAACTGAAAGATGAGCACTTGGCTCCTTTTATATAGATTTGTAATTTACACCATTATATAGACTTTATCAACTAATAGCCCATGGCAGGGCTACTGGTTTTTGAAAGCTTTCCAAAACGCAGAACTCCTGGAGTATGCGGTGCCATGTCGAAGATGTTTGTCGGAGGATGTTGATATTTTCTAGAAAAGTGCTGAAAGACAGGGGGAAAGCGGACACGATGTCCGCGTCAGCCGATTGTCGACATGGATGTCGACTGTAGGCGGCCCCGTCATGACGAGAACTACTCATCACTTTTCGTAGAAAATTCACATCCGGAGACCTTACATCGAGACATGTGTATCGCATGCTCCGGGAGTTCGTGGATTTTGCCAATGTATTCAACTAACTCTCAATTTAATATACAATTTTACAATTTTGTAAAGAGTAAACGGTTTGACAGAAGGGGGAGAAACGCTTACAATTCAAGTAGTTATGAGGCTGTGGCACAAAGGAGACGGGCAGGAATGGAGAATCGGCGAGAGGAATTTCTGAAAACAGTATGTCAGATCTATATGGCTGCCGTTCTGGTCGTGTTGCCGCTGTACTATATTCCTGGAAATGGATATGACAAATTGGGCGATAGCAAATATTATTTATATCGCAATATCTCTCTGATCTGTATGGGGATTTGTCTGGCGGTACAGATCATCGCTGTGGTAAGAAGCTGCCGGATGGAAAACAGCAGTAGTTCCGGTATGTATATGAGAAAAACCGGGGGAAAAATAATCAGATGGTGCAGAGAGCATAGTGTTGTGACGTCCGTCTGCTTCTATGGATTTTGCGCATTATTGTCTGCCATCTGCAGTCCTTACGGAAGGACCGCCTGGATCGGAGAACGGGAATGGTACATGGGCGCTGTCACCATCTGCCTGATGGTAGGCGGATTTCTGATGGCAGCGGATTACAGCGGACAATGCATCCGGATTTTATATCTGGGAGAAGCAGCGTCTGTCATAGTGGCACTCATAGGATTGTTCCAAAAATTGGGTTATGATCCTCTGGGACTGCTGAAGGGCTATGTGGTAGGGGACTGGGAATATACACATATGCTCAGTACTTTGGGAAATAATAACTGGCTCAGCGGGTATTACAGTGTGATGATTCCTCTGTCACTGTCACTTTTTTGTAAGGCTGCGGAAGAGGGGAGAAGAGCTGCTTCCATTTTGCTTGGAGGCGGTAATGTCCTTGTGGTGATGTTGTTGTTTTTACAGGGAAGTGACGGCGGTGTGATGGTGGCATGTGTAACACTGTGGATATGTTTTTGGAGCAGTCGTAAAAAAAACGGACTTTGGGAGCCGTTGCTTGTCCTGTTGTCCGGAGCCTGCGTTGGAATGTTATTGTGGGGAAAGGTGATGCAATCCCGGGGAACCTATGATATTTTATTACAGGATGGTATTGCAAGAAAAATGGCAGTATGGCAGGGATGGTTTCTGCTTGCAGTAGTGTGTCTGTTATTCTGTGGGATACATTATGCTCTTCCGGAAAAGAAAAAGAGGGCGCTACAGATCGGAGCACTGTGCGGCAGTCTGTTGTTGGCTGCGGGTGTGATAATATGGTATATCTTGAAACTGCAGGGCAGCGATTTTGCGGAATGGGGCAATCGCCGGGGAATGTTATGGCAGATGGCATGGCAGGGTTTCTGCCGTGGAGATCTTAAGCATAAGCTGCTGGGGGTCGGACCGGATTGCTTTGCAGCTTATTTGGAACAGGTGTTACCGGGAGGCACGGTACTATTTGACAAAGGCTATTTTGCCGGTTCGATTTTTACGAATGCACACAATGAATGGCTTACCACGTTGATCAACCTGGGGGTACTGGGAACTGCTGCTTATGCAGCCGTATTTCTTACCGCATTGCGGAAATACCGCAGAAATTCCATGGCGATCATGTTGCTTTTTACTTATGGAATGCATTCCCTGATCAGCTTTCAGCAGGTATTGAATACCCCTTTCTTTTTTCTGTTGCTGGGGGTATGCGAAGCTGAACAGCGCATGAATCAGCAATATAATACAGATACACATGAGGAGTCTATAGAAGTCGGATGAAAAATATTTGGAAAATTTTCACAAAAGATGTCAAACAATTAGTGAAGCAGCCTTTTGCACTGATCATAATTATTGGGTTGTGCGTGATCCCATCACTGTATGCCTGGTTTAATATTTTTGCCAACTGGGATCCTTATGCCAATACCGGCGGGATTCCCGTAGCGGTGGTATCTTTGGACCAGGATTATACATTAAAGGACGGCTCTGTGGTAAACATGGGAGAGTCTGTACTTGATAATCTGCACTCCAATACCAGTGTGAAATGGATTTTCTTAGATACCGAGGAAGAAGCGCGGGAAGGCGTGGAAGCGGGAAAATATTATGCAGCCATCGTGATCACGGATAAATTTACATATAGTATGTACAATGTATTCTCCGACGATTTCGAGAATCCGGCGCTGATCTATTATCAGAATCAAAAGAGCAATGCCATTGCTACGAAGATCACGGATACGGTAGCGGGAACGCTGCAGAACACCATTAACGAGACATTTATTAAAGTGGCAGCCACTACCATTTTTGAAGAGAGCAATTCCGTATCGGCGCAGGTGCAGGGCGGCAGTTACGTGGATGAATTTCGTGCGGATCTCGCGGAACTAAACGACAATCTGAAAGAATACAGCGCGATGATCGATTCCTTCCGCGCGGGGAATACCCGACTGGAAGCTGCGATCACCCATGTAAATTATGAAATCCCGGCAATGCAGAAGAAACTGGATGCGACGACTGCCAGCCTGAACCAGAGCAGTCAGAATCTGTCTTCGACCCGGGACACGCTGGCTGATTTCAGCAATAATATTGATACTTCCATGGCGAATATCAACAATTCCCTGGAGAATATGAAAAAGACGCTGGATGCCAGTAAACTGGCGGATGATACGGCGCAGATGACCAAAGATTTGAACAAAGTGGCGAGGGATACCAATACCCTGAACGGACAGGTAAATGATCTGCTGGCAGTACTGTTGCAGCAGAAATTACAGGGCAGCGTCTCCGGAGGGGATGCTTCTGTCTCCGGAGGCAACGCAGGTGCCGGCGGCAATGGAGGAAGTGCGGCTTCTGATGCGGCCATTGAGGCACTGAAGGCAATGCAGAAGGAACTGGATATGATGAACACCGTGGTGGGCAGTGTGCTGGAAGCTACGGATGAGCAGGCGGCGGAGAAGGCAAAAGTCAATGTCAACAATGCCATGAATAACCTGAAGAGCGTTATCGACAGCTGCGAAAATAATGTAAGCAATATGCAGGGCATTTATAAAAATAACCTGGTACCGCAGATGCAGAGAGTGCTGACCAATATGACAGATTCCCTGAATCAGGTGACCGGACTGGTAAATACTCTGAGTAACACGGTGAAAAATGTGGGTGTGGTCATGGAAGGCGTAGGTGACGCAGTGGACGGCACCAGTGAAAGCCTTGGCCAGATTCAGAGCGTGGTAGACAGCATCAGCGACAAACTGACAGACCTGATGGAACAGCTGGAGGGTGCTTCCGAAGAAGAAATGATGGATATTCTGGTGCGTTTCCTGGGCGGTGACCCGGATAGCCTGGGAGCTTATTTTGCATCTCCGGTGACCATGGAGACTGTTGCCATGTATCCTGTGGCCACCTACGGATCCGCTATGACTCCGTTTTATTCTACACTGGCCATCTGGGTAGGGTCTACGATACTGGTGGCACTGGTGAAAGTAAAAGCCTCTCCGAAAGGATTGGAAAATGCACAGAGTTATCAGCTGTATTTCGGCAGATATCTGCTGTTTTTCCTGCTGGCACAGATTCAGGCAGCTATTATCGTAGCGGGAGATCTGTGGCTGCTGAAGGTCAATATTGTGGAGCCGGCATTGTTTTTCCTGGCGGCAAGCTTTACAGCAACTGCATTTTCTCTGTTGATCTATTCGCTGACACTGGCATTCGGAGATGTGGGTAAGGCTGTCTGCGTCATTGTCATGGTATTGCAGATCGCGGGATCCAGCGGCACGTTCCCGATTGAACTGTTGCCGGATACTTATCAGAAAATATATATCTTTTTCCCATTCCCCTATGCCATTACGGCAATGCGTGAGGCGCTGGCGGGAATGTACGGAACGGCCTATATGGAAGCATTGGCAAAGCTGATCCTGTTTATGCTGGAGGGCCTGCTGATCGGCCTGGTGATCCGGATCCCTTTCGTCAAACTGAATCACTTTGTGGAAGAGAGAATGGAAGACACGGAACTCATGTGATGCCTATTCGGAGCCATGTAAACATTGCAAAAGGAAAGCTCCGCAGGAGCGGTTTTGCGAATGAAGTACCGAATAGGCAGAAAGAAAGGCAGAAAATAAGACAGAAAGTAAGACAGAAAGGAAATTTCATGGAAAGAGACTACGAAGAGATTTTTCAGAAGGTGTTGGACTATGAGCAGACCCTTCATGAAAAAAACAGAAAAAGAATCAAGATCGGTCTGAAGTGCATCTGGATCGTGCCCCTGTTTTTCCTGGCATTGTTGTTCCTGACCGGCAGCAATAAAGTGATCTTCCTGATCCTGTGGATCGTGTCACTGTTCGCCCTGTCGATCTATCTGATCGTTGTGGAATATATGGATCATAACTTGCAGGAAAAGATCATGGAACTAAAGGGGGAAGAGGGAACGATCGAAGCAGTAACCCCTGCGGATTTTGACAGAGCGGCACAGATCATTCGCAAGACCCGTGAAATGATCGGTGAGGGACTGAATTCCCCGGCGGAGACACAGGCAGAAGTGACAGAGAAAAAAGACGAAGCAGAAGAAATAAAAGAAACAGAAGAAATACAAGAAACAGAAGACGGGGAGGAAGGCGAGTAATATGCGTAACATCTGGAAAATATTTACCACCGATATCCGTCGGATCAGTAATAATGTGGTGGCAGTTGTCATTATTATGGGACTGAGTATTCTCCCGGCACTGTATGCATGGTTCAATATTTTCTCCAACTGGGATCCCTATGAACCTGCGGCTACCAGTCAGCTGAAGGTGGCGGTGGCTTCCGATGATGCCGGAGCGGAGATCATGGGACTTTCCCTGAACGTAGGAGACAGTGTGTTGGAGGCTTTGGAGGCCAATACCACCATCGGGTGGGTATTCCCGGGGACTACCGAAGAAGCTCTGGAAGGAGTTAAGAACAGGGATTACTATGCGGCATTGATCATTCCGGAGAACTTCACACAGGAGATGTTGGGATTCCTGGACGGAGAAGTGGATCATCCTACCATTTACTATTATGAAAACGAGAAAAAGAACGGTATCGCACCCAAGATTACCGGAAAAGCGAAAAATGCCGTGCAGGAGCAGGTGAATGCCACATTTGTCAGCACCGTGGCAGAAGCTGTCATGAAAGCCGGAAATGGACTGTCCATGGCGAATGCAAGCGGACAGGCCAGTGTGACAGGTTCACTGGATTCCGTACAGGCACAGCTGCAGGATTATGTGGTAATGCTGCAGTCCTTCCAGAGTATTATGAGTTCTGCGGAGATGATCATGGCCACCAGCCGGAATATGCTTCCGGATATGGACAATATACTGGAGAACGGACGAAATACCATGATCGGTATGCAGACCATGATCAATTCCAGCGTAGATGCAGTGGATGTTATGGGGGATATGGTGAGCAGCAGTATGGACATGGTGACGGAAGCGTTGCAATATCTGTCTGTGTTCTCGGATGGGTTGCTGGATCAGATGGGCAGTAACAATATCGGAAGTACTACCGATACCGGACTGGGAATGGCGATCGGTCTGGTACAGGGAATGCAGGCCAACATGGATGTGCTGGGAAGTCTGGTCACCGGACAGGATGCGCAGATTCAGGCGATCAACCAGTCTCTGAAAAATATCGAGGCGGATTTAAAACAGCTGCAGAACAGCAAGGGTCAGGTCGACACGGATGTGAATACCCTGCGGGCACAGATCCGGGAACAGATTCAGATCTGCAATAAGCAGCTGAACAACCTGATGAATGATTACAATAATAATGTCAGACCTTCTTTCCGGAATACCGGGAAATCCATGCAGCAGGCATTTTTAAATGCCGCGGCTATGATGAACGGAACGGATGTGAATATGGATGAGATCTCAGATATTCTGGGAGAATATGAGCAGACCATCCGGGAAGGCAATTTAAGCCTGCAGGATTCCCTGACAATTGCACAGGAACTGCTGGACAAGGTAAGTAAAATAGCGGATAATATAAAACGGATCACCGGAGCGGATTCTTATGAAGATATTCTGAAAGCCATGGCCAGCGATCCAACTTCCGTGGCGGAATTCGTATCATCACCGGTGAAGCTTCAGACGGTACCGGTCTATCCGGTGGAGCACTACGGCTCCGCGGCATCGCCGTTTTATACGATCCTGGCGATCTGGGTGGGAGCGCTGTTTTTAGTGGCTATCATCCATGTGGGTGTGAAACCCATTGATCCCGGAGATCATTACAAAGAATATGAAAGATACTTTGGCAGATATTTGCTGTTTTTCCTTATCGGACAGGCACAGACACTGCTGACGATCCTGGGCAATCTCTACTACATTGAGATCCAGTGCCAACATAAATTTCTATATTGGCTGGCAGCAGCTGTGGCAAGTGCGGCGTTCAGCTGTTTCATGTATTCCGTGACGTTTGCTTTCGGCAATGTGGGAGAGGCACTGGCCATCGTGGTCATGGTCATTCAGGTAGCGGGAAGCGGAGGAACCTTCCCCATTGAGGCGCTGCCGAAGGTGTTTCAGTGGATCTATCCTTTCCTGCCGTTCCAGTTTGGCATGAAAGCGTTTAAAGAATGTATTGCAGGAATGTACGGTGTGGATTACTGGATCAATGTAGGAAAAATGACACTGTTCCTGATCATCGCATTATTACTGGGACTGGCACTGGAACCGCCATTCCGCAAATTGAACCACAGGATCGAGAAGAGCAAGGAAAAGACAGGGCTGATGATATAATGAGCCTCAAGGAAAACCAAGCGGCTGCGAAGCAGACATTTGGTTTTCTGGGCTCATTAGCGAACGAATAATCCTGCGAAGCAGGATGTAGAGTGCGAAAGCACGAATTCGTGAGCTTATGATATAATGAGCGCAAGTGAGCCAATATGCTTGCATAATTGGCGAACGGCGAATTTGATCATGATCGTTGCGAAGCAACGGTAAGCACCGTAGGTGCGAATCATGATATAATGAGTGCGAGAAAGGAATCACAATATGAAGTGGGTGAAATTCAGAATAAAGACCGTGACAGATGCGGAAGATATTATTATCAGTACCCTGTATGATCTGGGACTGGAGGGTGCACAGATCGAGGACAAGGTGCCTCTGACTGCGATGGAGAAGGAGCAGATGTTCGTGGATATCCTGCCGGACGGACCGGAGGATGATGGCATTGCATACTTAAGCTTTTTTGTAGAGGAAAAAGAAGACGGCAGTCTGGAAGTAGCTGGTGAGAAGACTACCACCGAAGCAGTGCTTGCCGATGTGAAGCAGGAATTGGAAGATTTACGTCAGTTTATGGATATTGGAGAAGGTTCCGTCGTCGTGGATGAGACGGAGGACATTGACTGGATCAATAACTGGAAGCAGTATTTCCATCAGTTCTATATTGATGACATCCTGGTCATCCCTTCCTGGGAAAATATCAAGCCTGAGGATACCGATAAAATGGTGCTCCATATCGATCCCGGCACGGCGTTCGGTACCGGGATGCATGAGACTACACAGCTGTGCATCCGTCAGCTGCGCAAGTTCATTACCCCAGAGACGGAGCTTCTGGACGTAGGAACTGGCAGTGGTATTCTGGCAATTTTATCTCTGATGTTTGGTGCAAAACATGCTGTGGGAACCGACCTGGATATCTGTGCGGTGGAAGCTGTGGCACAGAACTGTGATGTGAACGGCATTGATCCGGCACAGTTCGACATGATGATCGGCAACATCATCACCGATAAAGAAGTACAGGACAAAGTGGGGTATGAGTGCTATGATATCGTGGTAGCCAATATCCTGGCAGATGTGCTGGTGCCACTGACTCCCGTGATCGTACATCAATTGAAAAAGGGCGGTATCTACATTACCTCCGGAATTATTGATGACAAGGAGCAGACTGTGGTAGAGGCAGTGAAGGCAGCAGGCCTGGAAGTACTGGAAGTCACTTATCAGGGAGAATGGGTCAGTGTGACCGCAAGAAAAAATTAGAGGATTTTTAACAATGTATCAGTTTTTTGTAGAGCCGGAGCAGATCGATGTGGCGGGAAAAAGCGTCATCATCCGGGGGAACGATGTGAATCATATCAAAAATGTACTGCGGATGCGTCCCGGTGAGGAAGTGGCGGTCAGCAACGGAATCGACGGCAGGGAATACCGTTGCGGAATCCTGGCATTGGAGGAAGACTGTGTTCGTCTGGAACTACGTTTTATCAAGGAAGATGGTGTGGAGCTTCCCGCAAAGATCTACCTGTTCCAGGGGCTGCCCAAGGCGGATAAAATGGAACTCATTATTCAAAAAGCAGTGGAACTGGGAGCTTTTCAGGTGATTCCTGTAGCAATGAAACGCTGCGTGGTGAAATTGGATGAGAAAAAAGCGGACAGCAAAATAAAGCGCTGGCAGGGAATTGCGGAAGCAGCCGCCAAACAGAGCAAACGAGGTGTGATTCCGACGGTGGCACCTGTAATGAGCTATGCACAGGCAGTGAAAATGGCATCAGAAATGGATCTGAAGCTGGTGCCCTACGAACTGGCAGAGGGGATGGAACAGACGAAACAGCTGATCGAAAGTGTAAAGCCGGGTCAGCGGATTGCTATTTTCATCGGTCCGGAAGGCGGCTTTGATCCAGAGGAGATCCGGACCGCCACAGAGGCCGGAATCCACCCCATTACGCTGGGTAAGAGGATTCTTCGTACAGAGACAGCCGGATTTACGACTATCGCATGGCTGATGTATCAGTTGGAAAATTAGCGGATGGGCGGCACAGAGTATCTGCCTTTGGCATATTTTAATCATAAGAAGAATATAGTAACTATTCAGAGTAAACGGAAAGTTTTGAAAGAGCGATCCGGCGAATGGACTTTGAGTAGCTGCTACACAGATAGATAGCAAGGAGAAGAAGAGAATGGAAGTCTATTTGGACAATTCCGCTACGACCAGAACTTTTCCGGAAGTAGCCGAATTGATGACAAAGATCATGTGTGAAGATTACGGAAATCCTTCCAGCCTGCATATGAAGGGAGTGGAGGCGGAGAAGTACCTCCGCTATGCCAAGGAGACTCTGGCGCGGATACTGAAGGTGGAGGAGAGAGAGCTTTTATTTACTTCCGGGGGAACAGAATCCGATAATATGGCGTTGATCGGCTGCGCTCTGGCGAATTGCCGTAGAGGCAATCATCTGATCACGACGCAGATCGAACATCCCGCTATCCTGCAGACCATGCGTTATCTGGAGAGCCAGGGGTATCGCGTCACTTATCTGCCGGTGGATCCCTGCGGACGTATCCGGCTGGAAGACTTAAGGAAAGCTATGACGCCGGAGACCATCCTGGTATCTATCATGCACACGAATAACGAGATCGGAGCCCTGCAGCCCATTGAGGAAGCCGGAGCTCTGATCAAACAGATGAACCCGGATACGCTGTTCCATGTGGATGCGGTACAGGGATTCGGCAAATCCAGGATCTATCCGAAAAAGATGCACATCGACCTATTGTCGGTCAGCGGACACAAGATCCATGGACCGAAGGGTGTCGGACTTTTATATGTGGGAGACAAGGTCAAGATCCAACCCATTGTATTCGGGGGCGGACAGCAGCAGAATCTTCGTTCCGGTACGGAAAATGTACCGGGGATTGCAGGACTGGCAAAAGCAGCGGAAATGTTGTACAGTCGTTTCGATGAAGATCATGCGAGACTTTGTGCCTGCAAGAGACGATTTATCGAGGGCGTAAGAGAACTGGATCAGGTGACGGTCAACGGACTTCTGCCGGATGCACCGTACGGTGAGGGAACGGCGGCACACATTGTCAGCGTATCTTTTGCCGGCGTCAGAAGTGAAGTGCTCCTGCATGCACTGGAGGACAAGGGAATCTATGTATCGGCGGGAAGTGCCTGCTCCGCACACAAACCGCAGCCTTCCGCTACACTGAAAGCCATCGGTGTCGACAAATCCCTGCTGGATTCCACCATAAGATTCAGCTTTTCCGTATTTACCACGGAAGAAGAGATTGACGTATGCTTACGGGCATTGTACAATATAGTACCTATGTTACGCAGATACAGCCGTAGATAAAACAAGAAAGGAAAAGAACGTGTTTACATCATTTTTGATAAAATATGCCGAGATCGGCATTAAGGGAAAAAACCGTTATTTGTTCGAGGATGCTCTGGTACGCCAGATCAAATACGCACTGAAAAAATGTGAAGGAGAATTCCTGGTGCACAAGACGCAGGGACGTATCTTCGTGGATGCAGAGTCGGAATTCGACTATGATGAAGTGGTAGCGCACCTGCAGAGAGTCTTCGGCATTTCCGGGATCTGTCCGGTGGTGCACGTACAGGATGAGGGCTTCGAGAAGCTGTGTGAGACCGTGATCGATTACATTGCAAAGGTATATCCGGACTGTAACCAGACGTTCAAGGTGGCAGCGAGACGTGCCCGGAAAAATTACCCCAAGGATTCCATGACTATCAACATGGATATGGGAGAAGCTATCCTGAAGGCTTATCCCAATATGAAGGTGGATGTACATCATCCCGATATCATGCTGAACATTGAGATCCGTGAAGAAATCTATATCTATTCCGTGATCCTGCCCGGTCCCGGAGGAATGCCTGTAGGTACCGGCGGCAAGGGAATGCTGCTTCTCTCCGGAGGTATTGATTCTCCCGTGGCCGGTTATATGATCGCCAAGAGAGGCGTCAAGATCGATGCGGTATATTTCCATGCACCGCCTTACACCAGCGAGCGTGCGAAGCAGAAAGTAGTGGATCTGGCGAAGATCGTTGCCCGTTATACCGGACCGATCTACCTGCATGTGATCAACTTTACCGATATTCAGTTATATATTTACGAGAAATGTCCGCATGAGGAACTGACCATCATCATGCGCCGTTATATGATGCGGATCGCGGAACAGATCGCGAAAGAGACGGAATGTCTGGGCCTGATCACCGGTGAGAGCATCGGACAGGTGGCATCCCAGACTATGAATTCCCTGATCGCTACCAATGAAGTATGTGAACTACCGGTATACCGTCCTCTGATCGGATTTGACAAGCAGGAGATCGTAGAAGTATCCGAGAAGATCGGCACTTACGAGACTTCCATTCTGCCTTATGAAGATTGTTGTACCATCTTCGTGGCAAAACATCCCGTGACGAAGCCGAATGTAAAGGTGATCCGCAGACATGAACACAATCTGGATGAGAAGATCGACGAACTGGTGAAGACGGCATTAGAGACCAAAGAACTGATCATTGCGGAAGAATAAGTGCGAATGCAGAGTAACTATTCAGAACCGTGGAAACAGAGGTACTGAATAGTTACTTTTTTGGAATGGCATATAAAAAACACCTCAAGAGGATTGCGTCTCTCAAGGTGTTCTCTGTTTTACTATGTATTCGGACTTCCGAATCGGTAACTTATACCAGATAAGGCTTTAATACTTCCAGGACCTCATCAGCGCCATCCTCTGCATGGATGTTCAGGTCGATAGGCTTGGAAAGATCCAGACTGAAGATACCCATGATGGACTTTGCATCAATTACGTATCTGCCGGATACAAGATCGAAATCATAATCGAACTTAGTAATATCGTTTACGAAAGATTTTACCTTATCAATAGAATTTAAAGAAATCTGAACTGTCTTCATGTTGACTACCTCCTTAATGTGTGTCATACCTTCTGACTTCATATTAATGGCTGAACGACCAAAAGTCAAGACGAAAACAATACAAAAAAAGTGAGGAATCCTATGAAAAGTGTAGCATTACACAACCTTGGATGTAAGGTTAATTCCTATGAAATAGAAGTAATGCAACAAATGTTACAAGAAAAAGGTTATACTATTGTACCATTTGATGAAATCGCGGATATTTACATTGTAAATACCTGCACAGTTACCAATATTGCAGACCGGAAAAGCCGACAGATGCTTCATCGTGCGAAGCAGAAAAATCCGGCGGCACTGGTAGTGGCAGTGGGTTGCTATGTGCAGACCGGAAGGGAAGATGTGGAGCAGGATCCCTGCATTGATCTGGCGATCGGCAACAACCGCAAGAAGGATCTGGCCTCCATTCTGGAGGAATATTTACGGGATCTGGAACAGGAAGATGCGGTGGCGGAGAATGCAGAAAATGCCGGACATGGTGTGGACAAGACTATGCATGACACTACTGTCATAGATATTAACCATACCGCAGAATACGAAGAAATGACTCTGAAACAGACGGCGGAGCACACTCGTGCCTATATTAAAATTCAGGACGGATGCAATCAGTTCTGCTCTTACTGTGTCATCCCCTATGCCAGAGGCAGAGTCCGCAGCCGCAGGGCGGAAGATATCATCCGGGAGATCACCGGTATGGCGAAGAACGGTTACCGGGAGATCGTACTGACAGGTATCCATATCAGCTCCTACGGCATTGATTTCGATGAGGAAGCCTGGAAGCGGGGAGAAAGTGTCTCCGTATTAAAAGAAGACGAGGAAAGAAGAGATTATTCCGGCAGCAGCAAGCTGATCGATCTGCTGGAACGGATCCACGACATTGAAGGCATTGAGCGGATCCGCATCGGTTCCCTGGAACCCCGCATCGTCACAGAGGAGACCGCAGCAAAAATGGCGGCACTGCCGAAACTGTGTCCTCATTTCCATCTGTCCTTACAGAGCGGCTGTGATGCCACACTGCGCCGTATGAACCGTAAGTACACTTCCGAAGAATATGCGGAAAGCGTAGCACTGCTCCGCAAGGTGTTTGATCATCCTGCCATTACTACGGATGTCATCGTTGGATTCCCTGGGGAGACCGAGGAAGAGTTTACGCAGACGGTAGGATTTTTAGACAGGATTCAATTCTTCGAGATGCATATTTTCAAGTATTCCAAGCGGGCAGGTACCAGAGCGGCCGTGATGTCTCACCAGGTGCCGGATCCCGTGAAAACCACAAGAAGCGGAGAACTTCTGGCTATGGAGAAAGAGCAGTCGAAGCGATTCCGGGCGCATTATCTGGGCAGGGAAGCGGAGGTGCTGCTGGAGGAGATAAAGGAGCTGGACGGAGTGGAATATCTACTGGGACATACAAGAGATTATGTGAAAGTAGCGGTTCCCCTGGCAGAGAACGGCGAAAAAGCAGTGACCAATACCGTAGTGCGCGGCACGGTGGAAGGATTTGTAAATGATGAGATTCTGTTGTTATCACCCCTTGAATTTTCAAAGTAAATGCGGTAATATAAGGCATAACGGAAAGA
>ERZ860508.687-NODE-687-length-24424-cov-3.652222_pt1 | contig 24424 bp, 18 predicted proteins | sample MGYA00509976_ERZ860508 | MGnify/ENA primary metagenome ERZ860508 (study PRJEB30046, sample SAMN00715242) | human gut metagenome | study: EMG produced TPA metagenomics assembly of the A metagenome-wide association study of gut microbiota in type 2...
TCCGCGCAATTTTCCAGATCAAGCACAGCATTAACCATAGAGTTTCATTCTACGCTCTGGATTCGGTCAAGGGTTTTCAGTTCCCCTCCGAGGGGCAGGGGGGGATCCGGATATCAATCCTTGTTCGGAGTTCTCCAAGGCTGCCTCGGTGGCAGCCAACGACGAATTGATCTGGGAACTCGGGCAGGTCTGCGAAGCGGTTGGGTATGGTAAAAATCCATTTAGAATTTTTAAAAAAAATTTTAACGTTTTGTTTGACACTCTTGCAGATGTACCTATATATACAGTGGGACAAAAATAACGCTGAAATTTTTTCATTTCATATTAATGATAGCAGGATATCAAAGGAAATTACATTTCACACTACTAAAATGCAATTGTGTCCTAACCGCAAAAAATATTTCAATTTTATTAGTATTTTCTTTGACGTTTTTTTAATTGCCGCTATATATATAGCAAAAGAGAGTGAATATATAGATTTTTAAGTGGTAATAAGGCTAATTAAAGGTTATGTATACAAGATTATTTGATATTCTTAATCATTTTTTCTAATTATAAGTTGTTTTAAATACGTTTTATCGTTTTCCACAATGAAATATTATAAAAAACATGTTTATTTATACATTTTCACGAAATTACATAAATAACAGAATTCTCTTTGACGTTTTTATTTTTTCCGCTATATATACATAGGGCAAGCAATGTAGTCTGACTTTTTAAGTCAGGAAAGGAGGTCTTATATGCACCCGAAAATAAGAAGTCCCTCTGAAGTAATTATTTTTTTAGATATTATAATGAAAGGAGGAAATCAAGATGTCGAATTTACGATTTTTCCCTAGTTTAAGGGGAAAAAACAAAACTCAGCTTTCAGCTGTTGAGGAGCATACATGCGCTCCAACACGGTTTTCATTTGAAACCCTTACAATGGGTGAAGTTGAAGTTTTTGTCCAGAAATGCTGGGCTCCGTTTTCACAATTCCTGTATGTTCACGATATTTGTGAATCAGGAAAAGGAAGCTTGGGGCGTGTTTATGACGAAGCTACGCTTGCAGAAGTGCTCTATGCTCTTCGCATTCTTATGCAGTGCGAGCATCCTGAATTTGTCGGAATTGCAATCAGCGACTATCGCTTTAAAGTCATTCCAGCTTTCTGGATCCGGAATGGATTCGATCCAGAAGGCACATATGTACCTGAATCCGGTGTGGTTCACACACGTGTCTGGTAATTTAAACTGTATGGGCTAGCCAACATATAGTGGGCTAGCCCACTTGAAAGCCGAGATTTATCGAGTGCTTTCATCGAAGGGCACGAGCAATAAATATTGACCGAAGGGAAATGTTTTTTGCGAGTTGGGGCAGCGAAATGCCCCACCGATACTGACTGGCACAGTCAGGATTGGCCCGTCCAGGCGGAGCTTGGCATGGTAAGCATGAGCGAGCGTCCTGCGGACGGTTGCCATGCGGTACTTTCGGAGAAAGTATAACATGCTACACGTCTTGCAAGAAAAGCTACCCATTGGGAGCATTGACACACACCAATAAGATATATCCATGGGATGATTTTTCATCCCTCTGGTATGTCTTATGGAAAGTGTGTCAACGACCTTTGGGGATCTTGGCGAAGCTTGACGTGTTAAAAAATATAAACGAAAGAGAGGAAAAATCATGAACGTTGCGAAATATTCACTTACCGACTGTGGTCATGTATGCGCTCATTTTGAACGTAGTGTATCACCAGGGCATTATTCCAACACGGATATTGATGCGTCCAAAACTGCAAACAACTACAACTTGTGCAAAGCAGAACGTTCCGGTCAGGTAAAGTACATCAAAGATAAATTAGACGAAATCCCACATGCGAAACGAAAAGACTTAGTATGCTTATGTTCTGTTGTTCTAAATGCTCCAAAGTCGTTACCGCAAGAACTTCATACTGAATTCTTTGAAAGAGCATATGAATTTCTTGTAAATCGTTACGGGTCCGTTGCTGGATTTTCAAACCCGGAAGATGTCGTTGTCAGCTGCTATCGCCATATGGATGAGTCTACCGATCACATTCACTTTGCGTTCCTTCCCATTAAAGAAAATCCAGATGGAAGCCAGCGATTTTGTGCGAAAGAGGTTATTTGCCGTGATGAGCTTAAGACACTTCATCAGGACTTAGATAAATACCTTCGCGAACACGGCATTCGAGCTGAAATTGTGAATGGTAAAACGCAAAGAGACGCTTTCGGAAGAGCTTTATCTGTTCGCGAAATGAAATATCGCGATTATAAGCTTGAAAGAGAGCGTTCAATGGAAAGGAGACGATTTTAATGCCACTTAGATCAAAAATTATTATTATTCTCATTGCCGTTGCATTCGTTTTCTCCGTAGTTAATTCTATTAGAGATTCGAGTTCCAAAAAAAATAAGACGAATTTGCAGAAAAAGAAGAAACCAAAAACAAATTTACAACGCGTAACAGCTACGGAAGTAGGGGGCGTCTCGTTCGGCACCTCTCAAAAAAATAAACTTGCACGAACACAAGTGATCGAATCATCCGTAAAAGACGAAGGACACATTTTATGCGTCGGTGGTAGTGGGTTGGGAAAAACAAGCGCATTACTCATTCCAACCCTACGATCCTGGACTGAAACGAATGGTACATTTCTTGTATGGGATATTTCTGGAGATATCCATCCCAAGGTCAATGCAAGAAATGTAATTAAATATGAACCTACTAATCCTAATTCTACACCCTATAACGTCTTTGGGATTGTAGATCATATAAAAGATATCCAGAAAAAGAATAAAGAACTTGCAAAACTAGCACTATTGCTTCTTCCCGAAGATCCGACCGCCTCAGAAGCATCGAAATACTATAACCGCGAAGGTCGCAAAATCATGACTGCGGCTTTAATTGCCTACTATTATCAAGGTTATGATTTTATCGAGATATGCGAAAAAATCAACTTTTTAAGTTGGCAAAATCTATTAAATGAAATTGATGCTTCCAAAAATGAAGATGCTATTCGATACATTAACAGTTTCGAAGGTATTCCTGATCAATATTCCGCCTCAGCAAAACAAACCTGTGAGGATGCAATTACATTGTTTGCAACAGATGAGGACATAAAAGCTACTGTTCGCCGACCTCAAGAAGGTGAACTTGCGCTTGATCCTACCCGATTGGAATATAACAACATCTTTATTATTATGGATGATTCCGATTTAGAGCTTTACAGTACATTGAGCCAGATCATTGCATCGCAATGTCTGGATTTTATCAGTAAACGTCCTCTGGATCATGCAACACCGATTCTGCTTTGTATGGATGAAGCAGCTTCCTTAGGACAGATAAACATCCTTCCTGCACTCCGTAAGTTTCGCAAGCGTCACTGCCGTATTTTTATGCTCACGCAGTCACTTGCAGACATCGACCTTACATGGGGAGAACTGCAACGTAAAGCAATGCTGACAAACTTCAGATACAAGGTAGTACTTGAATGTTCCGAACCTGAAGAACAAGAATATTGGTCCAAATTGGCTGGAAAGCATTGGGTTCTGCACGATAGTTCCGTCACACATGCCGGCACTAAAAGTTCAAAAACAGATACTCTCACCCATGAAAATCAGATTGAGCCGAATGACTTTGCAAATCTTGGAGATGACCTCGTTTTGTTCTATCCTGGCGGATTTGAAATCTTAACAAAAGATTTCTATTTTAAGAAGTCATCCTAAAAGAGAAAAGATTCCAAAGAAAGGAGGATAAAATGGATCATCAATCATTACTGCATGAGATCGAAATACATAAAAAAACTATCCATCATCAAGTCAAGTGTGGTATATTAAATTCGATCGACGCTGCTAATGAATTGATGATGACAAAGAAACAAGAATATAAAATCAAAGAAAAATTAGTTGCGAACTACCATGTCTCAAAAAATGGGACACAAAGAAAAATAAATTTTATAGAAGAAAGAGGGTTGTATACTACCTTCATGCCTGACCGGACAAGAATATCTTCAAAGTCACGAGAAGACCTGATCGATAAGTTGATGGACTATTATGGTCTGTCAATTAATGACAGAAGCTTCAAAAATATTTTTGAACTAGCGCTGGAGGAAAAGGCAAAAACGGAAAATCCTAACCCTAAGACAATCACCCGCTTGAAGTATGATTTTGATCGCTTCATTGATGACACATTTGCAAAGCAGGATATTCAAAATATCACACGCGTAGAATTACAGGAGTATACCCAGACAATGGTTCATACCCTGCATCCAACGTATGAAGCGTTCAAAAAATACAAGGGAGTATTGAATGTAGCTTTTTCATATGCACTCTTGAATGGAATCATTACTGTGAATCCGGTTGCTCATATCAAGAACAAAGTATTCCAGAAATCCTGTGCGATTTCTGATAAGAGCCCGGAAGCAAAGATTCATTCACAAGAAGAACTGAATGTAATTAAGGCTGAAATTCGCAAGCGAATGCATTACAAGAGTTATAACGGCTATTTTATCAATGGATATGCCATGCTCTTCTCAATTGAAAGTGGTGCCCGCTGTGGTGAAATCTGTGCCCTTAAATGGGAAGATGTAAAGGAAGATTACATTCAGATTCATGCCCAGCAGTTAAAAGAAAGAGGCGATCATGGAAGTATATACCATTATGCGCCTTATACAAAGAACGAGAAGGGTGTTTCCAAGGGTGGACGTAAATTTCCTCTAACAAACAATTTAAGAGCCTTATTGGGCGAATTAAAGCGTTTACAGGAGGGATTAGGAATTCATTCAGAGTACATATTCTGTCATGAAGATGGAGAATGGATCAAAACAGACGCTTATCAGACCTGTCTAAGAAGATTATGCCAAAGTTTAAATATGGATGTAACGAACAATCATGCTTTTCGAATGTCGTTAAATTCAAATGTATTCATTCCAGCCGGACTTCCGGCTACAGAACGTGCTAGATTACTTGGACATTCCGTTGAAACAAACCTCAAATATTACAGCTTTGCCGGAAAGAATAATCTACAGGATATATGCGATTTACTCAATGATATTGCTTAGGCTCGCAAGGTCTCGCAAATTTAAGCTCGGTAAAGACAAAAAAATAAGTGAGGAACCTTGATTTTTCAAGGTCTCTCACCTAAATTAAGCAATGCGGAAGATGGGACTTGAACCCACACGATCGCAATGATCACAAGATCCTTAGTCTTGCTCGTCTGCCAGTTCCGACACTTCCGCGTGTCTGTCGCATGTCTGTCAGCGACTCTGTTATAATAGCAAACGATACAACAATTGTCAACAGTTATTTTCAATTTTTTTAATTTTTTAAAATTGTTTTTTCTATTGACATATTTACGAAAATTCGATACAATATCATTTGTTCGCAGGAGTGGCGGAATTGGCAGACGCGCAGGCTTCAGGTGCCTGTGGTAGCAATATCGTGTGGGTTCAAGTCCCATCTCCTGCATTAACAAAAAGGGATCATCCGTTTGGATGATCCCTTCAGACTTTAGACAAAGACCTCGGCATTCCGCCGAGGATTTTTCTTTGAAAGAGGCTAAAAGTCAGTATTTTCAAGACTTTTAAGCCTCTTTTTGGTATAAGGAAATACAAGAAAAAGCCGCCTCTTATGAGACGGCTCTACGTACCTTTTGCTTCGTGCAGCATACAAATGATTTTATAACTGAGGCACTTACAAATATTTCTCTTCAAATTCCGCAATCTTCATCGGCTTGCCAAAATAGTATCCCTGAATCATGCTGACCTTCATATCACTCGCCACATCCAGCTGCAGCTTCGTCTCCACGCCTTCGACACAGACCTTGACGCCGATCGTATTGGCAAGCTCATTCACCATCTTGACGAAAGCATCCGAGAAATCATCCTCTCCGAGATGCTCGATAAAGCAGCGGTCGATCTTGATGACATCGATCGGCATCTCTCTGATATGATTCAGAGAGGAATATCCGGTTCCGAAATCGTCCAAAGCAACCTTGACACCGAGCGACTTGATCTCGCTTAAAATCCGCTTCATATGCTCCATATCATTGATAGCAAGGCTCTCCGTCACTTCAAGGGTCAGATTGCGCGGATTGATTCTGGTCTCATCCAACACCTTCTTAATCTTCTTGATGATATCATTCTGCAGAAGCTGTACCACCGACAGATTGACATTGACCTTATAATTCGGATGTCCCATGTCATTCCAGTACTTGCATCGTTTCGCCGCTTGTTCTAACACAAACTCTCCGATCGGGTTGATCAGTCCAAGATATTCTGCAAGCGGAATAAAGTCCTCCGGACTGACAAAGCCAAGCACACTTGAATTCCAGCGCACCAGCGCCTCTGCACCACAACAAGGCGTTCCGTCCTCCTGCACCGCAACGATTGGCTGATAATATACTTCAAATTCCTTACAGACATTCATCGCCGCCGTACGCATATTCTTCTCCATATCAAGCCTGCGATACGTCGATGCCTGATCCTTGTCGTTATAATACTCCACACAGTTCTTACCGCGGCGCTTCGCAGTCATGAGCGCCATATCCGCCTTACGGATCAGATCATCCACCGAATTGCCATCCGACGGGAAACAGGTGATTCCCATACTCATCGTGCAGTAGTAATCTTCGCCTTTTAAGAACCATGGCTTACTGAAAATGGAATCGATGTCGCGAAGGATCCGCTCCATCTGTGGATAGACCGCCTCACTGATAATGACGATAAATTCATCACCGCCCATGCGGTAACAGTTCTTCTCAATGCCTTCTATGCGCTGCAGACTGTGCGAGATAGCCTTCAGTAACACATCTCCGTATGGATGACCAAGTCCATCGTTAATGTGTTTGAAATCGTCCAGATCAATATAAAGAAGCGCGCCCTCACAGTTGACCGCCTGCGCCTTGGCAATATAACGCCCGAGATCCTGCTCGCAGCGCATACGGTTATAGAGACCTGTCAGGAAATCATTGTTTGCCTGATTCTCAATCTTCTTCTGGTACAGTTTCTTATCCGTGATGTCGTAAAGAGTGCAAAGTCCGACTCTGCGTCCGTCCACCCAGTCGATCTCCGTCTTGTGGACATCCAGCCAGCGCTCCTCCTCTACATAATAGACCTCATCATAATAATGTGTCTTCTTCTCTTCCTCTTCACCAAATACAAGTTCTTCCAGATTTCCCGCTGCGATCGTATGCGAGAAGAGATCCTTCAGCTTTTGGTTCGTATATAAAATTGATCGGGTGTTGTAATCAACGACCAGAATGCCACAACCGGTATTCTCAAGAATCGCTTCTAGCGATGCGTAGGAACTTGCAAGCGAATTCTTCGCAATTCGTTTAATCAGAATACTCTGGATAACACGCTTCACTCCACTGATGAACTTGATATCTTCCGATTCCCATTCACGTTTATTTCCTTTTTCAAAAAAGCCAAGATACATCAGAAGTCCGTTGTCATTGACCTCCATCGGCTGAAACACGGCTGCTGACAGTCCGTTTTCTTTAAAAAATCGTTCAAACGGCTCCGGCATCATGGAGCTGGAGGAAATCATATATGGTTTTCCATTAAAAAAGGGCAGTTCGTCTTTGTCGATATGCTGAAAATGCCGGATCATCGAATCCTCACTCCGTTCGACAAACTCGCCGATCATATCGGTTGTCCGCCGGTCAATATTCTCCCGGATCAAAAATCCTCCGGCAATCTGCAGACTCTCACAGGTCTCCTTTAAGATACGCTGCGTCAGTTCCGTAAATCCCTCATCTGACTCGAGCATACCAATCACTTCCGCCATCGCCTGCGTGCGGTCAAGCTGCTGCTTGATCTCAAGTTCCGAATCCAGACTCTTTTTCATCGCATCCTGCGCGATCATCTGGTTGATCTTCACCTCAAACAACTGCGTCGACAAACTTGCAAGGAACTCTGCCGATGCATAGAAGCCCTTCTCCGTTGTTGTCATCATATAGTCCGGCAGTTCAATGCCTTCCGGAACTGCCTCTCGCAGAAGCCCGATCACGACCCAGATGACTTCCACCTTTTTCTCGATGCGAGTTGCGATACTGCACATCTTAATGCAAGCCTGCGAGACCTGTTGCTCCAGCATTGTCTCCACCCAGTCGTGTTCCGCACGCATGATCAGATTCATATACGCCTGCTTGTCCACAAGCGAATGCAAAAAAGAAAGTTCCTCCCTGCTTCCATACGCCTTCGTGATCACGCCCTCTTCGCGCCCCAGACACACGAGATAAAGATTATTGGCGTGACAAAACTGATCCTGCAGTTGCTGTAACATTGCAGAATCAATTAAACCGTTGTCATACTTGATTGCTCCCCATTGATTGTCCTGTGCAGGTGTTGCCCCCGAATTCACCATTACCCTCTTACTCCTATTATCAACAAACTAAATCCCGTCTTCTCCTGCATGCAATACTCCTGCTGCAGCATATACTCCCTATGTAAACGAAGCTGCTTCTTTACAAAACCAGTCTCCTGTGTGTACATCACAATGACTGCATTTTTCTTCAGAATTTCCGTTGCCTTGTCGAAGAAACGTGCATACAGCCGGTCCAACTCTTCCTTCGTCATCTTGCCGCGCACCGGCATATTCGTAACGATCTCATCAAACAGATAGTCATGATGAAAATCAAAGAAATCTCTATGGATATAATGAATCTCTTCTCCTGCAAAAGACGCATTCTCTCGCGCCTTCTCGATTGCCTCACCAAACGTGTCCGTTCCGTACATATCCCCCGCCGGAACCCGGATATCACGCTCGATCAGCATCGTTCCGACACCGCAGAACGGATCCATCACCTGCGCGCCTTCCTTCAGATACGGTGCTGCCAGCTCCATCATAAGTGCCGCCTGTGACGGATGAATGGATGCCGAGATCGAATTCTTGCGATAACGGAATCTGTGATCCTTCAGTGTATAGAACTTCACACATGGGAAAAAGCGTCCTTCCCGATTCGCGATCAGCCGAAGTTCCACCTCATAATCACTGGTGGAATTGATCAGTTTTCCATTCGACAAGCGCTCCAGTTCCGCGCCCATACGCTTCGTGAAATTGCTCTTCTGCTCAAGCGTCATCGGTGCCTTACACTCAATACGAAAGTAGAACGGCATCTCTTCCTTATGGTACTTCTCACATAAAGTGATCAGCGAAGCACACACTTCACTCGCAGCCGTCTTCGGTTCCGAATCGATCAGCTTTCCCCCACCAAGAGGGAAAAGCATCTCTCTGTATGTCCGCACCTGCATCAGAGGAATCAGATCATCGGTCTCCACCAGGACACCAAGCGGATGAACTCTGCCACCGGTCATACGGCGCACCGTCTCCCGCCCATTCTTATTGCAGAATAACAACACCTGATTCTTCTGCTGCTTCCGGTCAAATTTATGCTTTGCGATACCCTCGTATCGGATCACAATCCTGCGAAGTGCACGAAGTTCCTCGTCCGCATGCTTCCGATTCTCCTCTGACACTTCCTGTGCAGAGAGTTCTGCAAGACGCTGCTTGATCTCCGGCAGCTTACCGCTGACATCCATCTGTGAAAGTGCGTCCAGATACGCGCTCCGGACAAAAAGCGTATTCTCCTTCACAAATGCATCATACAGTGCCTCCGCTGCATTCTGATACTTTAAATCTCCAAGCAGAAGTGCTGCGTTCTTGCGCGTCTTCGCATCCTCTGCTGCTAAAAGCCCAAGAATAAACGCCTCATGTTCCTGTACAAATGTCTCTACGATTTCTCTGTCATATGCCGCATCAACGCCTTCGCGAAGCTTCGCGCGAAGTGCACTCAAATTACTGCGGATTTCTTTCTTCTCCAATAACTCTAAATAGATGGTATCCAAGCACTAACTCCTTCAACACTGATATCTATATTTTACGTGATTCACACATCTTTTGCAATTCCATATTTTGCGATATAATCCACTAAATCCGTCTTAAACTGCTCCCACGCATCCGGATTCTCAACGAAATATTTCGGACAGTTCTTACCAGTCACATCATAATGCCGGATCACATCGTCCGTTCCGAGGTTATATCGTCCCATCAGCCATGTCACAAGCTTGATCAGCGACTGATACGTCGCATCGTTAAATTTACCACTCTCATCCTCAATACAGCATTCAATCGAGATCGTATCCTTATTCCGGTTATTCGACGCATAGGAAATCTCATTACAAGGAATACACTGTACAATCTCACCCTCAAGTCCGATCACAAAGTGGCTGCTCGCGGAAGTCTCATGTGACTCAGCAAGTCCCGCAAAATAGTCACGGTTCTGTTTAGCGGTCGATCCCGGATTGGCCGTATAGTGAACGACAATGCCCTTGACCTCAGTAAGTTCCGTTCCCGGGCGGGAATATTGATTGATGGGGAGAAGCTCTACATCAAGCTCGGGGCGGTCTGCAATATATTTCGTGGCGACAATGTCCTGTGCATTGGCAAGGGTTGTCTGTCCGGTTCGTTTATGCATTCTTTGATACAGACTGAACACCGCGACCAGAACGACGATCAGAACAACAACTGCTACAACACGACGATAAATCTGCATGGTTCGTTCTGCTTTATTTAATGATTTGCGCCGATGCGCCCTGTAACTTCGCACAATGTTTTCTCCTTTGTATCTTATTTCACTGCATATAGCATACCACATATTTAAACATAAAAAAAGAGCAGCCCCAAGTGCCACTCATGAATTTCGCTACTTCCTCATACGGGTTGCGAGTTAAAAAGAAAGTCGCGCATCTTCCTGCAAGCAGGATATGCACGACTTTCTTTTTCCTCTTGTATTACATAATTTTATGAACCCATCCCTCAGGTCCTTCAATCTCACCCATCTGAATTCCAGTCAGTGTCTCGCGAAGCTTCTTGGTATATGGTCCCATCTCTTCCATTCCACTTGGGAAGCAGATTTCCTTACCATGATCAACAATCTTGCCGATTGGAGAGATAACTGCTGCTGTACCGCAGAGACCACACTCTGCGAAATCAGGTACCTCAGAGAATTTCACCTGTCTGTGCTCTACCGGCATATTCAGGTACTTCTCAGCAACAACCATCAGAGATCTTCTTGTGATAGAAGGTAAGATACTGTCTGACTTCGGTGTTACGAACTTGCCATCCTTAGTAATGAAGAGGAAGTTTGCTCCACCAGTCTCCTCAACATAAGTTCTTGTTGCAGGATCCAGATACAAATTCTCAGCATATCCCTGCTTATGTGCATCTACGATTGCATGTAAGCTCATTGCATAGTTCAGACCAGCCTTAATGTGACCGGTTCCGTGTGGTGCTGCACGGTCGAAATCCGATACACGGATTGTAATTGGCTTAGCGCCACCCTTGAAGTAAGGTCCTACAGGTGTAACTAAGATACGGAACTGATACTCATCAGCCGGCTTAACACCGATGACTGCATTTGTTGCGATCATATATGGACGAATGTAAAGTGTTGCTCCTGATCCAAAAGGTGGAACCCATGCTGCATTTGCCTTAACAACCTGCTCCACTGCCTCTACGAAACGATCCTCCGGGAATACCGGCATCTCAAGTCTCTCACAGGAATCTTTCATTCTTGCTGCGTTTAAGTCAGGGCGGAAACATACGATATGTCCATCCTCTGTTGTGTAAGCCTTAAGTCCTTCGAAGCAGGACTGTGAGTACTGGAATACTCCGGCACACTCGTTTAATGTAACATTGGCATCGGTAACAATTGCTCCGTCATCCCATTTGCCGTCTTTGTAATTGGATACGTAACGGTAATCTGTCTGCATGTAGCCAAATCCTAGGTTGGCCCAATCAAGATTTTTCTTTTCCATTTTAATTCTCCTCCGTTTCTTTGGAACATCAGCATTCAAATTGCCTGCCGGCAATAGCTGATGCTACATGCTAAGTTTTCAGAGAAAACTTAACACAAATTACGAATCCAGCAATCTATAACTTAGTGTTATGAAACACTGGGTTGGCTATTAATTGCAATCATTTTAGTACAATAAAAATCATTTGTCTATAGCTTGCAAAAATTTTTACTATTGAAATAAATTATAGTATTTATAACCTTTAAAGCATAACCTTGGATTTTTCCTTGCTGCGCTCGATCACTTTGTTGAGTCTGCGAAGCGGGATTGCCACGATCAGTCCGACCAAAAGCGATATCAGAACATACACACCAAGCGCGCTCAGATCCATCCAGTAATCATTCTGATACAATCCTCCGACACACTCACGCATCGCATTCATACAGTAAGTGAAAGGCAGATACTTGTAGATCATCTGGTACACTTCCGGCAGCACCTCAATTGGGAATGTGCCTCCGGCACCTGCCACCTGTATGACCATAATAATGACAGCAATTGCCTCTCCGACATTCCCCATCGCAACGGTAAGCGAGTAAATCAGAAGCGTAAATACAAAGCTGCTCGCCGCTGCCGCCAGCCAGAACAAAAACGGATGCGGACACTGGATATCAACATAGAAGAGATCTCCAAGCACCGTGATCGCCGTCTGCGCCTGCCCGATCAGGAAAAACGTAATGTATCTTCCGAAGAACGCCTGCCACGGTCTCACCTTAAGATTCTCGATCGGAGCCACCTTCACATGGATCAAAGCGACAAGAATGAGTGCTCCCACCCAGATGGCAAGAACCGTATAGAATGGAGCCATCGCCGATCCGTATGTTGCAATCGGATAAACCTTCTCCGTTTTGAGCGATACCGGAGAAGCTACAAACTCTGCCATAAGCGTTGGATCATTTTTCAGCAGATTCATCATCTCATTGTACTGTTCATCCCCGGATAACGCTTTTAAGCTTTTGCTCAGCTTGCGCAGATCCATTTGCAGAGAGACAATATAATCCTTTGTTGCCGTAATATCATCCGCACCCGACTCAAGTGTCGTCTGGTATGCTTCCAGCGCACGGTCGATTGTTCCGAAGCTGCTCTCAATATTATTGAGCATCTTCCCTGTCTGGATTAACGCCTGCTCCATCCGAAGCACTGAAGCGCTCACATCCGGTTGCACCTGATACTGATAGGCATTGCGGATGGAGCGGATGTTATTCCTACACTCCTTAATATCCGCCTTAATCGTTCTTCTCAGATGTTTTAGCGACTGCGCCGTCACCTTGGCATCCTTCTTGAATGTTGTCAGATCCTTGTCCAGCTGTTCAAAACTTTTATTGACCGCAGTCACTTTCTGGTCACCTTCTTTTAACAGCTCCTTAAGTACTGCTATCACATTTTTTCCTATCGCCGTAGTCTTATCCACCTGATTCTTGATGTCATCATACGTTGAGCCTACCGTCAGCGTATCTAACTGATCCGATAGAAGCCCCAGATCCTGATCCACCGAATCCAGGCTGATACTTATCAACGAGGAAACAGTATCCGCGGTCTGTGCCCCCGAAAGCACACTTGACTGCATATTGGAAACGGAATCCTGACTACTGTCAAAAAGCCCCTGTGTGTTGATCAGCAAAGACTGTGCCGACTCTGCCAGATCGGATGCCGATCCCGTCACAAGTGAAAAAGTATTTAATATGTTCACATAGGTCTGCAGACTGCTGTCCATCTCATCAAGCTGTGCCGCTGTGGATGCAACAATATCCACACCGTTTTCATCATTGTCTGCCAAGATTTTGCCAGACTCGGTCAGTACCTCCGTCAGCGTACTGATAAATTTCTGATTGACCTGCTCCTGTACCGCGGTCTTTGCCTTGCCGGTAATTTTCGTTGCAATCGCATTCTTCTTACTGTTCTCATAGTATCCGATCATCGGATTTTTCGGATCTCCACCGAGGAAGCTGATGAAATCCGCAGTAAAGGTATCCGGTACGACGAGCGCTGCATAATAATCGCCGCTGTTAACCCCTTCTAAAGCATCCTCCTTTGAATCGGAAAATACCCAGCCGATTGTTGTATTCTCCTTAAGGCCTGTGATTACCTCATCCCCAATATTGAGGGAAAGACTTCCAAGCTCAACACCAGCATCCTGCGAACATACCGCCACCTTCATCTGCGAAGTTGCAGACGGACCGTACGGATCCCAGTTCGACATAATGTTAAACCATGCATATAATGCAGGGATGATCGACAGACCCATAATGATAACGATCGCAACAACATTCGAACGCAGCCTCTTGGCATCGGAGAGAAAAACTCTGAAAATTGTAATCATTCGCCTTTTCCTCCTTCATTTGTATTTGCCGCATCGGTATGAGAATCATCGCTTGCCGCCGGATTTCCCAGCAGCTTTGCCGCCAGTTCCTCCGGGCGAAGCAGTTCCTTGGCTGAGCTTGTCACCTTATCCACGGTCGATTCCAGCTTGTCGACCTTCGCCTCAAAACGATCGACTGATTCATTAAAACGATCCATCTCGATCAATCCGTCTACCGGTGCATTCTTGCGTCCTTCCAGCTTGTTCATCTGATTCTGCAGATTGTAGTCCATGTATTCCACCGTGATCAGATAGATGGCAAGTGCAAAGAGACTTACGATCCAAAGCACTAAAAAGATGATCTTCGAGCTGTCCGTCACAAGCAGTAGGAACAAAAACACTGCCGGTATAATATAGAGACAACGCAGACCGATCTTGATGCGCTTCTGATTCTTTTCGTGGCTCTTCTGTTGAAAACGGACCACCATATTATAGAGATTTTCCATCTTCTCTAATTTATCTTTTTCTGTTTCCATATTACATCATCCTCGTGTCTTCCATACGCTTTTCGATAAAGTGATTCAGTCCCATAAACGGAATGCGGATCCAAAGGCCGATCGCCAGCGATGCCGCGCAGAAGATCAAAAGCTTTAGCAGATCCAGCACCAGATCCTGATGGTACATGCCTCCGATACATTCACGCATCGCATTGATCGCATACGGGAACGGGAAGAAGATATACACATTCCGGAAGAATGCCGGCAAAGCTTCAATCGGATAAGTTCCGCCCGATCCCGCAATCTGGATTACCATGACAACAACAGCAAGTGCCTTACCGATGTCTCCGAAAGAAATGGTCAGCGAGTAGATCAGAAGCGAGAACGTCAGGCTTGTCACTGCTGCGACAAGGAACAATTCCGCCGGATACTTACATTGCACACCAAAGATATAGAGATCTCCGATCACAATGACCATTGCCTGTATCTCAGATAACAGTAAAAATAACAGATATCTTCCAAAATAATATTCGTGCGGCTTCGCATGCGGGAAATCCTTCTTATCCACATGCACCTTTAAGATGGAAACCAGAATCGTCATTCCCACCCAGATTGCAAGAACCGTGTAAAAAGGCGCCACACCCGAGCCATAATTGGCGATCTCATAGACATAATGTTCTTCCACCTTCACTGGCTGCGAGAAGAAATCCCCATACATATCCGGGTTGCCCGCAAGCAGATTCATAATAATGGAAAGCTGCTCACTGTCCGATGCTTCCCTGATCTGGTCAAGTGCATCGGTAATCTTTGTATTTGCCTGCGCAAGCACATCCTGCAACTGCGTCAGGCTGATATTGACCGTTCCAAGTGTTGTATCCACGCCGTCAAAAATATCCTTCATTCCATCCAGTGTGCCACTTAGATTATCCAGAATTTTCTCTGTAGAATCGAGCACCGACTCCATGTTAGAAAGCAGCTCCTCCACCTGCGGTGTGATCTGTCTCGTGAACATCGAGCTGATATTCGCAATCGTCTCGGAATAGTTTTTTAATGTCTGCTGCATCAATGCGATTGCTCGTTTCGTGTCGGTTGCATCCTGCTCAACGTCCCCGGACTCAGCAACCGAATCTGCAAGGGATTGCATTTTCTGTACTGCTGCAATCGTGTTGCTTAAAGAATTCGAATTTCCCTGTACCTTCTTCAGATAATTCTCAAGGTCTTCCAATTTGGCGGACAGATCCGTCGCATCCGTCTGGATCGTCGCAACATCTTTCGTCAGCGTATCAATCTGTTCTTCCAGCTTCGCATTCGTAATATCATCAGAGATCGAATTGATTGAATTGCTGATCTCGCCAAGCGTTTTCTCTACTTTTACCGAAAACGTTGCAAAGGTCCCCTCCGTTGTCGTAAGGCTCGTCTTGCCGCGCTCCATGCTCTCCTGACCGGACGCGATCATATCCTGACTTGCCTCCAGATTCTCATTCGTCTCACCGGAAGCCTCCGTCAACAGGTCATTTCCTTTCATAAACGAAGTGATCATCTTATCGTAATCATTCAGATATCCCTGCACCGTCGTCAGTTTCTGCACAAAAGCATCCACCGCATCTTTCTTTGAGAGTTCTCCCTGCAGATTATTCGTTTCCGTGAAAATCTTCTCGGTGACCACTTTGACAAACGACTGGTTGATCGTCGACTGCAGCGTCGATACTGCAGTATCTGTAATCTTCGTCGCTACCGCGTTCTTCTTCTCATTCTCATAGTAGGTAATCTTAGGATTTTCAATATTATCCGCCAAAGCGTGATACATACTGTAAGAGAAATCCTTTCCGATCACAACTGCAGCGTAGCAGTCTCCGGACTTCACGCGTTCTACCGCATCCTTCTTCGATTCGGTGAATACCCATCCGATATTATCCTTCTGCTTCAGCTGCTCCACAATTTCATCGCCCATGTTCGCCTGGTTACCATCCAGATCCGCACAACCCTCATCAAGATTGCTGACCGCTATACGGATGTTGCCGGTATTTGCATACGGATCCCAGTTTGCATAGATATTAAACCATGCATAGAAAGCCGGAAGAAGACATAGTCCCACGGCAATTACCAGCGCAAAAAAATTACGAAACAGACCTCGCAGGTCCGCTTTAAAGATTCGTCGAATATTTTTCATATACTTTCTCCAAGATAACGATTCCAAGCCTGTTTTCTTTGTTTTAGTATACCCTACCTCAATCATCCAAGGCAAGAAGTTCCATCACTTCCTGCGTCAGTTCCTCGCTGCGGTCCTTCAGCAGAAGCAGACGATTGTACTTGTAATATTCCTCATTGCCACACTCGCTGACAAACTTTAAACTGTAATAACCTGCAGACAGTTCGGATAAGAAAATGACCAGTTCCTGTCCCTCACCAAACACACGGCTCAAGAAATCAAACGCATTGGACAGATGTCTTCCGGCATCAACGATCTGCTTTTGTCTTGCCTCTTCCCGCTCATCAAAATACTGCTTCACTAGACCAAAATCTGTGCGCGCATCGCCACTTCCCTTCTCCGCAACAAGTGAAATGCACGCATCAAGCATCAACTCTAAGTCATGTGCGCTGCGAAGTTCCTCGCGTGATAACAATCCTGCCTTCTTCTTGTGCGATGTCAGTGTCTTGTGAGAATCACACTGACGCTCTAAAAGCGCCTTTGCATCGCCTCTTCCTTCTTTCAGATCCATTCTCAGATAACCAAGCTGCGTCAGCAATTCTTTCTGCGCAGCCTCGCTTCTTGCATAGGTCACAAACTCCTGTCCAAGCGCATCGAGAAGCAGACCGATCAGACTTAACTTCTCGTCAAACGGCGCATTCTGTATGGAAAGTACATTCTCCGGATATGTGCCCTCTAAGAGTTCCGGCACACGATAAATCTGGTTATATTTACGGTACAGTTCATAGTAGACCGCAAAGTCACGTGCAATCTCTGGATCCTGCAGATACTGCACGATAAAGTCATAATCAATCGGCATCCCCTGCTTTTCGTACACTTTCATCACAACCGATAAATCTTCCCAGCCTCGTGCTGTCACGAAACGTTTGCCGTCCACATCCGATACGATCGAATAAAAATTCTTTTTCTTAATCTCAAGGTAAGCAAGGATTGCACCGTGGATCTGCGCATGATACGCATATTCCTTCCACGCCGCGAAATCCTCTTCGATATAAATGCGTTTCACTCTGTCATACGTTACGATATCAAAATCGCGCACGGACTTATTGTACTCCGGCGGATTTCCCGCAGTCACGATAATAAATCCATCCGGAACTCTGTGATTTCCGAACGTCTTATACTGTAAGAACTGCAGCATCGTCGGTGCCAGTGTCTCCGAAACGCAGTTGATCTCATCAAGAAAGAGAATGCCTTCCTTAATGCCGCTCTCCTCGATCCGGTCATAGATCGAAGCGATAATCTCACTCATCGTATACTCCGTCACAGAGACTTCCTCATCTCCATACTTCTTATTCGAGATAAAAGGCAGACCAATCGCACTCTGTCTCGTATGATGTGTGATCGTGTAAGATACCAGATTGATGCCACACTCGTGTGCCGCCTGCTCCATGATTGCCGTCTTACCGATTCCCGGCGGTCCGATCAGAAGAAGCGGACGTTGTCTCTCAACCGGAATCACATATTCACCGGTCTCATCCTTCGCCAGATATGCATGAACTGCGTTCACAATCTCCTGTTTTGCCTGTTTGATGTTCATTATTGTACTCCTTGTTTTCTTCTAAATCCGTCTTGCCTGTCCAGTCGCAAGACGCGGTTTCTCAAATTACATCTAATTGTGTCTCTCGTGATTTTCATCAGGCTGGCGTTGTTTCAAGATACAGCTTTACCGCCCAGTCTGGCACTTTTTTCTCCTCACGCTCTTCGTCTCCATAGAAGACAAACACCGTCTCATAGTCCGTCGGCTTCTTCGGATATTCACCGAATCCATCCGTAAAATACATCAGTCCTTTGAGATTTCTTAATTCTCCACTTCTGCGAAGTGTCTCCACATAATCAAAGACCGGGCGAAAATCCGTTCCGTATCCGCCCTGTACATGAAATCCGTCCGCATACGCTTTCATCTCATCCAGATTCATGATATGTACATCCCTCTGAATCTGATTGTCGCATTCGATAATGCGGATATTCACCTTGTGGAAAAATGATTCCTGTGTCTTAAGAATTGCACCGGTCTCATTGACGAACTGCTGCACCAGCTTATCCTTGCACGATGCAGAAGTATCGATTGCAATCACAAGCTCCTCAACCTTCTTCGCCTCGCGGTATTCGTTCTCCTCGATCAGCGGCATATTTCCATACATCGAGAGACCATACATATAAAATCCGTAATCGAACGAATCCATATCCACCGAGACTTCTTCCCTGAGCACTGCAAATTTCTTTAAATATTCCTTGTAGCTTTTGCGCTCTCTGTTCTGGAGTTTTAGCATCCAGGCAAGCTTTCCGGCATCCTCAGCCGCATCCTTGGCATACGTCTCCATATCGCTTTCGATGCGCTTCGCATTCTCTTTCCACTCCTCTTCCTTCGGATCCATCGATCCCATCGGAGTGGTGTCCTGCTGCTTCTCTCCTGTCGGTGGCTGCTCGCTTTCCGACTCGCTGCTCTCATTCTCCATCGGAGCCTTCGGATTATTATCATCGCCATCCTCCGGTGGCTGCATCCTCTCCCAGAAACTATGGTCACACATCGCAAATTCCTGCCGGAGTGACTCTTCCAGATATGGATCACGTTTTCTTAAGATGAAATAATGGTACAGTTTCTCCGCCGTCAACACCTTCAACTCTGCTGTAAGTTTCTCGTACCACTGCTGCCTGAAATCCGATGTCACACGTAAAATGCTCGGATACTCCATGGAGTCCACCACCGACTCCACCACAATATCGCAGCACAGATCCCAAAGTTCGGTGTCCTCATGTTCCTTCGCCGAGAACATATGCCGGAACAGACAATGCATCAGCATATGCATATACGCACGGTTCAACATCTCTGGACGCTCGATATAAGTGTGTAACAGATAGGTTGGATTAAACCGGATGAACGCCGCATCCGTGCCGAGTGTCCGCGTCGAGAGATCCATCTTGAATCCAAGACTGCCAAGCGCCGGTCCCATAAAGCGCATCGACAGATACAGTTCGGTTCGAACGCTGTTCAATATTTTATTTCCCGTTGTTTCGAGTTCTATTCTAGTCTTCATGATTGATTACCACTCATCAAGTGTCATCTTTGCTTGCTGCTGATGTCCCGCGAAATTCAATCTCTGATACTCCATCAGTATTGCTGTAATCTCGCTCAGTTTCTTCTCTGCCGCCTCATACAGACCTTCTTCCAAAGCATCTTTTGGGACCAGACATTCATCGCACAGATACCGGAGTTCCGCAACCGGACTGTCATCTCTTTTGGCCCGATCTGCCGCTTGTCCTTCCTTCCGATTGCCCGTATTCGATGCGCTGCTTCTCCATCCGGCTGCATCAGCCGCATGCCCGATCAGATTCTGTAACACGATCCGTGCATTCTGCTCCAGATACTGCTCATACTGCTCCTTTGCAGCTGTCTCCAGTTCCACCGGATAGCGCAGCCTGTTTAATGCCACCATGATCGCCGCCTCATAATCATCACTGATCACATGGTCAAAAAGCTTATCATACGCTAGCAGATCCACGCCTTTTCTCGTAACACACTCACGGTACGGATAGCCACTGCCCTCAATCTTATGATGCAGCACACGTGCCTCCACATCCTCCACGAAATCGTAGACATACGCCGGGAACGTCAGCCTCAGTCCAGCCGGCTCAATGGTAAAGGTAAGCCGCCTGTCATTGTCTGCAAGCAGTTCCTTCATCACCGAGTAACTGTCCCTCTGCTGGTACAACGTAATCTCCGACAGACTCTGACACTGTTTGATCACGCCGTCATAATAGTCCTCCACCCCATCATACAGACACATGGTCCGCAGATTCTTACAATTGTAGAACGCGTAGCGCCCCAGAATCTCGATTGTCTCCGGAAGTTCCACACTGATGAGATCATCCCTGCCGGAGAAGGCACCCTTACCGATACTTCGCACCGGAAGTTCTTCAATCGCCTCCGGTATCACCAGATGGCGCACTCCACCTTCATATCCGGTGATTTCTATGTATTCGGTACCTTTTCGGTCTTTTTGATGTTCATATAAATATGACATTCGTATCTTTCTTACCTTCTTCTTAACTTTATTAAATCAAATTCCATTATACTTTTCTTGTTCTTTTCGAAAAGTCATTTTTTTACCTGTTACATTACTTGATTTTATGTTTTCGTAATTCAAGTGTTACCGTAATATAATGCTTCCAATTCCCCGATAAAGTAAAGCGATCCAAGCGCGATCGTCTTCTCCCCCACGCGAGGCAATGTCAGCACGTCCGCAACAGATGCCATACTTCGTGCTGGAATCCCCTGACTTCTGATCTTCTCTGCCAGACTCTCCGCCTGCAGTGCACGGCTGCTCTCCGGTGTCACAGTCACAAAATCGATGGCAAGAGAAAGCAGTTCTTCAATCATCTTCTCATAATCCTTATCCGCCATCACGCCCATTACAAAATGGAATTTTTCATCCGGATAAAGTTTCATTAAACTCGTTTTCAAAGCATGGATTCCGTTGCTGTTGTGCGCGCCATCCACCATGAAATACGGCTCCTCACTCAAGACCTCCATGCGTCCCTTCCAGACCGCTGTATGGATACCGCGTTGTATTGCCTCAAGCGCCTTCTTCTCATCCAGTCCAATTTTATCAAAATAGATCTGTGCTGCAAGCATCGCAGCCGCTCCATTCTCCAACTGGTAAGCGCCCATAAGTCCCGGTTTCATGAAAGCGACCTTCTCCATATCTTCGCTGCTCACAAGCGTTCCCGGATGTTTTCGCAATACCGCAAGTGCTTCATCATCCTGCGGCGCAAAGATTGCCGGGACATTTTCTTTCAAAATGCCTGCTTTTTCCGATGCGATCTCCGTCAACGTATTGCCGAGAATTGCCATATGATCGTAACCGATTCTTGTGATGACTGCAACCATCGGATTTCCGAGTGCATTCGTCGAGTCAAGCCTTCCGCCAAGTCCGGTCTCCATGACTGCGACATTGCAGCCGCACTCCTTGAAGTAAAGTACCGCCATCACCAGGCAGTAATCAAACATCGTCGGTGTCACTCCAAAATCGATCGAAAGCAATTCATTCCCAAGTCTTGTCACAGCCCCTTTCGGGATCATCTGCTGGTCAACGGTAATCCGCTCCTCAAAATGAATCAGGTGCGGAGAAGTAAAGCATCCGCATTTCAGTCCTGCCTTCGCCAATATATTTGTTAAAAACGCACACGTAGAACCTTTGCCATTCGTTCCTGCAACATGGATAAATGCAAGCCCGTCCTGCGGATTTCCAAGTGTCGCAAGCATTCGCTTCGTCACTTCCACGCCGGGCAGATTGCCGAATCTTCTGCTGTTCTCGATTTTATCTATAACTTCTTGGTAATTATACAAAATTTCGCCTCATTCATTCTTTTGTCATTTTCCTGCCGTTCAAGTATACCATATAATGATATGATTATGTATTGTCACTTCCATAATAATATAACACAGTCGATTCAGCACAAAAAAATAGGGCACACTGTATATTCCATAATACAGTGTGCCTTATCCTACACAGCCATAATCAGTCCGCCATCATTTGCGTACATACTGGATACTCCGGCAGTGTTGACGATTACGATCTTCTTAAACTTGGCAACCTTCTCAACCGCCTCCTTAACGAACTGCGCGCGCTCCGGGCAGTTGCAGTGTGCAATTGCAAGAACCTTGTTCTCACAATTCTTGGTTACCTTAAGCATATCTTCCACCATCTTGTTTAATGCTTTCTTCATTCCACGCGCCTGACCAAGCTGCTGGATCATGCCTTCCTTTGTAGATCCCATAACCGGCTTAATGTTGAGCGTATTTGCAACAAGCGCCTTTAGGTTGCTCAGACGTCCTGCCTTACGAAGTGTCTCAAGTGTTTCTAACACGAAGAATGTGTTCATCGAAGAGATATAATCTTCAACCTGTGTTACCACTTCTTCGAAAGACAATCCGCTTTCTTCCATTTCCTGAATTTTGAGTCCGATCAGCGTCTCTCCAATTGATGCAGACTTAGAATTAAATACATGAATCTGCTTATTGTCCTCATGCTCCTCATTGTACAACTGGGATGCCAGTACCGCACTGTTATAGGAACCGCTTAATTTACCGGAAAGCGTAACCACATATACATGCTCCGCATCTCCCTCGTATGCTGCCATATAACGATCCGGTGAAGGGCAGGCCGACTTTGGACTGTGGATGCAGTTCTTCACACGCTGCAAGAAATCCTTCTGATCAAACGTCTCATCATCCATAATCTGATATCCGTCCACTTCAATTTCAAGCGGTACATTGCAAAAATGCATATCATCTTTTAATTCTTCCGGCAATTCTCCACAACTGTCAATTACAATCTTGTACATAAGTCATCCTCTTCTCTCTTAACCCAGCTATATCAACAAGTTTCCAAAAACTTTATAAAATGTTTTCTTTTTCCATTATAAGTAGTTTTTAATACTACGTTGATATACTATCATCTTTTTCTGCATTTGAAAAGAGGGAATTCAATATTTTTATATATTTTACAATTTTTTTATAGAAAACGCGTTGTGAAAACAAAAGAGGAATCCTCTGTTTCCAGCGGATTCCCCTTCCGTCAATTTCCTTATATGCACATAAAAGTCGTCACAGCCTTTGCAAGCGCACGCATGTCCGCTGCTCCCATCAGCTCTCTTGCGGAATGCATCGCAAGCAGCGGGATTCCAATATCAACCGTCTTCACTGGAAGAAGTGTCGATGCAACAGAACCAAGTGTACCACCGCCGCGCACATCGGAACGGTTCACGAAGATCTGATACGAGATTTCATTTGCATCACAGATCTGTCTTAAGATGGATACTGCCTCAGCATCTGTTGCATAGGACTGTGAGCAGGCTTCCTTGATACAGAATCCTTTGCCCATCACCGGCTGATTTGTGATATCCATCTTGTTCTTGTGATTCGGATGCATCGCATGTGCCACATCTACCGACAAAAGCATCGCATCATAAAGCATGCAATCCGTCTGTTCCTCATTCAAGCCGAGACCTCTTGCAATTCTTCGCGCCATATCGTGAAGCAGAATCGACGCCGCCCCCTGCTTGCTCGTATTTCCGATCTCTTCATGATCAAAAAACGCAATCAGATTGATTCCGTTCTTACGATCCGCGCTCATAATAGCTTCCAGAAGCGCCGCTACTGAAGTCTGGTTATCCAGCCGCGGAGCGGAAAGCATCGTCTCCTCGATTCCGATATATGCAGGCTCCTCGATACAATACGTTCCAAGTTCGAAGTCCAGAATATCTTCCTTTGCAACCTGCAGTTCGCGCGCAAGAAACTCTGCGAAATATGCACTTTTCTGCTGCTCCTCAGGCAACATATCCACAATCGGCATAAGGTCTACCTGATTGTTGATCTCTACCCCCTTGTTTACCTCGCGGTTCATATGGATTGCAAGATTCGGGATCGTAAGAACCGGTCTGTCGGAACGATAGAGGATCGTGCGCGGCGCAAAGACATCCTCGCTTCTTACAACCACGCGTCCTGCAACGCCTAATGGACGATCAAACCAGGTATTGAGAATCGGTCCACCGTACACTTCCACATTGA
>ERZ860508.688-NODE-688-length-24378-cov-3.677507_pt1 | contig 24378 bp, 32 predicted proteins | sample MGYA00509976_ERZ860508 | MGnify/ENA primary metagenome ERZ860508 (study PRJEB30046, sample SAMN00715242) | human gut metagenome | study: EMG produced TPA metagenomics assembly of the A metagenome-wide association study of gut microbiota in type 2...
CAGCCGCACTGTCAGCAGCCTTGCCAGCCTGCGTGCTTGTGGTTGATGCAGAGGACGCAGCAGACGTGGCACTGTTTTTAGCAGCAGTCTCATATGTTTTAGCATTTGTCTCGCTAGTTTTGGCAGCGTTCTCACTTGCTTTAGCATTAGTTGCAGATGTTGCAGCGGCAGATTGAGATGCAGCAGCTTTTGATGCACTACCACTGGCAGCTGCTGCCTGTGCTGTAGCAGTAGATCCCGCAGCTTCAGAGCGACTCATAATAGTCTCGGCAGTGTCTTCGTCCCAAATTACAGTGCTCTCACTGTACGTTGAGCCGCCGACCTTGCCTTGCACCAATTTAACTTTTTTATTAGCCTTTAAGACGGTGACGATTTCACCTTCTTTTAATTGAGGATTGTAGGCGAGCCATACGTCCTCGCTTGCAAGGCTAAACTGTATTCTTGCATTACTCATTTACTTCACCTCACGCAGTACGCACCCAAAAATATAAGCACAAATAAGGCGGTTCAAATTTAACCTTGTCGCCATTACCTGTATTGTTTATAGAGATTTCATGCGAGTGATTACCATTAAAATTCACCACCTCACGAGCATCGCCTTTATGAGAACAAGTACCAGCCCATATTCCTGTGCGGCTAAACACACCTGTTGTCCGTCCTCCATCTGCTCCGACTTGATTGGCTGCAATAAATGTACCTCTTAAATCAGCACTATAAATCGTTGCTCCATGAGTGTGCGCAGGCAGCTGATTAGCAGACAACGTAAACGTCTCACTGCCACCTAAAGCACCGCCAGCATAACCATCACCAGCAGAGCGGATATATCGACCGCTCTGCAGCAGCTGCCACGTGCCACCAATCTTCGTACCGGGATTGATGTTATCCTTTGTGATGACCACGGAGCCAACAAAGCTCATCGCGTTGAGATAATCGATATTCAAAGACACATTGCCGCTGCTATCCGGTTTTTTCCCCTCAACACTATATACAAAATTTTTCTGCAGATTGCCTTTAGCATCCGGTTTCTCGCCATTCAGCGACAGCATGAATGTTTTTTTGATTGAGGCAACAAGGCCTGCGTAATCGCTGTCCAAAGCGTCCTGTCCCTGCTCCACGAGCACCTGCGCCAGCGCAGCAGCCATAATCGTGGCCTGCTTGTATAATTTGTTATGCAGCGCCGCCGAAGCAAGACCGGGCACAACGCCGTTAATGCGCTGTGTATCCGTAGCATACTCTGCGTCGCTCACAACATTCAGCGCCGCCACAGATTCAGCAAAAACCTTAAAATTACTACTAGCCATTTATCAATTCCCCTTTTCTGCTTCCGCCCAATGGCTCTCATAGCCACTGTAACGCATAGTATTATAATCATAGCTAAACAAAGGCAAGCCATCTGTCGATACAAACGTCAGAACATTGATACGCACGCCTTCCGGCTTTGGGATAACGTAAGCATGGATGATGAGTTCTTCCTCAAGTTGCGTGTAGTCACCCTGCAGCACAATGTTGTAGCTCATATCCTGCAAGTCCTCAATGGACAGTTTTTTATTAGCGCCCATGACAGCGTCCCACAAATCGTACAGCTCACCAATTGTGCCCTTCCAGGTGTTCTGGATAATGCGGGCCTTAATCATCAACCTTAAAACTTCGTCATCCAGCAGATTACCCTCGCCCATTTCCGCCGGCGGATAACCTGTAAGCATGGGCGTGCTCGCCAATTTGTCAGGCGTAGGCGTATAAATTATCGGATAAACCTCACCGCTTGCCATTTCTGCTGGTGATGGACAAATAACCTCACCAATGGCAGCAGCAGACGGCTCAAATTTAAGTTGGCGGCTTACACCAACAATCTGCCCTAAAATATCCAGCTGTGCTGTACTAGCATTGTCCACCTCAAACGCCACAATCATATTATTTATGCTGTCGTCAATTCCCAGACCATAGCTAAGCAGTTTCTGTACCATCGCCGTAAAGCGTGGGCTGTGGCGATATTCGCTCGTAACCAGGCGCTTATAATAATCAAGATTCTGCATCATTCCAGCGTCACCTCAATGTTCGCATACGCAGGATTAGGTATCTCTTTAAAGCCTATATCAATGTCCTGCGCTGCCATAGACGATTTATCCAGCCCAAGCTTCAGATCCTTAATGCCAAAGATAGGCTTGGTGAGTGAGGGATTACAATCGGTAATGATGTTGCTCAGCACCGACGCAGATACGTCACTGCCAATCGTCAGCGCAGCCAGATAATTATAAACAGCCTCGCGTACTTTGACAGTCATCGTAGAGATATAACCTGTATATTTTTTGATTACGACCTTAACAAAAATGTCTTTGTAGACAGGGCGATAAAACCGCACACGATTTATATAGTCGTTCTGGTCCGTATACTGCACTTCAACATCGCCGTTCGTATAACACCCGATGCCTTTATGCAAAAATATCGCTTCCGCCACATCCTCATCCGTCCCTCCCTCGACCACACACGTCACGGAGTGAGCTGGCAGTCCATACGGATTATCATCCGTTACAGAGCTAACGTTGGTATCGTTCTCGTACACAGCGTAGCGGGAAACATTTTTTAGAGCAGCAATTGCGCCCTTCGTTCCGTCCAGCATAGTCTGCGACGGATTCGCAGTGCTGATAGTCTGGCGTTCACGCAGCTGCGCATCGGTCTCCTGCGCATTACCCAGCACAGCAGCAACTTCATTCGTTACAGACACCCAGCCGTAAGTCGGCGTTTCAATCTGGCTAATATCGCCAGCCAGAGCGCTCACAGCTCCGGCCGTGCGGCAGGTCGCAACAGTGTAAGTCGTTCCGCTGGAATCAATAACTACGCTTGAGGGCAAGTCCCACGTCAGGCCAGCGCGATCACGCACAGCACCGTCAACGATTTGTGTAAACGGCGTGCCGGTGACTTTCACCTGACACGTACTCTTGCTGGCAGCCTTGCGCTTGATACCATTCAGCTTTACCACGCTGTCCAGCGACGCACCGATAGCCGTTTCAGGCGAGCGTGCGTTATAGGCATAAGCCATAACCTGCAGCGTATCGCTTTGCTTGAGGGCAAAAATGGATAGCAGCTGGTAATCGGGAGAGCTGTTGTCCAAATAGATATCATCACCGTAGATTTGCTTCATTGCAGCAATCATATCCTCTAAAATATCGTTGTAGGTAGGGATATGCAGTCCCGTACTATCAACATAAGGCTTAAAATACGTCACATCTGCACCTCCTCGCTACTAATAGTCAATGAGCCATAGATAGTCTCTACAGTTGCCGTAAATTTATAATGTCTGCGTTCGTAAGATGATTCAAAAGACGTGACAGACTGCACGCCTTCCGTGCCGCTTATACGGTCACGGATAATAATGTCAACGGCCTGCCTGTTCTCATCACTGCCGGACGTGCCTAAGATTTGCTCCCACAACGGCAAGCCATCTTTTAGGTCTTCCCACCATTCGGCATAAAGCAAAAGCAGGCGCTGCTTTATCGCCTGCCCGACAGCTTCGACGCCGCTGATGTAATTTTGAGAGCCACGACCAAAGCAGTAGTCCCAATTGTCGTCTAAACGTCTAACCTGCATATCAGCCTCCAATAAAAACATTACTGCTGCCTTCGGCTACAGTGCCCCCACAGCTCACGGGATCACCAATGCGCCCTGCAGCCTTGCCGTTGATGTATACGGAGCTGCTGCCGCTGGCGATGACGCCGCTATGCGTCGGATGCGCGACGCAGCCATGAGGCGCATAACTGTCGCCCACGCGTCCTGCAGCGCGGCCGTTGATATATACGTTAGGGCTGGCCGATACGAGTGCTGTCGGAGCACAGGCATCATGACCGGTATCCAAATCGCCTAAGCGTGTTGCATTACTCATTGATGTTCACCCGCCCTGCTTTAATGTTTACCGTACCACCTACGATATTAATCGTGTCTCCGGCAAGCTCTACGTAAGCACTGCCTGCATCATTACGCAACTGAGCAGAGCCTGTACTGTATCCGGAGATTACTCTAGGCTGCGACCACACACCTATAATGGCAAAGCCATCAGATAGATCGTGGCGGCGACATTCTACTTGGTTCTGCACGCCGCCGCTCTGCCACCAGCCATCCATACACATATCGCCAAACACCACAAGGCATTCATCGCCCGCCTGGATAGGTAGCGTCAGCGCATAACCGCCAGCACGTGGCACGACAATAGGCACGTCGACCAGCAAAGGAATATCTATCCATGATTCATCACCATCTGCAAGCATTTTTTCTCGCAGCGCTGGTTGCACAGTAACAGTCTGAGCGGCCGCGTCAAAGCTTTGGATAATGCCAGGCATGCACACGCGCGTCTTGATTGCAGCGGCACGAGCATCCAATTCTCCCTGCCGTGCGACGTTTGGCGTACGCAAATTCAAATCAATCATAATAATCACACTCCGTTCGGATTCTGCGCATTGTTGGCCATGAGAGCAGGCAGAACGCCCTTACCATAGCGCGATACAGCCGTACATGATGTATACCAATCATTACCCATAGTATCACCAGTGTGCGTCAGCTCAATAACTTGATAGATCCATTCATCGTCAAGCGGCATCTGCGCCTGACCTGGAGTAACCTGCGCTTCCGCAATCTCGCTATTTTTAAGCTGCACCAAGGACCACATCTGTACAGCAGGATTCAACAGCAGCTTAAAATTTGCGCCATACTGCGTCTGCGTCGGCATCCCGACAAGACCGGTCGTAGGCGTTTGCACGATGGCTTCATCCTTGGCAGCGTCAGCAAGCTTAATCATGTTCAGCTTGCCGTCATTCACCCAATAGCTCGCACCGTTGCCGCGGGCAATATCGGATATATAATCTTTAGGTTCGCCAAAAATAACCTTTCCTCGCGGCAGTTTTTGTCCGGATAGGCCCTGCGTAATACTATTCGTCGGGATTTTTGTTTTTGACTTTTCGCAGACCGCATCCAAAATCTGACGTTGGTTTACGCCCTTGTTTAAAGTTTTGGCAATAAAATTTTTCCCCAGGACATTAGCTCCGTCTACGCACAAGAGCGACAGCACATAGTCCGTATTATTCTCCTTGCGCCGGGACGGATAAATAATTTTACCGTCAAAGATAACTCCGTACTGTTTCTCTTGGGTATTACCTTCGGAGTCTTTGATTTCTTGTATCGTCCCATCTGCACCAGCAGTCAGATAGCCTTCATAGCCAGCCTCAATGATGATACGGTCGCCTTCCTTAAGGATTTTCTGTTCGGTTGCTGCAGTAAGATTGTAAATCTCCACAGTTGAGTAATTGTTTATTTCCCGAGATTTTTTGACCGTAAACTTCACATGCAGGTCAGACACGTTCAAGGCCTCCTTGTCCTGATCATCCACAACAAGGATTTTCCACTTTCTCATCCACAGATAACTGCTCATGAGCCATCACCCCACAAAAGCACCCAGGCTGAGCCTAATGTCTCATTATCAGGCTGCTCCTGCGTGGTAGGACCAACAGCCACGATTTGAGCGCTGCCAATATTCAGGTAAGCGTACTGCCCCAGCAAATCAATGCCAGGCACCAATGGCATGCCTGTAATCAACTCTTCGCCTGTGCTATTGTCGCAGACATCAGCCACCCACAGCTCGTATAAATCATAATAGCGTAACTTCAGCAGGATGTTGATGTTACGCTCGCCATCCAGCGTCAGCTTAAAAGTCTTCTGGTCGAAAGGCGTGGTAGTCAATGGTATTTCATAATAGCTCATTACCACTTCACCTCCAGACCAGTTCCCTTTTCTGCTTTGCGCAACATCGTACTGTTGTCGCCTTTAGGCTGCACTTCCTGCGATTTTCGCTGTGCACCTGTAGTCCACTGACGCGCGGAAACCTTTTCGGTTCCAACATTAACCACCAGCACCTGCACAAGATTCACAGTAGCTTTGAGTGCGCATAGCGTCGACACATCATCGCTCACATCAATGCTCTCAATAAGCATGTTGGGATACGTATTCAGGCGAGTAACAACATCCATAGGCATACGCAGCTCCTGCAGCTTGCAGAGCATGCGGTAAGCCTGCACAGATTTATATACGCCTGCACCCTCATATACAAAACCATACCTGTAACCCATAGCATCAGACACACCTATCTGCATACTGATGCGGACAGGATTTACAAAAGCATGGTCACTAATATTTGCACCAGTCTGCACCGGATGCTGGGTGACCGTCAAACTGTGCTCAGTATCAACGCTAAACACAGCATCGAAGAAGAAGCCGCCAATATTTGTCTTAACCATCAGCGTCTGCTGAATGCCTAGCCCGCTCCCCCATTTAGACGGAACATAAGCATTGCTCTGGTCAAACAAATTCTTCGGATTTCCTGAAGCAATGCTTTTACCGACAGCAAACACCTTTGACACAAGTGAGCCTGCAGCATATAATCCGCTCAGCGTATTCACTGTACCTGTACTCACTCCTGTGCCTTTGAGCACTCCCGGAAGTTCCTTTTGCAAAGAGATTTTGGGTAAATCAATCATACAAACACCGTCCCTCCGTTATGCGCTGCAAGACGCTGAGCAAAATCTTCCATTGTTCCTTCTACTGCTTTAGCCACGCCCTGAGGATCACTGACATTGCCACAATTAACCACAATACCGCCAACATTTACAACTCCACCGTTATAATTTGCTGTACTGTTCGCCATTGGCATAAGACCAGCAGTACCACCAGCAGCATAACCTGCAGCATAGCTCGTAGGCGATACAAGGCTGTTATACCCGCCGTCACCATGAGCAGCGTTTTCGGCAGATTCTTTATCTTTGTTATAGATAACCATAGCGTTGGCAGCACGGTCGTCCTCGTTCGCAGAAAAAATGTCAGGACGCTCAAACTCATGCATAAACACACTCGCACCTTCGGCAGCATCTTCTACATTACGCAATTTGTCGCCTGCTTCACTCTCGTTCGTGCGCAGTTCATGGTCAAGATAGGCAATTTGAGTATCAAGGTCGGTCCATTCCTTGCCACGAGCAGCAGCATAGCGTTTGAGCGCATCCCAGCGTTCATTGTGCCATTGAGCTATGCCACCAGACGTACCATCATCACCGACAGCGTCTGTACGCAAACCGGATTCTTGTACCAAGTTGCCTACAATACCGGACGCGGCAGCCTTAGACCAACCTAATGACATCAGCTTGTCGCGGATGTATTGAGCACGTTCGCTGTCTGCACCTTCAGCCGCTGAGCCTAGCTGCAATTCTTTTTTAGCACCAGCAAAATCGCCCTGCATAGCTTTACCTAAGGCTTGCATAAGATGTCCCATCCTATTTGTCAATGTGAGCACCTTATCTACTACCTTGCCAACAGCCAGCAAAAAGAAGTCCCAGAATTTCTTCACAACAGGATACTTTTTGCCAAAAATACTCTCAACAATCGTGGCCAGACCTTCGGCAATTTCAGCAACGCCCTTAGCAATATTAGCTACCGTCTTTTTGAGCTTCTCCTGACGTTCTTCGGTAAAGACTTTCTCAAACAGCTCTGTAAGCTTGGCAAGGATAAACGCAATGCCTTCCTTAAGCTTTTCAAGCAGGCGGCGCAATGGATTATTCTCATCAGTAAGCCATTTCCAGAGAGGCTTTAATGTATTGCTACTCTCGCGCCCCTCAAGATAACCAAAGAAATCCTCCAGCATGATGAGTGCAGTGCCGATGGCCATCATCATCAAGCCAAACGGCCCTGCCATGATGGCAGCACCGACAACAGCAAATATAGCCACTAAAGCCTTTGTTTTACTTGGCAGCGCGTCAATAAAATTATAAATGCCTTCAAACACCCATTTGAGAGCCTTGACCAGCGACATTGCTACACGCACCACACTCGCCAACACACTGGCCACCTTACGCGCCAGTGTAGGCAAGCTCTTGCCAAATTTATCATTCAGCCAACGGATAAAATTCTGAAACTCTTTGATGTAGGGCTGCAGCTCTTTGATAAGGTAATAGACCACCCATTCCTTAAACATTTTTAATTTGAGCTGCAGACTTTGCACGTCATAACCAATCTCACGGATCCAGGCTAACTGTCCGTCAGCATCTGCAGGAGTAGACAGCTCTGCCATCTCCTGACGCAGGCGGAAAAACTGCTCACGCAGCTCCGGCACCCACGCCACATCTTCCTGCGACGCGCCCATGGTTTTCAGGACCACACTCAAGGTTTTAGCTGTGTCTTTTGTCACCCACATTGATTGCGCCAGCTTTTGGTATTCCAAATCGGCGCTGGCCACAGCCTTAATGTTATCAATGACAGCTTCCGTAACTTTAGCAAGGCCTACAAAAATACCGCCATATTTAAGGATAGTACCCAGCTTCCCGAGCATACCGGATAACTTGCTGATAGCTTGCGCAGCTCCGGCAAAAGCGTCCTTGTCGACTTCCGCGCCAATGCGCACAAGATATTCTTCTAAGATATTGCTCATCAGCCTACTCCTTTCTCATGGCTTCCTGCATCCGCCGTGCGTTTTCTGCCTTGACCGCCAACAGTTCGTGAGCGTCCAGCAAATCATCAAAATCATACGTGCCATCACACAGCTCGTGCTGCCGCCAAAGCCCTGCCGCAACAGGAGCAAAGGCGAAAGCATCAAGCGTCGGATAGCTCATCGGCTCGTAGGTTGTCCCGTCAATTCTGCCGGGAGCTTCAACCCGGCTGCGGCGAAAAAACCTCCGACGTTAAAAATCAGCGCATGAACAGTCAGCTGGATAACGCTGGCAGCATCATACGCCAGAGCCTCATCAACAAAATCTCCCTTAGCCGTCAGGACAGGTTCGGGGAGCTGCTGACCATTACCGTTATCAATCAAACGATTAACAGTGCGCAGCAGCAAAGATTGCAGCTCATCAAAATCCTTACGTGGCATACCCATGAGAGCAGCAGCCATCTCGGCTGTTTTGCCGCCCGAGGGAGCCAGCACGCCCGCAACTTTAAAAGCAACATAGCTGCCTGTGCGAGCGTCCATCTTAGTGAGCTGGTAGGATTTGCCAGCCACCTCCACAACTTGTGTTTTTTGTTTTAGCATGATTCAGACCTCCATCGTCAAATCGGCAGATTAGTAATCTCAGCACACATCAGCGTCCAAGACACTCGCTGGCCTTGGCTCTGATAGGGAGTGTCCGGCTCCTTCTGCGGCGAGATGCCGGAGATAATATGGCGTGTACCTGTCGCGGTATTACGCAGCGTCATGCTGGTGCTTGCCCATTCACTTGTAGGCAGTTGCCACAACGCATTAAACCAGGCGCTCAGCCATTTATGGATAGCAGAGGTCTGTTGACATTCAATGGTTACAGTGCCATTATTGCCCGCAATCTTGGACACCATGACAGAACCGTCAGCGGCAACGTCATGAGCAGTGCGGTCGGTAGCTTTAGCAACAGTTACAGAGCCAACGCCAGTACCATCAAAGAGATAAGAGCCAAACGTCGGATGATTAATAGAGCCAGCCAGATCAGCAAAACTGTAAGTAGTTAATTCCATTCAGATAGCCTCCTTAGCGGTTAACATTAACCTGGATGATAATAAATTCAATAGAACCAGCCAGCTTGCAGCATACATAAATTGGTGGAGCCTTGCGCTTGTCACGGTCAGCCTGAGACTGCTCGTCAAGAGGCTCGCTCTGCACCAGATAGCCATCAGGCAGGTAATCACCTGTCTGCAGATTCAAGCACTCGGCACCGTTCCACTTGCCCGGAGCGATAAAGCCTAACTTTACATACTTACGGCAAGCATCATTGATAACATTAATAATGCTGGTAACGCCAGCTTCAGTCTGCGGCAATTTGCGGCGCTGATACAGCAGGTCCATGACATTAAGAGTAATGTCATTACGCAGCATATCAAGATACAGCACTTCATCAAAGCTCGTGCCATCAGCCATATAGCCCTGCTGCAAAACATCGTATTCCTCGCCACGGGTAATATATACGTTACCGTTATGGCCTGTAGATTCAGAGCTACCACACACATGGGTTACCTGAGATTCAGATAGGTCGTCTGTTTTTACGCCGGGCAGAGTTTTATACGCCAGCGTAAACGCATCACCGGCAAGACCACGGTTAGCGCCCATCGCGTAGCCCATAGTAGCTGCAACAGCATCGGGAGTATCCGTGTCACCACAATACTGGCCAAAGCTGCGACGGTAGTTTTTATCTTGCAAAGCCTTAAAAATGCTCTTTGCATCGCCAGATGCGTCAAGTACGCTTTTATCAGCAGTCGTATACATGTAGACGCTGTCAGGTACAGCGCTCTCGCACCAAGCTGCACAGTCTTTAATGTCAACGTCCTCAGCGCCCAGATAGCTAAACGGCCACCACTGAGAGTTAGCAGCACGGCAAGCCTCCAGCGTAGCAGTTAAATTCTCGTCTTCTACCAGCTTTACGCCCACCGCCAGCTTACGAGGGCTGGTCGTAGCAGCAAAATAAAGCTGAGCAGCCTTATATTCTGCAGACGTTTCCACAAAACCGTCAGTCAGCATTTGAGCAGCGCTTATATAAATACGTACCCTTTCATTCGCCGGAATAACCTCAGACTTGCCAATAATCAGGCCAAGGTTAAAGCCCTTACGAGCAGCAGCCTTAGCAGACAGGTTGATAACCACGTCGACAATCGGAGATAAGTCCAATTTATAAGCCAACTAAATCACCCTTTCTTAATAATAATTTCGCCTGGCTCAAGGATAACATCACTCGTACCAGGCTCGTTTGCTTTAATCGTAACGTTGACTTCTTCAATCGCTTTCACGATAGATTTAATGCTGATTAGTACATTAAAATATAAAGTCAAATCGGCGCGCTTCCACCAACGCCCCTGAAATAGTTCAGGCGCATATTGGATGGAATCCTTGCCAGGAATAATATAGATTTTTTGTTTTTTGAGCTTCGGACGACCACGCAGCAGCTCAAGGCGAATTTGCAAAAGCGATTCATAGCAGGCAGGCCCATAAGCATTCAGGCGTAGCTGCATGGTACGTGTGCTTGCACTCTCACGCAAAAAATCACGTCCTTCAGACTGCCAACGCTCATCAATCGGCTGCATGATGTCCTCGGCCGCCTCGGTACACTGCATAAAGACCACGTTGTCTGTAAGCTTCCAGTCGGGGCCTCCGTCCGTTGGCCAGGAGCGGCGTACAGGCGGCGGTAGTTGATTAACATCATACCCGAGGATAGCCATCAGCTCTGCCCACATTAAAGATTCAAATTCAGCAATATTTTTAACCAATACCGTCACCGTCCAATCTTGTCCCGATAGAACGGTAAAAGCCATAATCAATATTAGGCGTAACGGTGAGGATTTTGTAGCGTGCTCCGCGCCATTCCAGCTCATCGCTGATAGCTTCGCCATTGGTCGCGTGCAGCTCAACATTCGTCAAAAACTTCATTGCCCCGGTGATGCGGTCACCTTCGGGCAATAACTGCAAATCTTTGGGCTGGGCAACGGTAACAATCGCCGCCACCTGCAGCACAATAGGATTGTCTGCATCTCGGCCATACGCTCCATCGTGCCAGCTGGCAGCGTAGCGTTTGACAGTAATGCGCTGGCAGCCTAAACGCTTGCTGCGCACCACTCTGCCAACATTAACCACGTCAATCACTCCTTACCACATAAACAATAGCCTTACGCAAGGCACCGGTATCAATAAGCGGATTGGTTTTGCCGCCCTTGCCTTTGGTCTTTTTATCTATGGTTTTCGGGGAGTTAGGCGGCCAGCCATTCTCGGTATCCGTAAACCATTTGCGGCAGATGTTCTGCGCCAGCAGGCCTGTGCGTTTGATAAAAGCATCAGCCCTGCTTCCATCGCCAGTCATAGCAGCCTTTACAGCCTTAGCGTATTCTTCTGCAATCTCACGGTGGTGCTTGGCGATGGCCGGTTCAATAACAGGACGTGGCGGTGCATGCCAAAGCGGCGAGCCGTGTGTCTGGACGTAGAGCTGATAAGCAAGACTGTACTTCATACCCTGATCCATATAGCCCTGCATTTCCTCACGCATGGACCTACGCCGGATGCCATGAGTATGGATGTACAGCAGGCTCGCATTATTGATAGGCTCATCGCCACGAGATGTTTTCTCCTGCGGGATACCCACATAGAGCTTATTAACACGGTTCAAAGCTTGTACTCTGTCCATAAGCCCCTGTAGCCCGCCGCTGACCGTCATATGTGATGTATTTATACTTACCATATATACATGCCTCCCTTGCCCACAAGTCGAGCTAAGGTGGCAAACTGCACGCCAAACGCAGTCAACCGGAACGCCGCCCAACCAGCAAGGTCCTGTGAAAGCGCGGACGTATCCATGGAATAAGACACGCCATCAGCGGACTCACTCGTAACAACACCAGCGGCCTGCGCTGCGGCAAGGATATCAGCAGCAGGTGCCCCCGGGTCTGCAGCAGACTGCATGTACAGGGTGCACATATGGGCGATGAATAGTCCGATGGCCATCCGCCACATCTTGCCATAACGCTGCTCGCTTACACACGCCTGACCAAGCTCTACAAAGCTGTCCAGCACTATTTCCGGCAGAGGCTCAGCAAACTGTGGATAGAATGCCAGGAAGTCCTCCTTGGTGTAGGGAGGATTCTCCTGCGTTTTGATATTGCTCGCCTGAGTAATCAACGGATGGTACATGGCGCACCTCCTTATTTATCACTTTCATCCTCCGCTTTGTTGGCTTTCTTAGCTTTGGCAACAGCTTCTGCCTCAGCCTTCGGAGTTTTACCATTTACCTCCACGATGTCACCATCTTCCAGGCCCCAATCATAAAGGGGGTCGTTTTTAATCCATTCAGGAGCATCTTCAATTTCCAGACCGCCTTTGGTGGTAAATCTGATAGCTTCTTCACGGTCGACAGAGTCTTGCTTCACAAAGCAAAATACTTTTCTGGTTAAAATAATCACTATAGTACCTCCTATAATACGAAAAGCCAGACGAACAAAGCGTCTGGCTAAAACAAATTAAAATTAGATGCCGTCGTAATAACCTGCAGGCTGATAGTAATTAAACTTAACCTGGCCGATTTGAGCTGCGTACAGAGTCAAATAAGCAGCGCGCTCAGCAGACGGCTGAGTGAAGGCGCGAGTGATAGGTACAGTCAAGTCGAAGTTGACCATATCCTCATCGTTGACATAGACCATCATGCGGTCTTTGCTGGCGCTGCCTGCACCGATGCACCAACGGCAAGGCTCGATAGTGATATCGCCGCCCTGCTTTTTAGCAATATTATTTTGCAGCAGGTACTCCATGATGGACACGTTGCCAGCGTCGGAAACCTTCTGCATGGTGATGTACGCGTATTGCTTTGGCGGAATCAGGATATGGTTCGGCATGCCCTTAAGGTCATACTCAGATGCAGTCCAGGAGTCAACCAGTGCATTGTTGATGTCATGCAGGATTTCGTCTGCAGTTTTGGTGTTCCACGCAGGCTTACCGCTTGCGCCATTTCCAACAGAATGCACTGCAACCTGCGCATCATTCAGCAAGCCGGTAGTACCCGCTTGCTGAAAGCCCTTATAGGTGTTCAGGTCCAAAGTCTTGTTGTAATTCAATTTGATGCCCTTGTCGAGCAGGTCTTCCAGATTACGGCCGATTTGTTTCAGCTTAGCCTGGTCGATAAATTGAATCTGCATAGCATGCATCCAGGTGTTAACCTTGTACAGGTTTTTGCCGGTGTTAACCTGCATTACCGGGATAGTAGTCGCACCAGGAGCAGTGATGCTGTTACCGTTAGCGCCGGAAGTTGCATAATCGACATCAAAGGTGCTGGTGTATTCCACCCAGCCACCGCCGGTCTTAGCAACGATATCGCGCTGCCAGGTCACACTGGTCAGCGGTTCGCGCACCTTTGGATCCATTTTTTCCAGTTCGCCAGTCAGATAAGCCATACCGGAGCTTACTGCAGTATCCCATACGTTACCGCGGAATGCTTTCAGACCGCCACGCTTCATAGCATAGTTGCCTAAATTGCGCATACCGGCATCAGCCTGTAAAAAGCTTAATTGTGCCATATTGTTTATACCTCCTTAAAATTACGCAGCTACGCGAGTCAACAAGGTTACTTCGCATACACGATTTGCATCCATAGCACCAGAAGTCCAGCGCATGTTTGGAATCTCGATAGTGTTGTCACCATCAGCTGCAGCTTCAAACCCACCAACTACACCATTAGCGACAGAAGTATTAGCTTTAATGCGCACATACACTTTGCCATTGGCCTTAGGAGTGCCAACATTGCATACGACGGTCGCAGCGCCACGTTCCAACACAGACATATAAGCACCAGGCTGATATTCGGTGTAATTTTGCTCGCTATAGCTAATGGCCTGCTTAACAACACGCAGTGCGATGCCAGCAACATCAGCAGCGGTAGTTGCAGCGCCCACAGCTTCATAAGTGTTGTCATCTTTAATGCAGACAGCAGCACCAAATGGGATAGCTTCGCTTTCTTCGTTTAACAGACGGCTAGCCACGATATCGTCCGGAGTGCGGGCGTAGTTACCGGGATAGCCAAAATTCATAGAGATACCAATTGCTTTACCACTCATATTGTTTTGCCTCCTTAACGATTTTTATAATGGGGATTATATTTTTTAGCAATCTCACGCCCCAGAGCGTAATCATCAGGCTTGCTGTCTTGCGCAACGGAACGACGACGCATCTGCATCAACTCGCCATATTGAGCATCCTGCTGCATAGAGCCTTTGATGAGGATAGCCAGAGAGTCAGCAGCACGTTTGCGCTGTGCCTCATTGGGGATAGCTGCAACAGCAGGCTTCAGGTTTTTAATTAAAGCCATAGCTGCGTCACGTGCTTCCTTAGCATCAGGTGCACACTCGCCCTCAACATCTTCTTCCGGCGCTGCATCCTGCGCATTGATATCTTCAGGCGGCTCGATTACATCGTCCTCATCGCCAGCAGGAGCAGCAGCAGGTGCTTTGTTTTGGAGTTCTTCCTCCAGCGCGTCCAGAGCATCCTTTTTAGGTTCAGCAGCAGGCGGTGCAGGATTCAGCTTAGAGCTGATAGCTTCCAGTGCGTCCTCAATTTTCTTAAAGCGTGCCTCGGTAGCTTCATCCATAGCAGCAGGCTTATTGTCAGGCTGCGGCACAGCAGCAGGCGCAGGTGTTGCAGGTGTTGTTGGAGCTGCTGGAGCAGGCGCAGGCTGTGGGCGCGGTTCTGCGTCGGCGCCACCTGCAAGCTTTGCAGCAGCCTCCATGTCCTCAGGTGTAGTAGATTCGTCGCGAGCCAGCGCTCGCAGGATACGTCCAATCAAAGATTTAGACATTTTTATACCTCCTTTTTTATCGTCGGCAGTGTCACGGATGGCAACCTTATGCCCCGCTCTGCCTTTATCAACAACTGCTACGTGGTTACCGCGGATTTCCAGCTGGTCATAGCTGGAGTCGCTCGTCGGGTTCCACAAGCAATCATACCCGCAAGATATCTCGCGTTTGCCGGCCTCAATTTTGTTGATGAGGTCAGCATCGTAAATAACTAAATCGGCGACCAGGCAATTACTCAAGTCGCCATCGCCTCGACGCACATCACGACACACGCCTTTCATGTACCGCCCATAATTATCAGGGGTTACATCTTCTTCCGGATGCTCATCGCATACAGGCTTACCTTCAAAGCTTGCCACAGCAGCACGGTCAAAGACTTCAGCTTCAGGACGCTGGACATTATAAATGCCGTTGGCGACCGGGCCGCCGAACTCGCAGCCTCGATACTGCTGCGTGCCTGTGCGTGCAATCGGTACATCTTTACAAATCAAAAAGCCCTCCGGCGTTTTGAGGATGTGGTCGGAGATGCGTGAGCCAAAATATGCCTTGCTCATAGCTCACCTCCGGGTAATAACCGTTTAAATTGTTTTAGGCCCATGCGCTCGATTTTGCCGTTGCGGTACACCTTTGCTGGCCATGCCACCTGGTCAAACCTGATAAGCGGTTCAGGATAGCAACGGCAATTATAAATGTTTCCTGCATGGTAATACCCTTGCGACTTCTCGTGGTTAAGTAGTTCTGGCGCCGGAGCCTCGCTCCATGGGATGAGCACGCCATCCATGCGATAATGAGCAGAACGCACGCGCGCGTCCTCGCTCGTCCGCCAGACGTACCACTCAAGCCCTGCTTCAGCAGCACGCACCTGTGTCAGCGCAGTGCTGGCTTTAGATGTCTCAGTACGAGCAATAAGCCTTGCGTGAGCTTCGGTCATATGCGGGTACTCTTTAAGGATATCGTCTAACAGCGCTTCCGGTCGCAAGCCCTGCTCATAACCTTCAGCAACCTTGTGAGCCACCCTGTCAGCCAGCGTGAGCGGCATAGAGCGAATTAATTCAGCGTTGCGACTGATTATACTCTCGTACACATTCGCGACGCGTGGCAAGTTAAGCTCGCGCTGTAGAGCAGTGCGGATAATTCGCCCCTTACTTCCCTCAGCCGCTGCCGCACGCCAGCTCTTATGCCCGTCGCGGAACAAATGCGTGGCCATCGAGCGCGCGATTTGGTCGCAGGCACGAATAAAAGTCGGAGAACGTGCCAGCCGACGCATTATGTCAGCAATAAAAAAAGGACTGGCAACGTGAGATAACTCACGCTTCAGTCCTTGCATTAGGCGGTCAATGGCGCTGGCATAAGAGCGCTCAATGACTCGCGGCATTTTAAATTTTTTCATGGTTTAACTTTCTAACCACGCTTCAGCTTCACGCTCTAGCGCTTTCTTCTGTGAGCGATAATCGGAACCTTTACTACCATATTCCTTGACAAAGTTCTCGTTGCCTTGTGGCCCTTTTGAAGTTACGTAAAAATCATACAGTTGGGAATCATATTCGTCGCCTTTACCTTTATACTTAGCTTTAGCATTATTAATAGCCTCAGTGAATGACTTACCATTTTTAAGGTCATTCAGCAACGACGTATTGACCTTACCTATCGGAGACGAGGAACCAAAGTTATCTATGTCACGTTGAAGTATATTCATAGTAAGCTGTTTTTTACGTGGCGAGAAATTAAAACCAGTGTTAGACGTGCCCTGCACAATAGCTGCTGCCTGACGCAGTGGAGATTTACCACCAGAGCTACTGCCACCGCCAGAAGTAAACTGACCATTATCAGCACGCGGATGCTTATCTTCTTCCCATTCAGCATCATAAGCACGCAGGCGTTCCAGGTTAAGTTTAGTTTTATCCATGATACTAACCTCCATAATTTTTAGTGTGTACATGTTAACTCTCATACATAATTATTGCAAGTTATTTTTGCGTAACAAAAAAGCGCAGCCAGAAAAATTCTAACTACGCTTAAGGTTACTCCTTAGTTATTTTCACACTTAGCACACGCATTAATAGCAACAGTCCAATCAGTGATTTCTGGATGCAGGTCTTTTTTTATTTCACCATACCCACAGTGAACAATTTCGTAACAATCACCATCGTAAATTTTCTTCTGTAGAATCGGGCAATATACCATCATTTCATTTTCTGCATCCATTCTTTAATCACCTCAATTTTTCTTAACTGTTTTTCGTCATACCACGACGCGGGAAAAGCTGTTGATAATCTACCATCAACAATCACAACAGACGAGCCATTATCAGCTATAAACAAATATTTATCTGCGCTTTGCTTGAACATAACAATTGCATTGTCAACATAGGATTGAGCATCAGCAAGTGTTATACCTCTTTTTGCTAATCTCTTGCTGCCATGAATACCAGGATCAACAATTTGAATTCTTACTGGTTCCATAGCTTCATCATGAGCAGAAGCAAGCCCTAAACTTTGTAATTGCTTAGTTAATTCAGGGTACTTCTTTGCTTTTGCTAATTTAATCTTAACATCTTCGGCGCTAGAATTCAAGTTGCTATTTCCGCCTGCAGAAGAAAACTTTCCATCTTTATCCCTTGGATGCTCCGATTCATCCCACTCCGCATCCCCTACTCCTTGCCTGACGGGAGCACGTGCCTGCTGTGGCGATTCTTCACCACCGCCCATGTCGCCAAACATTCCGCCCATCTCACCAGGCTGCTCCACAGTATCAGACGCACGCTCGATGTCCTCATCGGTGATGTTCGTCCAGACACCGGTGCGCTCGCTCTGCTGCTTCAGCTCCTTCAGGGCAGTGCGCTGAGAGATAAGACCAGCATTGTAGGCAGCCACAACATTGTCTGTGCCACACTTGGCAAGGTCGGCGCGCTCTTTATCCGTAGGCTCTGCAACCGGGTCAAATTCAAAGTCAAAGTCGTCCGGCAGGCTGCCTAGCGTCGAGATAATAAACGGCGGGAGCACTTTGTTCAGGATAGGCCGCAGATAAGACTCTTGCTTCTCGGCTATCATGTCGTAGTAGTTCTGTAGGTCACTCTCGCCTGTAGCATTAAGACCGGAGGGCGAGCGCCCGAACAGACGCGTCACCGGGATTTCAGCAGCGCCGCTGATGTCCATAATAAACTGCTGATAGCAATCAGCAAGGCCGCCGAAAGTATACTGGTGTGTTTCCAGACCATCTGCAGCATCCATGACCTGCATCCCCATATTGTTTAGCAGCATGTTCTGCGCTTCCAGCGTTCGTAGCAGCTCCGCCTGCGACTCGTTGTCCGTTGCCGCCAGAAGCTGACCTAAGTCCTGCATCTTTAGCACGCGGATGTTCGCCATGAAGGTCAACTGCGCAATGTTCCAGCTCACATTATCACGCTTACGCAGCTCATCAAAAATTGACTCAACGACAGACGCGCCCCACTGCATCTCTGCTATTTCCTCCCAAAACGGAAGCGTATTGCCAGTGAAGCGAACTACCCTGCTATGATGAATTTTTACAGAACCACCACCTGCAGGATCAGTCACAGTGTAATACTTCGGGAAACCATAATCAGGATCACTAATATCTTCGATGAGTTCGCTGGATGGGTTAACTCCGTTCCACCGGTCAAAGATGAGCAGCCCTGCGAAGTCCCCAGGCATTATCCAATCAAGCTGCAGCGGCTGACTAAGGTCGTAGCCTTGGTGCTTGACCAGCATCACGCCTAGCGCGCCACCGTAGAGCCTGCCCCACTGCATGCCACGCTTAAGCTTGTCAATGAGCTGAGTACGACGCAGAGTAAGACTGAGCCGCTTCTCTACATCGGGATCCAGACCGCTGGTAATCGTTATCCAATTTTTAAGCATGTCCGCCGGGATAACGTCGATGATGCGACGGACAATCCAGCTCTCACGGTAGAGAGCATTCAAAGTATTAAAATCACGCGACATGCGCTGCAGACTGTACTCCGTGCCTTCTAACAGGTTCGGAGTGCCAGCGCCCAAACGAGCCAGTACATTGCTAAAAGCGTCGAGCGCCCTGCTGCGTATTGGCTGCGGCTCAGGAGCTTTGTCCAGGGCGCGCCTGCGTTTTCTTTTAGACATTTGCTATCCTCCTTGGCCTGATGACTGTTGATACATAGTAGCGCACCGCATCAGGCGCATGGTCAGCTACTTTAATAGGCTTCTCCTTGCCAGACTGCTGCAGAGCCTTATCGTCCCAACAATAGGACTGCATCTCCTTCAGCGTGTGCATCAAGCCAGAATAAAAATGGATGCGGCGACGGGTTAGCAGCGTGTTTACCTTTCGGATGCCCTCAATGACATCATTGTCGGCGTTGATTGTTTCCACCGTCTCCTTCGCACGCAGCCCACGATTGCGCAGCTCAATTTTAAAGCTTGCTGCAGATGGATCTATAACCACATTTGTCGGCCACAGCTCCACGCCACGGACGAACTCAAGCAGGTCGTCGGCGTATTGGCTGTTGTCCTTCTCCTTTTCCTCGGCGCGGCTGTCCCAATAATACTCGCGGATGAACCACAGGTCGCGCCCATCATCGAGCACGTCCAGATACACCATCGGGTTAACGGTGCCATAGTCAATCGTGATAGAGCGCTTCATGATGTGCAGATTTTTGAGCAAATACTCCAGCTGATCATCACCAAAGAGCAGCTCATCACTCCACGCATCACGGTAGATAGCGCCCTGCGCCATTACCCACTCGCCTAGAATGAAGCGGCGATAGAACACACCGGAATACATCGTCCGGTAACGTTCACGCACCTCGTCGGATAGCGACGGATTGTCGTCCATCAAGAAGTGGATATGCAGCAAGCGCTTCTCGTCGCACTTCTCAATCCAGCGCAACAGGAACCAGTGCATCGGGCTGTCCGGGTTGCAGTTAAACCACAGCTTAGCGCCCGGCACAGAGCAGCGGCCGGATGCCTGATTTACAAATGATTCAGGCATGAGCGCAACCTCATCGCAAAACAGACCAGCCAAAGTAATACCTTGGATGAGGTCCTGCGAGGATTCGTCACGACCACCGAACACGTAGAAGTAATTCAACTTCATCGTGCTGCCTTGCTTGCGAGCCACCACGATAAGATTCTCCGTGCGTGATTCTTCCACCTGATAGCCACGCACAAGCAGTACAGGCTTGAGCCATTTCCAAACGTTACGCCTAAAACTGCCTACGGTTTTACCGCACATAGCAAAATTCTGGCCATCGTAGGTATCCATAGCCCAAATAACAAAGCTGACGGCCATCGCCACTGTTTTGCCAGCACGGATGGAGCCGTCAGCTATAATGCCATTATAATCGTGGTATGGAGAATCATCGCACCACCACGTCAAGATTTGCATTTGTTTTTTACTAAACTCATAGAACTTAATAACAGGTTTGATAATACTGCGCAGCCTGCCAACGATGCCCATTATTTCCACACATCCTTTGCGCTGCGTTTAATTGCATCGGTAAAGCCATCGTCCTCGTATTGGGACTGTTCTTCGGCATCCTTAAGAATTTTCTGCCCTGCGGTATCACGCAGGAACGTCGCCGCCTTGGTATTGCCCTGCATAGCAAGCACGACCTGACCTAGCAACACAGCTTGCTCAACGGTAACGTTAATCTTGCCGTTCAGCAGGTTAATCTTGCCGTTTGGCCCCATCAGGTCGCCTAAGCACTCAATGTTCTTCAGCTCGCCACGCTTGAGCGGCATCTGCAGCAGGTCGTCAAGGACCTCACGCATGGCACGCTTGCGGCGCCGGGCTTCACCAGACGCGCGACCGCCAGCAGAGCCGCTTTTTCGAGCTTCGCTCGAGCTTGGTACGCGTAAATTCTCAGGATTCGGCACCGATTACCTCGGCCTTCCTGCCGGTGAGAGCCTCCCAACGCTTAACGATGACATCGCAGTACACAGGATCAAGCTCCATGCTGTAGCATTGGCGGTTGATTTGCTCGCAGGCAATGAGCGTGGAGCCAGAGCCACCAAATAAATCAAGCACAGAATCACCTTGCTGACAGCTGTTCTTGATGCACTTAGCACAGAGGGCAATTGGCTTCATGGTGGGATGCTCGGCGTTACGCGTAGGCTTGTCAACATGAATTACGCTGTTGACCTCTTCCGTATCCACAGCCTCTACGTTATCGGCACGCAGACAAACAGTCTTAAGCCCGATGCTGATGTGGATGAGCTGATGCCCATCGGCATCGTAGCCAACCTCCACCGGATAGTTGTCAGGTATAACCGTTGACAGCTTACGACCGCCAAAAAAGCGGTGCTTTGCGCCAGGCTTCCAGCCGTAAAGGATAGGCTCATGCTGCCATTGGTAATCTTGCCGTCCCAGCGTAAATGTGTTCTTGCACCAGACAAGGTCCTGCTTCAGCAGCAGGCCGGCATCGACAATAGCCTGCCGGAATTCGACCGCACTGCGACTAGCGTAGCACACGTAAAAGGATGCGCCAGGCTTCATCGCTGCAAAATAATTATCAAACACTGCATCTAAAAAGTTTTTAAATTCAACTTCACTCATCGAGTCGTTTTTAATTGTGAGCTTGTCTTTTGTTCCACCTTGGTAAGCGACATTGTAGGGAGGATCAGTAAACACCATGTCAACCATTTGCCTCCCCAATAAACGTGCTACATCAGTACGATTTGTTGAATCGCCACATAATAAGCGATGGTTCCCAAGCTGATAAAGAGTACCAGGAGTCGTGATGGTGTTCTGCTTGGCGGCCTCATGCGCTGCATCCACATCAAAAGCATCCTCCTCCGGTTCAGGCTCCGGCATATCAAAACCGAAGTCGCCCATGTCGATACCTTTGATGTCAAGCAGCTCACTGTTGAGCATGTCCATGTCCCACGACGCAAACTCGGCGGTTTTATTGTCCGCCAGGCGGAACGCTTTAATCTGCTCCGGCGTGAGGTCATCCGCCATCACACACGGTACAGTCTTCATCTTAAGACGTTTGGCAGCACGCAGGCGCGTGTGACCACACATGATAACATTGTCCTTGTCAATAACAATCGGCTGCTTCCAGCCAAACTCTTTCAGGGATTCCATAACCGGCTTCACGGCTGCATCGTTGCGGCGTGGATTGTTTTTGTACGGAACCACATCGCCGATGGGCATATCAATGATTTTCATAATTGCCTCCTGATTGGTTGGTGCCCGGACTACCGCTGAGGATTTGAGAATAATAAGGGATGTCCCGTCCCTTGGGTTACGGTTTCCGGGCATGAAAAAAGCGCCCGGCTAAAAGCCAGACGCTGAATAAACAATATAGTAAAGCGGTGCACATCCAGGAAAGATGCGCACCGCTTCGCAACAAAAAGGGCAGGATAAATGCCGCTTTTATCGACACTTCTCCGTGGTTATATTATACCGCTTTTTTTTCACGGCTTCAAGTCATTTTTTCAAAAAAATAAAACCATCAAGCTGGGACTCGATGGTTTTCAACCGTGGTGGATCTATTCATTTTTTGAGCACCTATCTTTTAATTAAGCATTCCAGTAAGCGACACGCAGCTCTGCTACATTATAGCCAGCCTTGCGTAGAGCTTCCTCAGCAACAAGTTCTTTTTGCCGCTGTTCGGCGTACTTTTCAACCAGCATAGTGATAACCGTTTCTTTGTCTGGGAACAAAGCGTACAACGTATCAAGACACTGAGTCTTATTATCAATACTGATTTCAAGTTCTTCGACCTGGTTTCTAATGCTTGCGGGTAGGTCTTTGTAGGTCATTTTGCAGCACCTCCCATTTTACGATAGCAGCGGACGCAGCCAAATATGCGCTGACCGCCTTCGTAGTAGGATGTGGCGACTGCCTGCACAGGGAAATACTTTTTAACTACTTTCCCGAGAGCGGTTTTATTCAGAGCCGTTATGCCCTGTTCCATGCACCACTTCGCATAGCCGTTGTAAAAATACTGAATCGGCGTATCGCGCTGCATGGAATCATACACGCTAGTGATGTACTGATACGCAAGCTGCTCTGCATCAGAAGCATTCTGCGGCAGCAGCTGTGTAAATTCGTCAAAATCAAGCGAGAGAATCTTGGCCACCATCGGCAGGCGTTCCCTCCGGCAGCTGGCTATGATGGCAGCAATGCGAATGCGCTGGTCAAATTCCAGCTGCGTGAAGTCTGTGGCAGGCTCGTCGTTGATGGGAACAGCCTGCGCCATGGCTTCATATTTACCTGTCCTGCGGATTGAGGGCAAGACCTCCGATGTTACCCAGCGCTTAAAGGCCTTAGCCTTTGGCAGTTTGGACGAGAGGATGAGCGAGTATAAGCCGGATTCGTTGATGAGCCAGGTTCTAGATACGAGATTGTTCTCGACTCTCCCATTTTGGGAGGCTCGAATATCAATTTTCTTTTTGTCTTCCTCATCAACGTGTTGTTGAATAGCCTTACTTTGATTGTTATACCCCAAGGCTTGTGCTACATCTTTACCAATAAACCAAACAACACCGTCCTCATCCATGATTCTCAAATTTCCAAATTGTTCGTGCTGAAATGTCTGTAATTCCATAAAATTATCTCCCTTTCTTGAAAAAGGAGCTATCTCATGATAGAATATTTCACGAGGATAGCTCCTCGTCTGGAATAAGACATTCGCGTACTTTCTCAGGGTCAACGGATGTCTTATTTTTTTATGCCTAAAAGCAAATGAATTCCTCGGCGTATTGCTTCTCCTTTTGTAATATTATGCTCTGTACAATATTTAGTAAGTAAAGCTTCAGTAGCATCATCCAAACGCACACTGTACTGAATATTTTTGGGATTTTCTGCTTTAGGTCTACCTGTTCGTGGGCTCATATTTTTCACCTCACTTTTGGCCACAGCTTCATTTTAATTTATGGGTTGCAAAAAGTCAAGTCATTTTTTCAAAAAAACGACCGCCCACCATCAGATGAGCGGTCACTGAATTATTTTGCATTAAACACTACGCTATACCCAGCCTGACGCTGAAGCTCATCCATAGCTGCCTGCTGCGACGGCGTAAACCCCTTGTCGACAACTTCCAGACGTTCGCGGAGTGTCTCTGCAAAGAACTTCAGA
>ERZ860508.696-NODE-696-length-24236-cov-8.125181_pt1 | contig 24236 bp, 18 predicted proteins | sample MGYA00509976_ERZ860508 | MGnify/ENA primary metagenome ERZ860508 (study PRJEB30046, sample SAMN00715242) | human gut metagenome | study: EMG produced TPA metagenomics assembly of the A metagenome-wide association study of gut microbiota in type 2...
AATGTTGAATGTATTAGAAAACCTTTTGATTTTGCACTGAGTTTTTCATTTAAAGAAGAGGGCAAAATGACGGAAAGTGAGGAGCATGGCAGATGAAAACGGAATATCAGATTATTGCGGTAGACTTTGACGGAACACTTTGTACGGACTGCTTCCCAAAGATCGGACAGCCGAATACAGCACTGATCGAACTGCTGAAAGGATTGAGAAGGCAGGGACGCCAGATTATTTTGTGGACGTGCCGCTGTGGAGATCAGTTAGAGGAAGCAGTGGACTGGTGCAGAAAATGCGAGTTGGAATTTGATGCGGTAAATGAGAATCTGCCAGAGATTATCGAACGGTATGGATCAGACGGAAGAAAGATTTATGCAGATGTTTATATTGATGACAAAAGCTGTTTTCCATGGGAGGTAAAAAGGGATGAGAAAGTTAGATTATGAATTTATTTTTACATGCGGTATTGTTGCATTTATCGCAGCGCTTGGAATGGTAGCTGGCATTGTTGTGCTGGCTGGGGCAAAGATTTATGTTTACAACCTGCCTTTGATCGTGGGAAGCTTTCTGGCTATCGGAGGACTTTTGTGGGGATTATTGTTAGTTTTGAACAATGATAAGGTGGAAAAAAGGACAAAACATCGCCTGGCATAGTACAGATTTACCAGATTAAGGTTGACGCTCTTTCGGGAATTACATATAATAAGCTTGATTTACTATGCCTTCTGGAACGATACAGAAGGTATCTGGAGGAAAAATGAGAAGAAACCTTAATATAAAACAGAGAAAATGGCGAAGTCTGATCTTTGCAACGATTTTTGGTGTGACAGCAGCGACTGCGGTCATTACGGTAAAACCGTTGGAAAGTTATGCGTATACGGAGACAGCGGGTGTTTTGAATGATGGACCGGTACAGATGCGAAAGGCTCCGGTAGATGGGGACAAGATCACATCTTTAGCTGCGGGTACAGCAGTCCGTGTGATTGATGAAGTGGATGGCTCCGATGGAATGAAATGGTACAAGGTACAGATTTCCTATAATGGAATGGCATCCACCGGATATATCCGGTCAGATTTTATCACGCTGTCAACGGAAGATACTTCTGCCGGAAGCGCGATCACAGACAGTTCAGCACAGGGAGCGACCGGAGTGGTCACGAACACCAATGGCAACGTTTACGTGAGAACCGGAGCAAGCACTGCGTATTCACCGGTGACCATGGTAAAAAGAGACCAGACGGTGAATGTGCTGGGACAGACAACTACGAATGGAACAATCTGGTATAATGTGACGTTTCATAAAGACGGAGTGGATTATGCCGGCTGGATCTGTGGAACATACCTTGCGGTAACAGGGCAGACTTCTGCGGATGGATCGCAGGGAGCTACTACAACAGTGACGGACGAAGAATATGTTGCATCGTTAAAATCAGCAGGATTTCCGGACAGTTATTGCAACTCACTTCTTGCATTGCACCAGAAGTATCCAAACTGGCAGTTTGTTCCGGTGCAGACCGGATTGGACTGGAATACAGTTGTCGCAAATGAGAGCGTTGTCGGAAGGAACCTTGTGCAGAGTTCTTCCAATGACGCGAGAAAGTCAACGGAGACAGGAGCCTACGACTGGGCAACGAATAGCTGGTATGGTTATGACGGGGCAGGCTGGGTAAGTGCTTCTTCCAATTACATAGCATATTGCATGGATCCGAGAAATTACCTGAATGATACTTATATTTTTCAGTTTGAAACGTTAGAATATGCGCCATATCAGAACGTGACAGGAGTTGGAAATATTTTATCAGGCAGTTTCATGAGTGGAAGCTATAACGATACAGACGGGGCATCGCGAAGCTATGCAGACACTTTCATGGAAGTGGGACAGAGCTTGAGTGTCAGTCCTTATCATCTGGCTGCAAGATGTAAGCAGGAACAGGGAAATAAGGGGACAAGTCCTTTGATCTCTGGAAATTACTCTGGCTATAATGGATATTACAATTACTTTAATATCGGAGCATATACGACATCGTCTGCGTCTGCGACGGTCAACGGATTGATTTATGCAAAAAACAATGGCTGGAATTCTATTTATAAATCAATTAATGGCGGAGCCGGTATCGTTGGAAATAATTATGTGAAAAAAGGACAGAACACCCTTTATTTCCAAAAATTTAATGTTGTGAACATGAACAGCATTTATACCCATCAGTACATGACAAATGTGCAGGCGGCAATGTCAGAAGGAAAAACAATGAGCACCGCTTATGCGGATAAATCACAGGGATTTATATTCCGTATTCCGGTGTATAGCAATATGCCAGAGTCAGCAGTGACATTTTCAGACAGTGGCAATCCGAATAACTGGCTTTCGTCTCTCAGCGTAACCGGATATGGACTGACACCGTCTTTCCAGGGAGCAGTAACAGATTATTCCGTGATCGTTGGAACAGAGGTAAGCTCGATCAATGTAGGGGCTTCGGCAGTTGCGCCGAAAGCAGGAGTTTCCGGAGCAGGAACTTATGCATTGAATTATGGAAATAATGCGATCAATGTAACTTGCGTGTCACAGAGTGGTTCGGCAAGAACCTACACGATCAATGTGGTAAGACAGCAGCCGGCAGCAGACAATACACAGACACCGGAAAGTGGTGGAACAACAGTTGCGGACGGCGTATCCGTTTCTACCTCCTATAAACTGGGAGATACCGTGATCACAGGTATTGCACCGGGAACAGGGGCTTCTTCTGTACTTGCCAATATCTCAGCGGGAAGCGGCACGGTCAAAGTGCTGAAAGCAGATGGCACAGAAAATACCGGTGCAGTCGGAACAGGTAATAAAATTGCAGTATATGCAAATGGGACACTGGTGAAGCAGTATGACGTTGTCATTTACGGTGACATCAATGGAGATGGAAAAATCTCTGTGGTTGATCTTGTCATGATGCAGAAACAGATTCTTGGAACATCACAGCTTTCCGGTGCGTATGCAGCGGCTGCGGATATAAGTAAAGATGGAAAAGTTTCCGTGAAAGACCTTGTGCTTTTGCAGAAACATATTATAAATGCAGCACAGATTGAACAGTAACAGGGCTGTGTGGATAGAAAGAGTTATTTTAGTGAGAAAAAAACAATTTTCACGCATAAGAATGGAGAGTAAAATGAAAAAGAAATTAGGTGTGATCATTACACTGCTGACGTTATGCATCTGTCTTATGACACCACAGATGCATGCCAAGGCGGCTTCCGGAAAAACAACGATCGCTGTATCATCCGGTTCAATTAATATCGGACAGACCGTGACCGTAACGGCAAAAGCACTAAGTGCATCCGGGGACAGTGCATATGCCAATATGGTTTTGACGTATGATGCGGGTATTCTCGAATTTGTAAGCTGTACGGCAACCTATGGTGGCGGCGGTGGAAGTATTTCGGTAGCGAACGACAGCTTTAGTGTAACATTAAAAGCAATCAGTGCAGGAAAAGCTTCTATTTCACTTTCTGCTACGGATGGCGTTATTTTCAGCACCGCGGAAGAATTGGATTCCATGGCTGGCAGCAGCACTTCTGTGACGGTCAAAAACGAAGCAGTAGGCAGCAGCACAGGAAGTAATAACAATACTGGAAGTAATACGAATACAGCGGCTTTATCCGCAGACAATTCGTTAAAAGCATTGACGATTTCGCCGGGAACTTTGTCACCTGCTTTTAAGGGAAGTACAACAAAGTATACGGCAACTGTGGATAATTCAGTGACAAGCATTGCGGTCAGTGCAACGCCTGTAAATGAAAAGGCAACCGTTGAATCGGTTACCGGAAACACGAATCTTGCCGTCGGGGCAAACGTTGTTAAGATTGTCGTAAAGGCAGAAAACGGAACAACAGCCACTTATAAAATTACAGTGACAAGACAGGCAGCAGGAAATGCAGGAACCACCGGAGGTGAGACAACAACCACAGGCGGTGAAAATGGAGACGGTGAGAACGGGGACGCAGAGACACCGGAAGACACTGAGGAAGTACCGGCAACAGAAACTCCGGCGTCACAGGCAGACGTTGTGATCAGTGATACAACTTATCACATCTCGGACAGTTTCACAGAGGAACAGATCCCGGCTGATTTTACAGAGGCAGCCGTTCAGTTCCGGGGAACCGAGTGCAGGGGACTGACCTTTAATAAAGGAACGATCTCCCTGATCTATCTGGAAACTGACAATGTGGATTCGACAATAGGAAGATTCTTCATCTATGATGAGACAAGGGATGTTGTCTATGACTTCATGAAGTTCACAGCAGGAGAGAGCAGCTATGTGATCCCGCTTTTAGCACCGCTCGATTCGGTATTGCCGGACAGCTATGTGCAGGTGTCTTTGCAGATGCCGGAGAGCACGGTAATGACAGCGTATCAGCTTCCAGCAGCAGAGGGAGAGGAAGCTTCGGACTTTTATGTATTTTATGCAGTAAATCAGGATGGAACCGAGGGCTGGTATCAGTATGATGCGGCAGAGGGTACTTACCAGCGTGTGAATGGAAATATCACCGAGACAGCGGATTCCTCTTCGGACGACCTTGCAGAATTGCAGAGTGAGTATGATGAACTTTCCAGGAAATATAAAGATGCAAAATCCTTTTCCAGAAACATGATCGCTGTGATTATTTTTGTATTGGCAGTTGCTGTGGTGATTGGCTTGAACATCATCTTCTTTGGAAGAAAGAAAAAAGGAAAAGATGAACTCTTAGAGGACGATAACGTCGAACTCGAAGATGCAGAGTATGACGAAGATACTGATGAAGATATAGATGAGGATGAAGTAGAAGATACCGAAAATGATAAAAAGCATTTCTTTGGAAAATTCCATGGACTTTGCAAAAAAAGAAATAATGCAGATGATTTTTTGATGGATGAGGACGAAGATTTTTCAGAAAATCAGATTAAGAAGAATTCAACACAAGCCGACATCACGATAATAGGCACCCAGCCAGAAATCAGGCAGGAGAAGACGATTGACTTGGTATTAGATGAACCGTCACAGGAAAAAACGAAAAAAGCAGAAAAAATAGAATCAGAAAGAGCAAAAGTAAAAGAAACAAAAGATGCAGAGGACGACGATTACTTTGATGATGAGGAAGAGTACATCGAGGAAGAACACCCGATCAACAGGGCTTACCGAGAATGGAATGATTATGAGGATGAAATTCCAACTCCAGTGAAAAAAACAGTGACAGAACAAACATCTGAGCAAAAATCGTCCGAAGAGAATCAGAAAACCCAGCCAGAAAAAAATGAAACTTCTGTGAAAAAAGAAAAAGGGTTGGAAGTTTTTGACTTAAATGATTTATAATATAAAATAAATAACTATGAATAGTATGAGGAGACAATATGCAATTACCATATACTGTAAAAGCAAAAAAAGCGATCGATATCGCTGGAAGAATGTCAAAATCATTACATCATAATTATATCGGAACCGAGCACTTGCTGATTGGTCTTTTGAAGGAAAATTCAGGAGCAGCGGCAAAAGTTCTGAATGAGAATGGTGTAGAGTTAGATAAAATCGTTGATCTGATCAAAGAGCTGATCGCTCCGGCAGGGGGGACAGCAGTAGCAGAATCAGATGGTTATTCCCCAAGAGCTGCAAAAGTTCTTGAAAATGCAGAGAAAGAGGCGGTCAGATTCCATGCGGATGCCGTTGGAACAGAACATATTCTGATCGCCATGATCAAGGAGACAGACTGTGTTGCATCCAGATTACTGACAACACTGTCCGTCAACATGCAGAAAGTTTTTGTGGATACACTCATTGCTATGGGTGAGGATGCCAATCTTTACCGGGAAGAATTTCAAAACGGCCGTCCGGGAAAAAAGAAAAATAGCGAGGGAACACCGACACTTGATCAGTATTCCAGAGATCTGACACAGTTAGCAGCAGAAGGAGCACTTGATCCGGTCGTTGGGCGTGAGGCTGAGATCCAGAGAGTGATTCAGATCTTAAGCAGAAGAACAAAAAACAATCCATGCCTGATCGGAGAACCCGGAGTTGGTAAGACCGCGATTGTGGAAGGAATTGCTGAACGCATTGTATCTGGTCTTGTGCCGGATTCTGTTCAGGGAAAAAGAGTGGTATCATTAGACCTTTCCGGAATTGTCGCCGGTTCTAAATACCGTGGAGAATTTGAGGAACGTATCAAAAAAGTGATCCAGGAAGTAACAAAGGCTGGAAATGTACTGCTTTTTATCGATGAACTTCACACAATCATCGGGGCAGGTGGTGCTGAGGGCGCAATCGACGCTTCTAACATCTTAAAACCGGCACTTGCGCGTGGCGAACTTCAGATCATGGGAGCAACGACGATCACAGAATACCGTAAATACGTGGAAAAAGATGCAGCTTTAGAACGAAGATTCCAGCCGGTAACTGTGGAAGAACCAAGTGAGGAACAGACAGTTGCAATCTTAAAAGGTCTTCGCGGTAAATACGAAGCACACCACCATGTGAAGATCACAGATGAGGCAGTGGAAGCAGCAGTGCGCCTGTCAGCGCGCTATATCAATGACCGCTTTTTGCCAGACAAAGCAATTGACCTTATGGACGAGGCAGCGGCGAGAGTACGCTTTGGGGTTGCAAATCATACTGAAAAATTAGCGGAATTAAGAAATCAGATCACGGAAAAAGAATTACAGTTAGAGGATGCGCTGAGCAATTCGGATATTGCACTTGCAAGAGAGTACAAAGAGGAAAAAGAAGCATTCGAAGAACAGCTTGCAAAACAGAGGAAAAAGGCACAGCGTGAGATCAGCAGAAAAAATCTGTCAGTTTCAGAAGATGATGTGGCAGATGTCGTTTCCGGCTGGACAAAAATCCCTGTAAAGAAACTGGCAGAGGGGGAAGCAGCCCGCCTGAAAAAATTAGAGGCAACACTGCATAAACGTGTGGTAGGTCAGGAGGAAGCCGTGACAGCCGTAGCAAAAGCGGTAAGACGAGGCCGTGTCGGTTTGAAAGATCCGAGAAGACCGATTGGATCATTCCTTTTCTTGGGACCTACAGGTGTAGGTAAGACGGAGATCTCAAAGGCGCTTGCGGAAGCTGTTTTTGGCAATGAACAGGCAATGATCCGTGTAGATATGTCTGAGTATATGGAAAAGCACAGTGTTTCCAAAATGATCGGTTCCCCTCCGGGATATGTAGGACATGAGGATGGCGGACAGCTCAGCGAGAAAGTGCGCAGAAATCCTTATTCTGTGATTTTATTCGATGAGATTGAAAAAGCACACCCGGATGTATTTAATATTTTACTTCAGGTATTAGATGACGGACATATCACGGATTCACAGGGACGTAAGGTGGATTTTAAAAACACCATTATCATCATGACTTCCAATGCAGGAGCACAGTCCATAGTGGAGCCGAAAAAACTTGGTTTTGCTTCCTCAGATGATGAAAAGCAGAATTATGAGCGTATGAAAAACAGCGTTATGGAGGAAGTGCGCAGAATTTTTAAACCGGAGTTTTTAAACCGTATTGATGAGACAATCGTATTCCGCTCACTGAACAAAAATGATATGAAACAGATCGTCACATTGATGTTGAAAGATCTGACAGACCGCTGTAAGAGCCAGATGGATATCACACTTCAGGTTCGCGACAGCGTGAAAAACTATATTGTGGAAAAAGCATACGAACCGAAATATGGTGCAAGACCACTGCGCCGCAAGATACAGAATGAGATCGAGGATCAGCTTGCAGAAGAGATTTTAGACGGCAAGGTGAAAAAGGGCGATGAAGTGACCGTTACGACCAGAAAGAATGCGGTTGTTTTTGAAGTGCGGGAAAAATAATACTTGTTACTGGAACGGGGTACGAATGAACAGTAACCGGAATTATAAAAAAATCCTTAAATATGATGAAAATACTAGCAATCGAAAAGTAGTTGGGATATAATGATTTTACAAAATTTTACGGTGCAGCAGACAGAGAAAGACTGTACCACAGGAGGAAAAGATGAGCGCTATTAGTGAATTAATTCGTTCAGAAGCGGATGGAACGATCAGTTTTGGAGATTACACTCTGGATGCAAAGGCAAAGCTTGATAACTTTGAACATCAGGGAGACCTTTATAAGGTGAAGACTTATAAGGATATCACAAAGCTGGAGCGTAATGGTATGTTTGTTTATGAATCTGTACCGGGAACAGCAGCATATCATTTGAATGCGACAGACACAGGAATTTCTTTTTCCGTGGAAGGACCGGAAGATGCTCAGATCACACTGGAGTTAGAAGAAGAGACTGAGTATGAGATTACAGTAGACGGAACAAGCGCAGGCAGGATGAAAACCAATCTTGGCGGCAAGCTGACTGTCAGTGTGGAACTTGGAGATAAACCGGTAGAAGTTCAGATTCAGAAATGCTAAGAAATGATAAGGGGTTGTCAGAAACGGCAACTCCTTTTAATGTCAATCGGAACTATTTGCAGAGTTTCCGGTTATTTTTTTGATAGGGAAGGTTATATGGCAAAAGGAAAAACAAGTATTTTTTTCTGCCAGTCCTGCGGATACGAATCATCCAAATGGATGGGGCAGTGTCCGGGATGTAAGGAATGGAATACATTTGTAGAAGAAGTGGTAGACAAAAAGAGTGCGGGCACATTGGCAAAGCAGAAAGCGACAGCGTCAGAGGCAAAGGTATTGCCGTTGTCCCAGATTGAGATGACCTGTGACAAACGTGTGTCAACCGGCATGAGAGAATTAGACCGCGTGCTTGGCGGAGGCATTGTGCAGGGTTCCATGGTGTTAGTGGGAGGTGATCCGGGAATCGGAAAATCCACATTGCTGCTTCAGGTATGCAGGAATCTGTCGGAGCATAACATCAAAGTACTCTATATTTCCGGGGAGGAATCTTTGCAGCAGATCAAAATCCGTGCGGAGCGCATCGGAAACTTTGGAGACAGCCTGAGATTGCTGTGTGAGACGAATCTTGATACCATAAAGGCAGTGATCGACCGGGAAAAGCCGCAGATCGTTGTGATCGATTCCATCCAGACGATGTTCAACGAAGAAGTTTCCTCAGCACCGGGCAGCGTATCGCAGGTGCGCGAATCTACAGGCGTTTTCATGCAGATCGCAAAGGGAATGGGCATTTCGATTTTTATCGTAGGCCATGTGACAAAAGAGGGTGTAGTCGCAGGTCCGAGAGTGTTAGAACATATGGTGGATACCGTGCTTTATTTTGAGGGTGACAGGCATGCGGCTTACCGTATTTTAAGAGGGGTAAAAAACCGTTTTGGTTCCACAAATGAGATCGGTGTATTTGAGATGCGGCAGGACGGTCTTGTGGAAGTGGAAAATCCGTCCGAATATATGTTGAGCGGTAAACCGGAGGGGGCGTCCGGCTCTGTTGTGGCATGTTCCATGGAGGGGACAAGACCAATTCTTTTAGAGGTGCAGGCGCTTGTGTGCCACAGCAATTTCGGGATTCCGCGAAGGACAGCGGCAGGAACGGATTTTAACCGTGTCAATCTTCTGATGGCAGTTCTGGAAAAAAGGCTTGGATTAAAGCTGGGGGACTGTGACGCCTATGTGAATATCGCCGGAGGAATCAAAATGAATGAGCCGGCGATCGACCTTGGTATTGTGCTTGCACTGATCTCAAGTTATAAGGACAAGCCGATCGATGAGAAAACCATTTGTTTTGGAGAAGTCGGATTAAGCGGTGAAGTCCGTGCGGTGAATATGGCGGAACAGCGGGTGCAGGAGGCAAAAAAGCTGGGCTTTGAGGTCTGCATTCTGCCGGAGGTCTGCAGAAAATCCATGACAGAGGTAAAAGGGATCAGACTGGTCGGTGTGAGCAGTCTTCTGGATGCCATAAACTATCTGAAATAAAAAAATTGTATGAATTTTATAAAAAATAAAGGAAATTGAAAAATTCTGCCGAATAATAAAAATATGGAGATTTTATTGAAACGATTTTTTATACGGTGCTTCGGGAGAGACTGTCAGATATCAGAGAGGTGATACATATGACAATACGGGAAGAACTTGAAAAAATGGAACGGGAGACGCTGAGTCCGCATGCAACGCTGAGTGTGAACACGAAGGGCAGAGATAGGGAGGAAGAACAGTGTGATGTCAGACCTGTTTTTCAGCGCGACCGGGATCGAATCCTGCATTGTAAAGCGTTTCGGCGTTTGAAGAATAAGACGCAGGTTTTTCTGACTCCGAAGGGAGACCATTACCGGACAAGACTTTCCCATACCTTAGAGGTATCGCAGAATGCGAGAACGATTGCGAAAGCGCTGCGTCTGAATGAAGATCTGGTCGAAGCGATCGCATTGGGGCACGATATGGGGCATACGCCGTTTGGACATGCCGGGGAACAGGTGTTAAATGAGATCTGTGAAGACGGATTCCGGCACAATGAGCAGAGTGTCCGTATCGTGGAAAAACTTGAGAAAAACGGCATGGGTTTAAACCTGACATGGGAAGTGCGGGACGGCATTTTAAACCATCAGTCCAAGTCCATGCCACATACTTTAGAGGGAAAAGTTGTCCGTTTATCAGATAAAATTGCCTATGTTTATCATGACGTGGATGATGCGATCCGCGCAGAGATCCTGACGGAGGATGATATTCCGTCAGAGATCCGTAAAACACTTGGTTTTACAACAAAACAGCGTTTAAATACACTCATACATAACGTGATCATGAACAGCATGGATCAGGATGACATCCGGATGTCAGCAGATATTCAGGAAGCTATGTTTGAACTGCGCCATTTTATGTTCGATCATGTATACACGAATCCAATTGCCAAGGGTGAGGAAGTGAAGGCTAAGGCAATGATCCGGCAGCTCTTTGGATTCTACAAAGACCACATCGAGTTCCTGCCGGAAAAATACCTCGCCATGCTTGATGAAGGGGAAAAGACGGAGCGCGTGATCTGCGATTACATCGCAGGTATGACCGACCAATATGCCATCACCAAATTCAGCGAATACTTCCTGCCGCAGGCCTGGCAGGTAGATGGATATTAAAATAAATTGAACTATTGCAAAACTCATAGAAAACGTAAAGTAAGTTGTGGAAACGTGACAAAAGCTTGAGAAGACATTGGGGAACCGCCGGTTCTTAGAAGTCAGATTCTGTATTTCATTCTGATTTATCAGAAATGAAATGCAGGATATGAGTTCTTAGTACCGCTGCGAGTGACACATAGCGAGAGCGTGTCTTCGAAAATTTTGTTACATTTTCACAACGGTAGTAGCGAAGATAAGAGTTTTGCAAATCAAGAAACGAAAGGAGGACACGCAGCATGCCATATTTTTCGGATGATATAATTGAAGAAGTGCGTTCCAGAAATGATATCGTAGATGTGATCGGACAGTATGTGCATCTGACGAAAAAGGGAAGCACCTATTTTGGACTGTGTCCTTTTCATAATGAGAAAACAGGATCGTTTTCTGTTTCTCCGAATAAACAAATGTACTACTGCTTCGGCTGTGGAGCCGGAGGGAATGTTTTCACATTCATGATGCAGTATGAAAACTTTACCTTCGGGGAGGCAATGGAAGCCTTGGCGGACCGGGCAGGTGTTGCCCTGCCCAAGCAGGAATATTCTGCCGCACAGAAGAGAGAGGCAGATAAAAAACAGCGGCTGTTGGAGATCAACAAAGAGGCAGCCAGATATTTTTATACATTATTGCGGAATGACCGTGGAAAACACGCACTCGCTTATTTCCAGAAAAGAGAATTGTCTGAGGAGACCATGAAAAAGTTTGGTCTGGGATATTCGGATCAGTACAGTGATGACTTATACCGGTATCTCCGTTCCAAAGGGTATGAGGATGAGATCTTAAAAGAGTCGGGGCTTGTGACGATCGATGAGAGACGCGGCGGCTATGACAAATTCTGGAACCGTGCCATGTTTCCGATTATGGATGTCCACAACAAAGTCATTGGTTTCGGTGGCAGGGTGATGGGCGATGGAGAGCCGAAGTATTTAAACTCACCGGAAACACCGATTTTTGATAAGAGCCGGAATCTGTATGGACTTAATTTTGCAAGGACCACAAAGAAACCACAGTTTTTACTGTGTGAGGGATATATGGATGTGATCGCGCTGCATCAGGCAGGATTTGACAATGCGGTGGCATCACTTGGAACTGCGCTGACGGCAGGACATGCCAATCTGTTAAAGAGGTACACGAAGGAAGTGTATCTGACATATGACAGTGACGGCGCAGGGGTGAAAGCTGCACTCCGGGCGATTCCAATCTTAAAGGAAGTAGGGATTACGACAAAAGTGATCAACATGCGCCCGCACAAGGATCCCGATGAATTTATCAAGGCTCTGGGCGCAGAGGCGTATCAGGATCGTATTGATCATGCGGAGAACAGCTTTATGTTTGAGATACGCATTTTAGAACAGCAGTATGACATGAAAGATCCGGAGAGCAAGTCAGCCTTTTATCATGAAGTGGCAAAGAAACTCTGCTCCTTCACGGAAAAAATCGAGCGTGATATTTACGTTCAGGCAGTCGCGGAAAAATATATGCTGCCAACGCAGGATTTACAGCGGCTTGTCGGTAAATACGGAATGCAGATGGAAGGCATCCGAAAACAGCCAACCCAGTTAAAAACCGGTATCAATGAGAAAAACGCCTCCGCCAGAGGAATCAAAAAAGAAGATGGGATGAAGCAATCCCAGAAACTTCTTTTGACATGGCTCATAGAGAATACCGGATTATATCATAAGATAAAAAAATATATCGCGCCGCAGGATTTTACGGAGGAGATATATCATAAGGTAGCTGAAGTATTATTCCGGCAGTTTGAGGAGAGCGGAGAAGCAAACCCGGCGAAGATCGTCAGCATGTTTCCAGATGAGGAGGCACAGAAAGAGATTGCGGCGCTTTTCAATGCAAGGATCCATGAGGTCGAGTCAAAAGAAGACCGGGAGAAGGCATTGAAAGAGACCATTATCCGCATCAAACAAAACAGTATCAAGTATCGGTCCGGGCATTTGGCACCGACAGATATGGCTGGTCTGATGCAGCTTGTAACAGATAAACGTGACCTGGAAGAATTGGAGAAATTGCATATTTCCATTGATTAGGGACAAAATAGTAGAAAACTTGAGAGGATGAAACAAAATGGCAAAAAAGACAGAAAACGAGGTAAAGGAAACCAAAAAAGAAGCAGCAGTGATGGATGAAGCTGCAAAAGAAAAGTTTCAGCAGAAGTTAAAAGATCTGTTAGCCTTGGCCAAAAAGAAAAAGAACATGTTGGAATACCAGGAGATCAGCGACTTCTTTGCGGACATGCAGTTAGAAGCAGAGCAGTTCGACAAAATTCTTGATTTTCTGGAAGCAAACAATATCGATGTACTCCGGATCACAGATGATGATTCTGATGATGAAATTTTACTCGATGTAGACGACGAAGATGAGATTGAAGTGGAAAAAATCGACCTTTCCGTGCCGGATGGCGTGTCAATTGAAGATCCGGTCCGTATGTATTTAAAGGAGATCGGTAAAGTACCTCTTTTAAGTGCAGAGGAAGAGATTGAGCTGGCAAAGAACATGGAAGCCGGTGCTGTGGCAAAGGAAAAAATCGCAATTTTAAAGAGCAGAGAAGAGAATGCAACGGAAGAAGAACTTGCAGAGATCAAAGAAGAAATCAAGAATTTACAGAAAGATCTTGATGCGGGTGATGAGGCAAAGAAACGTCTTGCAGAGGCAAACCTGCGTCTGGTTGTTTCCATTGCAAAAAGATATGTGGGACGCGGTATGCTGTTCCTCGATCTGATTCAGGAAGGTAATCTTGGTCTGATCAAAGCCGTGGAAAAATTCGACTACCGCAAGGGATATAAATTCTCTACCTATGCAACATGGTGGATCCGTCAGGCGATCACAAGAGCGATCGCAGATCAGGCGAGAACGATCCGTATCCCTGTCCATATGGTTGAGACGATCAACAAACTCATCCGTGTTTCCAGACAGCTGCTTCAGGAGTTGGGACGTGAGCCAAGTCCGGAAGAGATCGCAGCAGAGATGAACATGCCGGTAGAGCGTGTGCGTGAGATCTTAAAGATTTCGCAGGAGCCGGTTTCCTTAGAGACACCGATCGGTGAGGAGGAGGACAGCCATCTTGGAGATTTTATTCAGGATGATAACGTACCTGTTCCGGCTGACGCCGCTGCATTCACACTTTTAAAAGAGCAGTTAGAGGAAGTACTGGGAACACTGACCGACAGAGAGCAGAAAGTTCTGACACTCCGTTTTGGTTTAGAGGACGGCCGTGCAAGAACACTGGAAGAAGTTGGAAAAGAGTTCAATGTAACCCGTGAGCGTATCCGCCAGATCGAGGCAAAAGCGCTCCGCAAACTCCGCCATCCAAGCAGAAGCCGCAAATTAAAGGATTACTTAGAGTAAAATGGTAAAGATTTCAAATCGTTTAACGACAGCCGCAGCTCTTGTCACACAGGGATATACATTAGCAGATGTTGGAACCGACCACGGATATATTCCAATCTATCTGTTGCAACAGGAGAAAATTCCATCTGCGATCGCCATGGATATCAACGAAGGACCGTTAGAGCGGGCAAAAGAACATATTGCTTTATATGGATTGCAGGCATACATACAGACACGTCTCTCAGACGGTGTGGCAGCTTTAAAACCCGGCGAGGTGGAAGCTGTCCTCATCGCCGGCATGGGAGGCGGACTGGTCATGCATATCTTAAAAAACGGGGAAAAAGTCTGTCAGTCTGCAAAAGAACTTATCCTGCAGCCTCAGTCCGAGATCGAGCGTGTCCGTGAGTTCTTAAGAGAAGAGGGATATACCATTCTCGCAGAGGACATGGTGTATGAAGATGGAAAATTCTATCCGATGATGAAAGTGCAGTATCAGGGTGAAAATGCACAGAAAGCTTTGGAAAAATCCAGTGAAGCAGAATCAGATTTATCCACGGGAGAAAATGTGGAAGTGTTGAAACTTTCAGACCTTTATGGTGGATTACTCCTGCAAAACCGCCATCCTGTGTTGAAAACTTTTCTTGAAAAAGAAAAGCTCATATACACAGGCATCAAGGAGAATCTTGCAAAACAGCCGGCGTCAGAAAAAATCAGGACACGGCTCGCAGAAGTGCAGGATACACTGCATTATAATGAACTGGCATTACAGTTTTATGTATAAAAATTGGAGTGTATAATGGGAATATAGAGTTTGGAAAAGAAGAATCGAGAAATCGGTTCTTTTTTCTATCTAAAAGAGAAAATATAAAATTGTTTTCGTATTGAGTACATGAATATAATGTGATAAGATATATCCATAGATATGAAATTTATATATATGAATAAAAAACGAGAGGAAAATAAAATGACGATCAGCGAGAGAATATTAAAAGTATTGAAAGACAGAAATATGACACAGGCTGAATTTGCAAAACAGGTTGGGATTGCGACCAGTACCATCAGCGAATGGAAAAAAAGAAAGACAAATCCTACTGCGGATAAGATCATGGATATTTGTAATGTATTGCAGATAACACCAGAACAACTTCTTACTGGAAAAGGTATCGAGGATGAAGAAAACATTACTGTTACAAGTCGTGAGAGTTGTTTTACGCCTTATGATATTCAATTGGTTCAAGATTATCATGGACTTAAGGAAGAACAGCAGAAGCGCCTGATGGCTTATATGGAGGCTTTAAAGAAGATACAAAGTCTTGAAGAAATATAAAATAAATTTGTATATTGTGATTCGGATTTGAGGTTTTGTTTTGGAAATTCAAAATAACCAGAGAGGAAATTTGATGAACGAAATTACCAATATAGTTGAGAAACCAACCTTACTGCAGCAGCAGGATATTGAACTATCAAAATTAATATATACGATTCGCGGAAAACAGATAATGTTAGATTGTGATCTGGCTATACTGTATGGTTATACAGTGAAAAGACTAAATGAACAAGTAAAGAATAATAAAAATAGATTTCCGGAAGATTTTATGTTTCAAATGACGAGGGAGGAAGTAAACGATTTGCGGTCGAAATTTCCGACCGCAAATATAAATCCTAAAAGCAGGTATTTACCCCATGTTTTTACCGAACAGGGAATTTATATGTTGGCGACAGTGTTAAATGGTGAAATTGCAGAAAAACAAAGTGTTTTTATAATGCGTGCATTTCGCGAGATGCGGCATTTTATTTCAAGCAATGCTCTTTTATTTGAAAGGATTAATGCTGTTGAACTGAAACAACTGGAATTACAAAAAGATGCGGAGGAAAATTTTACAAAAATATTTGAATATATATCCAATCATGAAGAGAAATGTCAGAAGATTTTTTTTGACGGACAGATATTTGATGCTTTCAGTTTGCCCACAAATATTATTACTCATGCCCAAAAGGAGATAATTCTTATTGACGGATATATTGATATTATTACTTTGAACATTTTGGCTAAGAAGAATATAGGGGTGAATGTTTATACATACACGTTGCCTAATACAAAGTTATCGGCTCAGGATATAGCAAATTTTAATGCACAGTATCCAACACTTACCGTAAAAAAAACTGCATCTTTTCATGATAGGTTTCTGATTATAGATGGTAAAGAAGGATATCATATTGGAGCTTCTCTAAAGGATGCCGGTAAGAAATGTTTTGGCATAAACAGAATAGAAGGAGTCGAGGACATTAAAGATATAATAACTAAAGCACAGCAGACAGGGAAATAAAAGGGGAGTATAATCCCCTTATTTCAAAAACATCCGCAGCATCTTTTCTTTCAATCTGGTATATTTCTGATACCGGATCGGCAGATCCATCCACGTTTTCTTATCGACAATACTGCGGTAATGGCTGAAGGTTTCAAAACCAACCCTGCCGTGGTAGCTGCCCATGCCGCTCTCACCGACACCGCCGAATGGCATATCGCTCGTTGCAAGATGAATGATCGTGTCATTGATACAGCCGCCGCCAAAACGGCAGGTATCTAAGACCTTCTTCTGTGCAGCCTTGTCCTCACTGAAAAAATAAAGCGCAAGCGGATGAGGGTGGGATTCCACGGTATCAAGCGCTTCGTCTAATGTGTCGAAAGTGAGGATCGGAAGCAGTGGACCGAAGATCTCTTCGCCCATCACAGCGTCGTCCCACGTAATATTATTGAGAACAGTAGGCGCAATGCGGAGCGATTCAGGCTCGGACTGTCCTCCGTACACAAGCTTTTCCCCATTGATCAGCCCGAGAATGCGTTCAAAATGCTTTTCGTTGATGATCTTTCCGTAATTCGGATTTTTCAGAGGTTCTTTCCCAAACTGCTTTTCAATCTCAGCTAAGATCGCAGTGATAAGCTCATCGCGGATGCGTTTGTCACAGAGAATATAATCCGGCGCAACACAGGTCTGTCCGCAGTTTAAATACTTGCCGAAGACAATACGCTTTGCGGCAAGCCGGATCTTAGCGGTGGAGTCAACGATACATGGGCTCTTTCCGCCAAGCTCTAACGTGACAGGGGTTAAATATTCAGCGGCATGGCGCAGCACCTCCCGTCCGACAGTCTTTCCACCGGTGAAAAAGATCATGTCAAAACGCTGCTGTAACAATGCCTGATTTTCTGCGCGGCCGCCATCGACCATTGCAACATAATGTGCCGGAAAACATTCTCCAATCATGGTTTTCATGACATTGAACGTGCAAGGGGCGTAGGCGCTTGGTTTTACGACCGCAGTATTCCCGGCTGCTATGGCATCGATCAGCGGATCGAGCGTCAGTAACACCGGGTAATTCCATGGACTCATGATCAGTACAGTTCCGTAAGGGGAAGGGGAGCGGAAGCTCTTTGCTGCAAACTGGGCGACGGGGGTGGAAACACGTTTGCTGCGCATAAGGCTGCGGAGATGCTTCTGCATCCAGGTAAGCTCGGACAGCGTCAGCCCGATCTCACACATATAGCTCTCCATACGGCTCTTTCCAAGATCCTCCTTCAATGCCGCAGCAAGGTCGGCTTCATGGCGGATCATAGCCTCCTTCAGACTTTCTAACTGTTTCAGGCGGAATTCCGCCGGGATCGTTTTGCCACTGGAAAAAAAGTGGTTCTGTTGTTGTAAAATATCCTTGATCTCCTGTTCGGTCATGAGATGCCTCCTTTTATCTTCAGGATCGATCAGACAACTACCTGTTCTGACTCAACCTGTATCCGTACATCTGATACTTATATACTATCGAAAACAACATACTTCTGCAAGTGTTTTACTTCCGGGCAGACAGGAAAAACAATTCTTGAAAAACGGCGCTTATAATGCTACAGTAATAATACTGATGATCTGCAGCAGAGATCATGGCGCAGATCAGTTTGATAATAATGTGACTGCCGGATACGAAGGGCAGATTGCGGAAAGGCATGGAAAATGAAATGAACGATTATAAAATAGGCACAAAATGTGTACAGGCAGGATATACCCCGGAGAATGGACAGCCGCGGCAGATTCCGATCATCCAGTCTACCACTTTCAAATACAGCACCAGTGAGGACATGGGAAAACTGTTTGATCTTGAGGCATCCGGATATTTCTATACACGGCTGCAGAATCCGACCAATGATCATGTCGCAGCCAAGATCGCAGCAATGGAAGGCGGCACAGCCGCAATGCTGACCTCAAGCGGACAGGCAGCGAACTTTTTTGCCATATTCAACATATGTGAGAGTGGAGACCATATCGTGGCATCATCCTCGATCTACGGCGGAACCTTTAACCTCATTGCAGTTACGCTTGCCAAAATGGGGATCACGGCAACCTTCGTGTCTCCTGACGCATCGGAGGAGGAGTTAAACGCTGCGTTCCGTCCGAACACAAAGCTGATGTTTGGCGAGACAATCGCCAATCCGGCATTGACAGTATTAGATATTGAGCTCTTTGCAAAAACAGCACATGCGCACGGCGTACCTCTTATCATAGACAATACATTTCCAACTCCGGTCAACTGCAGGCCATTTGAGTGGGGTGCGGATATTGTGACACACTCCACCACCAAATACATGGATGGACATGGTGCGGCAGTGGGCGGTGCGATCGTTGACAGCGGAAAATTCGACTGGATGGCACACGCAGACAAATATCCGGGACTTTGTACACCGGATGAGAGCTACCATGGCGTGACCTATGCAGAAAAATTTGGCAATGAGGGCGCATTCATCACAAAATGTACAACACAGCTCATGCGTGATCTCGGATGCATCCAGTCGCCACAGAACGCATTCCTGTTAAACCTTGGACTGGAGTCGCTGCACGTGCGTATGCCTAAGCATGTGGAAAATGGACAGGCAGTTGCAGAATTTTTGGAAAAACATCCAAAGGTAGCCTATGTGAACTATCCGGGCCTGCCTTCCAGCAAATACTATGAGCGTGCCAGAAAATACCTGCCACACGGCGGATGCGGTGTCGTTTCATTCGGATTAAAGGGCGGCAGGGAGGCTGCGTCTGCTTTTATGCAGAACTTAAAGCTTGGAGCGATCGAGACACATGTGGCAGATGCAAGAACCTGCTGTCTGAATCCGGCAACCTCCACGCACAGACAGATGACAGATGAACAGCTGAAAGAGGCAGGTGTTCCGGCAGAACTGATCCGGATAAGTCTCGGTTTAGAGGATAAGGAAGATCTGATCGCAGATATTTCGAATGCGTTGGATGCGATCAGGGACTAATATGCAGAAAAAAGAAAGTGCAGAGAGAAAAATGAGTAAGATAAAAACAAAAAAAGTGCTGACACCGGAGCAGAAGAAAAAGCGGATCCGTAATATCGTCATTGTCGCAGTGATCCTTGTGGCAGCATCCGTTGCAACTTACTGGATGCAGCCGCAGAACAAAGCGCTGGCAGAGAGTGAAGTGTTCAGCGAAGAGGAAGTGAAAGCACAGGCGGAAAAAATCATAGGGCTTTTAAATGCAGAGGATTTTGACAGCCTGCAAAGCCTTGTTGTCCCGGACATGCAGGAGATCATGAACAAAGAGCGCATGGACGAGGGCAAGGCGCGGATCTCGGAAGACTGGGGAGATTTTGTTTCCATTGAAACAATGCAGGATGCGGAGATCATACAGAGAGGTGCGCATATCGCAGCTGTTTACGTGACCGCAGAATATGAAAACATCGAGGTGCATTACACACTGGCGTTCAACGAGGACATGAAGCTTGCGTCCTTTGGAATCCAATAGCGGATCATTCCTGCGGAAACATATAGGAAAAATAAACATCCTTAAAATTAGCGTAATTGTCTCTTGAAATCGGAATCTGTGCGCCGGATTTTGTGAAGAGAGAGGTTTTACCGAACTTTTCCACGCAGCTTAACGCTGCAATATAGCTGCGGTGGCATTTATAAAACCCTTTTTCCACTGTGAAAATTGTTTCACACTGGTGAAAGGGTTCTTTTATGGAGATCACCGAGCCGTCTTTCAATGTGACTAACACATTCTTATTCTGCGCTTCCAGATATTCGACATCCTGAAAATAAATCGCCTGGTAGCCGGAATCTGTTCTTGCCGCGAAATGAGCCATGGAAGCCTTGTGGACTTCGTACCAGCTGTCGAGGACCGCATGGAAACGCACTTCGTCAAGAGGTTTCAACAGATACCAGAAAGTGCGGACTTCATAAGATTCCAGCGCAAATTCCGGTGAGGAAGTCAGAAAAATGATCGGAACGTGCGGGTCATGCTGGCGCAGTTCGCGGGCGGTATCCATGCCGCTTAAAAGGGGCATGATCATATCAAGCAGGATCAGATCCATGCCATAAGCCCTGTGTGCGGAGATCAGTTCGTCACCGTTTGTGAACCGGTAGAGCTGCAGTGTCAGCTGATGCACCCGGCACCAGGAATCAAGACTGTCTGAAAGCAGATCCAAAAATTCAGTTTCATCATCACAAATCGCAATCTTTACCATAATAAATTTCCTCGCTTAAAGAATAATGCGGACTACAAAGTCCTCACCTTCCATGTAAAACTGGTACTGTCCATGTTCCTTCTCAACATAATAAATGACGCTTTGAATACCGATACCGTGATTCTTTGCCGTTGTAACCGGGATACCGTTTGAAAAAACAGGTGTCTCTGAAGCCGGATTCTTCTGCAGGATCAGAAGGTGGTTTCCCTTTTCAAAAATGCTCAGATGCACGATACGTTTTTCCTCAGGGAGCTTCGTGACCGCATGCATGGCATTTTCCAGAAGATTGGAAAGGATCGCACAGAAAGTCATCTCAGAGCAGCAGAGTGTCTGCGAAGTCTGGATCTGTACGTCAAAAACGATCTGATTTTCCGCAAACCGTGTCTGGTAAATGGAAAGAACCGAATTCAGCAGTTCATTTCTGCAGAAAGAGTGAATGACCGTGTCGTCATATTGCTTATTGATCTCCTGAATATAATCAAGTGCGCGCTCCGGTTCCTGTTTAGAGATAAAAGTCTGGATGGCGGCAAGATGATGGCGCATGTCGTGCCGCAGGATCTTCATGCGGTGTTCGCTGCTGCGGACCTGCTCGATCTCCGAATGCAGGGAGTTCAACTGCATATTGGTAAGCTGACCGTATTGTTCAGCACGGTTTTTTAACTCATATTCCTGAAAATAAACGAACAGGAAAATGACATAGGAAATACACATGGCAAATGCGAGAAATTCCACGACCACCTTATTTCCGGAGTAGAGAAGCATGGAGAACTTTGTGGTAGAGTAATCAAACACATAATAGACAAATGGCATTGCCCCGAGGATATACAGCTCCCGGTCAGATTTTGCAAAAAGCAGTGCGGTAGTCTGGCACAGATACCGGCTTAAGAAAGCGAAAACGGCAACAGTCACGATAATCCTTACCAGATAATAAACCCATTCCAATCCGCTCAGGGATACGGCAAAAATACCTGCCCAGTTGCTGAACTGGCAGCACAGATAGGCGGTCATGATAGAGATTATGGAAGGCAGCCAGCGGAAACGGTAATAAAACACCAGCAGCAGAAAAAGCGGCAGATGCACGAAAATCGGGTAGACGGCTTCCGTGAACAACGAACCGAATACCGTATTGCAGATCAGAAAGAAAAGTCCGGATACTGCTCCACCGCCAAGAAGAATGCAGACATTTTTCTTATTCTGTTTTACCCCGAGAAAAAAGGCGGACAGAAAAATGCCAAACAGCATTGTCGTTAAGTGGTGTGTATAAGTTAAAATCTGAAGCAGCATGTGGCAGTCCTCCTTGTTTCACAGTTATGATACATCCATTATAAAAAATTCGGAAATGCAAAGCAAGCCTGCATCTTACAATTCACGCCATATAATTACAACTCACGCCGAAATCCGGGTTTTGGGTGAACGCTGTGATAAAATGAAAAAAATGGTAAAGCGACATACTATTGCAGGAGGAGAATACACATGATAAGAAAAAAGAGAATGAGCAAAGGAATTGCAAAAATTCTTTCCGGTTTACTGGTGCTCGGAATGGTGGCAGGACTTGTTCCGGCAGTACCAGGTGGAACAGTGCATGCGAAGGCGGCAAATGAACATAGCCATCCGGTCTGTGGCAGTAGCTGTACTGACGGAAACTCCCACGATAACTTGGAATTTACGGAACTGACAGGTTCAGAGAACGACCTGAAAATAGGTGAAAGAATCATAAAAGGAACTGACAATAATTTAGAGTTGCCGGAGGGCAACTATTATTTATCAAATAGCTTTGAACCAAACTATAGTATCCTTGTAAAAGGTAATGTTACAATTTGCCTGAATGGTCACAATATTAATATGAAGAGTGCAGGAAATGTTTTTGAAGTTGATAAAGGCGGTACACTGACTCTGACGGATTGTAAAGGCAACAGTTCTATTTCTCATTCGGATGTGGAATGGGGAAGAGGCGTGTTGGTTTCTAACGGCACTTTTAATATGTATGGTGGTAAGATTTGTAATAATAAATGTGCCAGCATCCAGCAAACATCTGGTGCAGGCGTGAATGTTTCTGACGGCACTTTTAATATGTATGGTGGCGAGATTAGTGGAAACGAAGTTTCAAGCAATGGTGGAGCAGTTTTTGTGTGGAAGGATACTTTTAATATGTACGGTGGCAGTATTACCGGCAATACTGCAGCTTATTTCGGTGGCGGTGTAGGTGTGTATGGGACATTTAATATGTTCGATGGTACGATTAGTGGCAATAAGGTGACAAGTGCAGGGAACTATTCGAACGGTGGCGGTGGAGTATGGGTGTACACAGCCAGTAAATTTTGCATGAAAGGAGGAAGCATCACAGGCAACACCGCCTATCCCTATAAATATGATGATAATAAAGCTAATGGTGGCGGTGTATATTGCCAGGGCAGTCTGGAACTTTCCGGCTCACCGGTAATCGAAGGAAATAAGTTGACAACTGGTGAAAGTAACAATCTTGTTAGTTCTAACACTAACATCACTGGTACATTAAACAGTGACGCAAAAATTTATGTCTATATGAAAGATACTTCTACGCAAGATCAAACTTTGGCAACTGTTGATTCAAGCGTATCTTCATTTGATGCAAAAAACATTTTCTACTGCGATAACGCATCTTTTGTAGCTGACTTTGACGCAGCAGATAATACAATAAAATGGACGGCACACACCCACGATTGGGGAGCATGGACTTCCAATGGCAACGGAACGCATACCCGTATCTGCTTGTCGGATACCAGCCACACGGAAACAGCAGACTGCTCCGGCGGTACAGCTACCTGCCAGAGCAAGGCAGTCTGCACGATCTGTGGTGGAGAATATGGTGATTTCGCATCACATAATTTCGATGTTTCTTCATGGGGATATAAGGGTGCGGACGGTCATGCACATGTATGCAAGACCGCGGGCTGTACTGCAACGGATACTGTTATAGCTCATATACCGGGACCGGCTGCCACAGAGGATGCTGCACAGATTTGCACAGAATGTGGTTATGAGATTGTACCGGCATTGAATCATGAACATAACTGGGGAGCATGGACTTCCAACGGCGACGGAACGCATACCCGTATCTGCGCATCGAACAGCAGTCACAAGCAGACGGAAAAATGTTCCGGCGGTACAGCTACCGATAAAGACAGAGCCATTTGCAGCATTTGTAACGCACCATACGGCGAAATCAATGCGGGCTCAAATCCAGCGCCGACTCCAACCCCAACCCCAACGCCGACTCCAAATCCTACACCGGAAGCAACAACCCCGACACCGGATCCGGCACCGGCGACATCAACACCGG
>ERZ860508.727-NODE-727-length-23594-cov-4.156124_pt1 | contig 23594 bp, 41 predicted proteins | sample MGYA00509976_ERZ860508 | MGnify/ENA primary metagenome ERZ860508 (study PRJEB30046, sample SAMN00715242) | human gut metagenome | study: EMG produced TPA metagenomics assembly of the A metagenome-wide association study of gut microbiota in type 2...
ATTTATCAACTTTCTTAAAATATTCTTTTATGTTATTTTTGAATAGTTTTCCATCATTTAACGAACTAACATCAAAATCATTATTTTTAAGAAAATTGTTAAATCTTTCATTTTTATTTTTATTAGCTTCAGATTTGTTTCTTAATTCAAAATAACTATCTAAATGAATAACATTGGTATTAGAATCTGACATAGCTAATGCTGCTGTAGATTTTCCAGAACCGCTCTTTCCGGATATATACAATATATTATGATCTTTATCAGCACCCCATTTATCAAGGTGCTGTGTATCAGCATTTTTCATATTTTTTCTATTATAATTTCGATCTCTACCAGCAGTTGTTAAACTTCCATCGGCATTCTGATATCTTCTAACGCCCCATTTCATGCCTTTAACGCCATGATGATAAAGTTCATTACTGTCCATATAATCGCCTCTCTTTCTATAAAATATAAATCCACCATAAATTTTTTCACACACAATAACATAAAACAATAGGACACCATTTCGGTTTTCATGGGCTTCGTTTCCTAAAACCCAGCTACGTATCAATAGTAGCCCTACTCCCCCGCCCGGAAGGCATAGGGGATAGCCTCTACAGGTTCATTTCAAAAATATAAAAGAGAAAAGACCCAGATTTTACTCTGAGTCTTTTCTCTTTAAATTGTTTCATCACGATAACTCACATGCGATACTGGTCGTCTTGTTTTTTGTATTCAATCGTCCCTTTCACAAAAACCCTCAACCATGCCTCCAATAAGGTCAAAGGTGATAAAAGTCCAAATTGTCGTTAATACTGTCCATAACGCAAGTGCTCCTTTAATGAAATTTTTCATGACTAATTCACTCCTTTCTTCATTATATAAGAAGTAAACATCGCGAATTACTCAGTGTCTGCATATCCTTACCCATTATGTTCCTCCTTAGAAACCGGCTCTATAAAGACATTCAAATGCCCATCCCGAGCACTTATCTCATATATGCAAGAGTTTAAAACGCACTCTCCAATGTAATCAATGTACTTTTCATTTAGGCCATTAGGTATTTTTAATTTTGGTGTCGGACATCCCCTTTCAAAAATATGTACATCAGAATTGATAATATACAACAAATCTCTAACTCTGATGGACCATGGAATGATCCTAAATTCACCGGGAGCAATTAGAGCTGGCATAGTCATACCTGGTTCGTTGAAAACGTTAATAACCACACGAACGCTTCCACCGTTATGTACCAACTTATACGTCTCTTTATCAACATATATCATTTTGTTTCCTCCCTCCAACTGATACGTATTTCATCATCATACAACCAACTATTATATTTATATGTACGTATCGTGTACCCTAAATTTTCATAATGGGTAATTAACAACTTACAAACATCATCGCTAATATGATCGCACTTACAAGCCACTCCATATGAACCTTTTTTCGTAGCCTCCTTAATCTTTCGATTTATTTTTTTCACAGTACTTATGTATAACTTTTTTTGATATTTGGCTTCGCTCAATATAGTTTTTGATCTTGCTTCCTTTGCATTAATCATATTCTTTTCTCCTCCCAACTTATTCTTATTACCGTAAATTGCTTCGTATGTAATGGGTCATAACAACGCGCAACGTAATATCCTAAACTTCTAATTTCTTGAATCAATGCGCAAATCGTATTATCGTCAAGAATATCATCAAATTCGTCAAATGAATAAATACACGAATAACGTCCTTTATATATCACTTCTTTAATTTTACCGTCAATTGATTTTAGGACATTTCTACTTTTTCCATTTAATATAGTTTTTGATCTTGCTTCCTTTGCATTAATCATGTTCTTTCCTCCTTTTACTGGTCTTTCAACTGTACCGTGTAAATCTTTCCATTTACTTCTATCACGTCATACTTCTCAATAAATTCGTTATAGTTTACCGAATTGTCAAGGATGACATCGTATTGAATTGGCTGTGCACATGCAAAAATAAACGCAAATAACACAGACAATACAGTAACACCTGAAAATATGTATGCCACTATTTCGTGATTAATAAATATAAAAACGCAAACAAGCGACATCACAGCCAATATAATAAGTATTGGAATGATAATGCCCTGATACTCATAAACAGCCGGTAAAAATGCTTCTTTTACATTTAATATTGTTACTCCACTCATAAATCTACCTCCGTGTAATATTTAGGATGTTTCCATAAAAGTTTCCAATCATCACAATCGGCATATGCATACTCATTCCCAAATTTTCTGGTAAGCATAAGTACATTGGTTTTTGGATTATAATAAATTGCATACACCTCTGTCTCGTCACACTCTCAACCACTATCTGTCATGATTGCTGCTTTTGAATCAATGCCATTGTCAATAAGCAATCCAATCAAAACGTCAACAGTTATCGTATCCAGCATGTTATTCATCTACCTCCTCACTATAATCTACAACTATAATTCCAAAGAAGAATTTTATACATTTCTTTTGAAACCAATTAAAATGGTGATCTACACGAATGCTTACAGTATAGTTCTTACCTATATATAAAGTACTTTCGTTTAATAATTTAGGTATATTAAACTCATCCATTCATCTACCTCCTAACTTCTTTGCAATCATATCTCTTACTACCGCATCTAGCACAAAATATGGATCACTTTCCTTATTTCGTACGACCTCATATTCAAGCTGCTTACGATATCGATCACAATTTTTATCATCTACTATTAAAAAATCACGAAGTATATTTAATTTATACTCAATCGTTTCTTTAACGGTTAACCCTTGAACCACATAAGCCATTTGTATCCTCCTATGCTCTTTTACTTCTTATTTCTCTTGGAAGAATAAAATGATCGGCTTCATACCCCCGCTGATCAAAATATTGTGTAGATGGCATGGAAAAGCGAATTTCATAAACACCACAATCTGTTTCAAACTCATGAACCGCATGTATTATCACTTGTCCATTATCGTTTGTTAATTTTGATCGATATAACATTCGTTGCCATTTAACATCCTCCTGCAATAGCCTATTAATCATGTTTACCTCCTATCTATGATATATCTGCCACTTCTCTACAAATTCAGCTGTCCAATCAGCAATTTTTTCTACACTGAAAAAACTGTGCCCATTAACACATAGCCGTCGTCTCATAATTTCATTATCATCTGGATTCTGAACTGTATCTGACACTACCATTTTTCCTCCACATTTTGGACATTTCATTCTTTCACCTCCCATCTAACTGGTTTATGAGAATCGTCATTGTATGGATGATTCAAACAATCATCGCACGGATCTTCAGTTTCTTTTTCATCTTTGTAGGCACACTTCTCACAATAAACATTGAAGTATACTTCCTTTGTGCTAGTTTCCATTCTGATCACTCCTTTCATAAAAAATAAGAGAAGTCCCTGATATAATCAAAGACCTCTCTTAGATTGTTAATAAAAATATTTTCTTAATATAAAGCGTTTATAGTGTTGTACTACGTTGCTTACTATGATCTCCTTGTCGTACCCAAAGACTATTTTGTCTGTTATACCGTAAACTGTATAGATGAAAATATTATCATCATTTTTCAAATGGATAATTAAATCATCATCTTTTATAGTTACTCGTATTCCAGCATTAATACGTTCCTTGAGCATTCCATGAATCGCAATGCAATATAAATATTCGTAATCTGCCATAAACTTCACTCTCCTTTTCACTATAGAGAGTGTTTTCTACGCGCTTCCATAACCTCAAAATAATACCGGTTAGCGATTAGCATCGTATTACCCAATACCATCCATAATCCAAGCGGTATGGTAAATACTGCAAATGTGCAATCATCGATCATTATACCGGCAATTATTGAAAATACCACAACGAAAAATCCTATAATTCGCTGCTTAAGAAAATATAATTCTTTTTTTCGTTTTTCAACAGTATTTTTTAATTCATAACCCGGTTTTGCAACACCAACAGAATATCCATAATGACATCCGTCAGTGTATCCTTTATTATATATAGCTTTTTCATAATCACTCATAAAAATAGACTCCTCTTATGCAACTTTTTGAGTATTATTTACCCATCTAGTTTCATTGAATTTTTTCTTAGCTGCTAAAGCCCGGCTTATTGCAATATCAATTCCTGATCGACTTTTTAGGTGATAATAATACAAATCTGTAAATGGTGTATTTAATCGATCTATACGACCACTTGCCTGCTCCATTACCTTATAAGAATAGTTTTGTGAATAGAATATAATTGTATCTGTTGTTATACAGTTCCATCCCTCACAACCAGCAGTATACTGCACCAAATATACCCAACTACCAGAAGTTGGTACTTCTTGATGAGCATGACCATTCCATTCTGCAACTTCGAAATTATCCTCGTCACACATTGGTAGTAATAGTTCTTTTAGTAACTCCAGCTCATAATCAAAATTATAAAAAACTATTGATTTAGGATGCTTTTCTATCAGTTCAAGAAATGAAATCTGCCTGGAATCAGATTGATTTACCATTCTTCGTAAGGAATAACATAGTTCGGATGCATTTTTTATTGGTTCGTTTGCCCACGGATTCCATCTAAGTTTTGTTATCTGACGATATGCAATATGATCATAATCAACATAAATATCTTCATGGTGTGCTACTGTCTTACGCTCAAAATCCATATCAACCAGAATATTATTTCTTAATCTGATGAGTCTTCCGGTATTCAAGTATCGATCTATCTTAGGAAATTTACTAAAACGAGAATATACAACATGCTCGTTTATAAATTCTGTTTTATTTCGATAGAATCCATTAGCAATAAATACCGGAATATAGTCAGACCAAGTGTCCCCCGGAGTTGCTGATAAAAGAATCCATTTATTACTCTTGGCAATCTTTAGAAACGCCTTTACCCAAGCCCCGGAACCAACTACTCGCTGCTCATCAAATATAAAGAATGCATCTTTTACATCTGAATATTTCTGTATATTATTCCAGCTATCGATCACGACTTTGTTACCCCATCGGGATTTATTCAGCTTTTCATTTGTAGATAATAAAAAAGGAATGAGTTCTTCTTCCCATTCCAAATTATCTCGTTTTTTTGCAGTTGTTATAATATAAAGATCCGGCGGTCGTTTAGTCATTGCTTTATATCCATGCTCGTCTATGGAGCCGTCATAGAGTTGAAAATAATAATACAATGATGTACGACTTTTACCAGATCCTACACCCCCACACAAAATACATCCATTATGCATTTTAGGTATAGCCTCTTTTTGGTGAGGGTATAGAAATTCTTTTTTACTACTCATTATACTTATTCATAAAGTCCAAAAATAACCTTCTGCCCACAATATATACAATGAGCAACTCTCTGACCATCGTATGCATTATGGTTTAGCAGACCTTTGCAGCTCGGGCAAAATGGATATGTACCACCTTTTACAACCCCATCCACAACTTTGAGATATTCCGCGGGTTTCGCAATAAGATGGTCTAAAGCTATACCAAGACCCTTTTTGCTAATTTTACTTATTGCCCTATCACATTCGCCAAATATTGAACCAGTTATCGATTCAAATATAAAATTTTCGGCATCTTCTCTAAATTGCAAAGTAACATTCTCGACCATTTCTAAAGGCGAGTCGCTTGAGTTATTCTCCATCATTTTGTATCTCCTTTCTAATCTGATCCAATTTTTTCTTTATTTTCCTGTCGCCGATTGGCACCTCATATCCCTGAAGATATGCAATGATCATCGACGCCCGTTTATGACTCTGAGTAATGCAAACAGGAGCACTATTATGTAATACAATATACTTATATGTAGAATTATATTGCTTCACTTTTATTATCCGAAACTGTATCAGCATCTTATACACGCTCCAGTTCCTCAATTGTTGTGGCGGTATCTGTGACTCGTAAACCTGTTATAATAACATTTATGAATTTATTTTCGCTAACAAAATCCATAAACAATCTGTTCAAATCTGCAAAGTCAGGTGTCGATCCATTCATAAAACGAACGTCAAATTCGGTTTCGTCTGTTTCATTTTCCGAATGCGAAAATTCTATAGCTACTGAACACCATGATACAGATTCATTTGTTTTATTGTCACATTCATACGCAAATGTTCCACCATTCATAAGATATTCAACTGGTGTAGCTGATGGTTTAATTGTCTTTTTCATTTCCTTTGTCCTCCTCTGGCGGTGCCATAAATGCGTCAAGAAACATTGATACTAAATCTATTGCTGTAGGTTCTTCTAATGAATCTTTATTGGCATTTGGCAACCACTTCTTGAATATTTTATAATATCTTCCTGTATTCTTACCGATCATTTTTTTACAGATAGCCATAGCCAGACCTTTCTCTGGGTCGAAAGCTTCTCCGTTCTGAGCCTTGACCACTGTTTTTGTGCCATATTGGATAAGCATCTCCCCCTGTAGAATAGCCTATTATTTTGCCTTCATGTTTGATTGGTATTAGATTAAACATAACTAAATTCCTCCTTTTAAATATAATCTTAATTAAATGGCAGCTCGTCTTCATCACTGTTTGCCTGCATGTATTCCTCATACTCTTCTGTGAATCGATCGATTGCCTGTGTCACTTTCATACCTGCTAAATAAGCTGTTCTGTAAGCCTTTCCATTTACAATGGAATCATATGGACGAATATCAAGATCAACTGACTGGATACGAATATTATCAAGCATCTTAACCTTATCCTCAGTAATTCTGATCATTGCTTTACCAGACTTAAGGTAAATATTAGGACCATTGTCATTGAATTTTACCTTAACCATCATATTCATTCTTGGTGGTTCACCCTCTTCGTTCGATGGTTTGATCTTAACATTCCATCCGGCACCATCTGTGTTCTTATCATTGATAAGCATTTCGGCAATCTCTTCTGTTGGAATCACAAGAGCAAAGTTTCTGTCGCCCTCTCGGTTATATGTGCTGGCGGCACCTGCAAAGTTTCTGAATATAATTCTTGCGTCCTCGATTTTCAACATTCCATTTCTTGGGTTAATTGCTAATTCCATAATTTTGTTCTCCTTTTTCTTATAAATATTTTTGCAAAAATAAAAGAGCCTAAGTTCTAAAACTTAAGCCCTTTCATAATATTGTCTGTTGCTTACGCGAATGGCATTTCCTCCGGAGCATTTTCCGGCACTGATATAAAATCCACACCGCCGGAAACAAACATATCGAAGTTTCCATACTTGGATATAGTATCAACAGCGTCATCCACTAATTTGTTATAAAATGTTCTATCAATACTATTTTCAAGTTTAAGAGTCTTCACCATCTCAGATTCCATCCACCGATATCCTTTTGATCCAGTTGCCGCGTAGTTTTTGCCTTCGTTTACGCGATATAAAACTCCACCATTTATGCCAGGTTTGACCGGGGTGAATTGACTAACACGACCAACATAGTGCAAAGCATGCCCTTTCTCGATCTCCTCTTTAAGTTTCATAGATTCTGGTTCGAATAAGGTATCCGAAATTCTGCCTTTTTTGTAATCGGTCTCTAGTTTATCCATCTGCTTCTCATAAGCCGAAACATCTGGAAGATCCTCATTCATATCCAAATATAAATCTCCTTTGGATACCGAGAATGTCTCACACATATCTTTAAATTCCAGTGGCTCGTGAGTAAACAGTGTCTTAAATACATAAGGTACTGCAAACTGAGTTCCCGTAGCAGTCCATTCTCCAGGGTATTTTCGATTATCTCCTGGAACATACCCATACTGCTTCATACATGTCTCTTCATCCGCATATTTAGCAATATATACAGAATCATTTACAAGACACATACGTTCATATGTAGCTTCATGCTCAAATGTATATCCATACATCTGACCAAAATCCATAACAAACTGAATGATTTCTGGTGTTGCATTTGGAATTTTTATTGAATCTGTCTTTATATGAGCAACTTTGAATCCTCGTTTAAGAACTTCATTTTTCAGATCGACCATAAATAAAGCTCCACGCTTTGCGACGATATTATCTTTATTTCTTGGATCTCTGAATGGATTATCAAACTTGGCTGAAGTAAGCCCATATACAGAATTAATAGCTGTCTTCAAAGCATTAGCAAGATCGCCTGCTTCCATCTCGCCATTAATTACTTTCTGAATATACGGAGTGAGTTTACCGTCAAGCATATTATTAACTTCATTCCATGCTTCATGTTTAATGCTTACACGTCCTTCTACAATATCTCTATATGCAGTCGTGTATCTCACACCAAATAAGCACTCTGCGATAGTACTATGTGGATGCATCGATGCAATATCCAGACACATATAATAGATTCCAGGAACTCCCTCAGCTAATCCGCCCTCACCGACTTCAACACCTCGATAGGTTGATTTTCCGAATTCAAATTTATATCCCGGAAAATATGGTAACTTTGAGTTGGTCTCGAATGGAAGATCTATGTCTTCATCTGCTGGTGAGTTAAACGGTTGACTCATCATTACCGGGCATGCTTCTTTTAAGAAGTTTTCAACATCCTTATCGAGATCATATACCGGCTTAGACAAATCTCGATAATTGAATTCATTCTGAGGTTTCTTATTCTTACCAAATATAATCCTCGTTGTAAGACTATTGGTAGAATCGTTCACTGTCATACCGGCCAGATCAGCCAAAATTTGCCTTGCTGTCCAGTCTGCAACCAGATAATCAAAAGCCGCTTCTGTTGCAATAACATCATTATCACAATATTCTGCAACTTTTACCCACAAATTTTCCGGTACAGGCTTATCCCATGGTAATCCAAGCTCCTGATGATGGATTCCCATCTCGATTTCAAGCTTCTTAAGACTTTTTTTGTTTCCGGTAGAAGCGAAATCATAAATATCAGTGTATGATAAGTTGTATGCCTCTCCAAAAAATGCATTTTTATCTTTTTCTACGATTATTTTCTGAGATAATCTAAACAATTCTTCATTTGAATAACCCATCATTCTTGCGTAAAGCATATGATTATCATATTTTCGACAGTTAAAGCCTATCAATTTATATTCAATCAGTTCTTCAATCTGGTTTGATGTCGGGTTTATCATCCGAATTACAGGATTGTCCTTACCTCGCAGTTTCCAATTGACTATGAATAAGTTTGGAAATACCTCACAATCATAAAATATCAATTTATCCGATTTACTATCAATACTTTCTGATGGTTCATCAGACTTAAAATGCATCTTATCAATGAGCTTCAAGCAGTAATCTGATTGATTCGTACTATTAGCTGCAAATGCCACAATATCATTGTATAAATCACTTACATCATACTTAAGTCCACTCGTATATGCATCCTCAAGTATTTTATATATGAAATCCATACTAGGCTTAGTTCCTGGATGAATTTCTTTCATCATATTGCGATGAATCATCGTTCTAAGCCCTTTTTCACTCTTAATAACCTCCTTATTAATCAATTTCGTGTCTCCTTTCAGCGGTAGACCCGAGCTTATATTTGCTATAGGCAGGTTATTACATAAAGTAACTTTTCGCCTAAGCGAACTGTCACCCGTGAATACCTTTATTTCTATATTTTCATCGTAAATGCGACTTAATTTACTTACATCTCCTCCTACATAAATATAATGTAAATGTATACCAGCACCGCTTTTACTTAACTCTGCATATGTTGCAGGCCATTTACTCGCTGCTTCGAGATTCTTTTCAAATGATTTATTCCCATCAGCTCCCTTAATATCAAAATCAATTACAATATGATTTTCCGGAACCTTTGTGAAATGAAGCTTTGTGGTATCGATATCTTTTAGAGTCGTCTTACATATGCTCCATTTACATTGCGGAATACCTGCATCCGACGCGTATTGTGCCGGATATTCACTCAAAGCATCATCAAGTAAACTATGTTGTCGTTTGAATTCGATCCATGTCTCTAACTGAGCACCGATTTCTTCAGATGGATTACTTTTTTCAAAAATATCAGTCCGAAATCCTTCGTAGTAACTCCTTACACGAGATCCGTCCTCAAGCGCAACTCGATCACTGTAATTCCAAAAATAATTTTTCAATTCCTCTTTGAAACTTCGTCTTGATTGCGGATATGGTACCCTCGCCTCGTCACAGTATGTCTGATACATTTCCCAAGCAACCTTTAATGTAACTCCATTGTTTTTCTTGAAAACATGATAAGAATCCATTACAAAGTTGTAGAAATCATTAGATGCGCCTAACATATTCACAGGAATATAATTGTCATATCTGTCTGGATCAGCTAAATAAACATCCCGACAATGGCATGCAATACCACCAAGCTCAAACTTCACCGCATTTGTTGTAGTTTTGTATTCGGTTGGGCTGAGCTTATTTCCGGATGGCGATACATCAATCAATCTTCGAATAAGACCGGACTTACCATCAGTAATCTTTACAGGCTTATTTGTACCCATAAATAAAAAGCACTTAAACCTATTAGAATAAGTGCTTTTGAATTTCTCATTAACAGTCATTAACTCATGAGATACCAAACTGTTGATTCTGGTATTATCTTCGATTTTTGATAGATCACCATCATGCTGTATGGCAACCAACGGATTTGTTTTAAACGCCTCCAGAGCAAATGAATTTGTAGCAGAACCTAATGCTTTTGCATCGAATACAGAATAATATCCTTCGAATAATTGCATGATAATATCCAATACTGTTGATTTACCTGTTCCGGCAGCACCGTATAACACCATGAATTTCTGTATATGAACAGATTCACCAGTTATTATTGCACCGATAGCCCATTCTATCTTCTGTCGTTCTTCTTCAGAATATAAAGTAGACATTAATTTATCATATGCTGAAATATCACAAGGCTCTAATGGATACGATAATCGTTTGCTGGCATAATCCTTTTTGTTAGTCTCAGTATTCGAAAATATCAATTTCTCATCTAACATATGAAAAGAATCACGCAACTGCTTCTGACAATATTTATGCCATCGATCGATCATTCCAGTCTCAGCATCCCACATATACAAGACTTTTACCGAATCAGAATAATTTGCTTTATTTTCTTCTGCAAATTTTCGTAGCTCATTATCAATCAATCTAGTAGCATCCTGCTCATCTGTCGACCACAATTGCCTGGTATCATCCCATATAGCGTAGAAATCTCCACCTCGAATCATTAGGTCATCGCTTTTCTTTATGATGAATTTTGGATATATTTCTACAACCCCTCGCTTAGGAGATCGTGTAGCTATCATCAAAAAATCAAGCATATTCTATATCTCCTTTAGCGTATATTATCGAGATACCAACAAAGCTGAACCCATATTTCCACATTTCGAAGATCTTCTGGACAATTTAAAATTGTAAATAACCCACCTTTTCCGTTTGGTTCGTATTTTCTATAAATAAAACGATTTAAGATATCAGATACTTTCTGCCGATTATATCTGGAGTCAGACATTGACCCCAGCCCAAGGCTTGCCACCATGGACCAGAACCAATATCCTCGTCGATCACCAATTTCAGGATTATCCATAATACTCTCTTCACAACGAGTTGCCAATCCGATCATCATTTCCAAAATGCTACACGGCAACGCCATAAATTCCGGAAGAATATCATCATAGTCTCGTTCTAAAGTAAAACGTCTTCTTAATGAAATGCCGTCGCCAGCTCTATTTTCATCTCTTTGCATTATTGGTATGAACTGCCTTGAATGTAACTCCATCAAAAGTTTACGGTACGATCTTTTGTTCTCATAATCCTCGCAAACAATGTCAAACAGCCATTCAAAGTATTCATTTCTGATATCATTATCTATCATGATACCTCCTTACTGCTGATTGTAGAACTGGTTAGTCTGGCAAATCTCGTAATCGGTTTCTTTCTGATCGTTACGAACACATACGAAGCCCTCTTCTTCATCGCCAATATGATTCTGCCAATCATTACCAAGAACCTCATCAACATTTTCCAAGATCTCATCATATTCATTTGTCAGAATAGAATCACTGTAGAAGTCCAGATAAACCTTGTCATATTCTGGTCGCTGTCCAAATTCTTCTCTGCTTATAACATATGGACGATCTTTGGCTGTGTACTCTTCGTCTTCATCCTCTTCTGCATCGGATAATTTTTCATTACTGGAATTAAGTAACGCTCTGACTGTATCCTCCCCGATTCCAAGTTTCTGTCCGATCTCAAAATTATTTAGCCCATCAGATTTTAACAATTCGATATTCTCAATGAGCATTGTATGCAGTTCTTTTGACTGCTCCGGCGTAGGGTATCCCGTATACCCAAGGCCGACGCTCAAAACTTTATAGTCGTTTACTAGCTTATCGTTATCTTCTTTTTCAGCCTCAGCATCTACTTTTTTTTTTAAAGTATCTTTCACCGACTGAATTTCCTCGTCAGCCAACTCCTTGTAATACTTTCTGACACCAAGAAAAGTTATTACTGAACCCACTGCCATTCCTAACATAAATATAGCTGTTCTATTTTTCATTTATAAACTTCTTTCATAATAAAAAAGATCCCCAGTTCTCAGCATATTTCTGTAACTGCGGATAATCATAAATATCTTGTTCCAAATTTCCAGACCCGTAACTATCGAGCCCACAATTTCAAATCATATCCAGAATTGGGCCGTCCACATTGAAATCCAGTAATAGTCCCTTCTCAATACCATCAAGGAATCTACAATTTGCGATGTTATTGAGGTCATAGATACCAAAATCAATAAAATTGTCCCCAACTGGATTCTCTTCATCGTAAACCCAACCAACTATCTGTCCCTCTTTTGTTGGCTGAAATCCCAGTGCAGCATAGGCTTCGTTCAAAAATACATGTCCATGAGCTTTTAAACGATCGTTCATCATATTCTGAATACTCCTCAAGTGCATTAAAGTGTACTGCGGATCGTCATCGTCATATCCCGGATTTCCTGAATAAAATATCCGAGCATAGTCAGTGAGCTTATTAGGGTCGACAACTTTTTCTGTATCTTTTACTTTAACTTCTTTGCCTTTTGAATTGACTGCTGTTTTTTCAACTTCGACTGCTTTGATATCGTATCGAAGTTCTCTATCTACCTGCTCACCAAAACGATCAACAACTCTTCCGCGATAGTCTTTAAATGATCGGTCAATCAACGTATATGCCGATGCCAAAGCAGCATTTCGTTTTCGAATAATGTTATGAGAAGCAAGAATGCTTGTAATAGATATAGTGCCTAATGCAATTGGCAGCGCATATGCCTTAGCAATCTGCACACCCGTCTGTACAAATACGATATACTTATCTTTCTTCATATCCTCTTCTGAATAATCAATATCAGAATCATTCTGTGCTTTCTCAAATTCATCCTTGATTATAGTCATTCTTTCTTTGGAATCAGCAATAATGCTTTCTGCCTTTGTTGTAGCCTTGCATGCCGCTACTGTTCCAACAATGCCTGCGGTAATGCCCATTATAAGTAATAATTCCGGACTGTGTTTTTTACATTTGAATCCAAATTTATGTACAGCTCTTGATGCTGTTTTAATAATATCTTTTTTCATGTTTTTATCTCCTTAATAATACATATCCATATCTTTTAATGCTTTAATCTGTGTTTCTGATAAACCAACAATACCTGCCGATTCTCCTGAATCAGTATATTTGAAATATTCACCTTTCTGCGGGTACATATATCTGAACATTGCGTAATTTGCAACGTCTGCCAAATATTCCAAATTACCGGTTTCCTTGAATTTCGCAAGACATTTTTCAAGACTTCCTATGGCATCCACATTACCAGTAGCAAAATTTGCACCGGCACGCCCATATTTATAGTAGCTTTGAACTATTAAATTCTTTCGAATTTTATCAAATGCAGTACTGTAGTCATGCTTTAAAATAGTCTCGCCAGTACCTAAGTCGTTAATATTCATGCTGTCCTCCTAATTAAGTAATCTAGCCTTTGGTAGATTTAATATATATCCGCCATTCACTCGAACGACTTCCGCGGTTCTAAGATCTGTCCAACCATATTCCATAGCTGTGTAATCACACGACATTTCCACAAGGTCATACATGTCAAATACTCGAACCTGATGATATTCTTCCAAAATATCACACATAGCCTCAAGTAAAGCGTCTGCATCCCCTCTGGTTTCGAGAATAATTTCATCATATGAAAAAATTGATGGTTTAGATTTTTCTTCCGATCTATGAGACGCGGAACCGCTGCCATACGATTTGTAAGAAATGTAGCTGGATGCTTTTTTCTGATGTCGACTTTCACCATAAAGTGCCATGTCCAAACCATTTGTAATTATGTTCCATATGGCATCCTTAATATATGGACGTATTACATCATTAATGGCATACGATTTAATGTCTCTAGCGTCTTCATTCAGAAATTTCTTACAAAACCGTCCGATAGGTCCACTTTTTTTAGTTTTAGCCGTGCCGGATATTACTTTTTTATGCTCTCTTTTTGTAACATCCGGTTCTGCCTTTTTTCTCTCTAATTCTGCTTTATATTTATGAGAATTAGGTGTGTACTGTTCATTCATCTTTACGCTCCAATCTCGACAAGCTCAACATTCCCTGGTAAACTGATCCGGGTTGCAGCCGTTCGGTTATTTTTCTTTTTAAACTGATATACAAGGTTACTCTTTGCTTTTTTCTCTGAAACAGCCATCGTCTCACCTCGCCATCTATTAGCAATACACCGATCAAATTCCATAACCGGTCCATTGTATGAGTATTTATTCATCATAGGCTTAAACCTCCTAACAAAACAAAAAGAGAAATGCCTTGTGTAAGACATCTCTCTTGCTGTTACATAAATATAAATTACTTCTCTGATTCTTTTTCGGGTTCAATCACTTCAGAATCAACAAAGTCTGCATCGTCAGTCGCATCAACTTCTTCAGTTTTCTTTGAATTCTTCTTTTTCTTAATCCATTTAACAAGTTTCGCTGTTCCAATGCCTACTGCTGCTACGGCTATGCCGATAGCAAATCCTAAGGCCGTTGATCCACCTTCCTCGTCATCTTCATAAGAATCAACTTCGTTCTCCGTTACTGTAGAAACATCTGTTACTTTCTCTTCATTTACCTCTGTTAATTCTACATTGTTGTTTTCTTCCATAATAATATCCTCCTTGAAATTATTTATTTTTATATGTTTTCATTATAGAAATTGTTTTTTACGCGATTTATCTGCCAAATCTATCAAAGTCGTAGCTTGGTCCGACATTGTAATCGATCACAATACAAGATCGCCCATCATCAGATATCTGGGACGAGAAACTCAAACCAAGTAAACCATCTCTGCTAATATCCCAACCGAGAGTGTCACCAATCTGTTTGGATTCTGCGATTCCAAGCTGGTCATACCATTCATTTAACGATGCATAATTGTAGTTGGTGAGCAGACAATTAAAGTTATTTTTTGCATCTTCAATTTTCTGCATTGTTGACATAAAATACTGATTTGATATAGAATCAAGACAAAGCTGGTCGGAGTTATTCGTAACGATCACATTGCTTTTTTCTACAGGATGCTTAGCTATACGGTCTTTGCTGATGGCATCCTGTATTTCTTTTGTCTTTTCTTCACCGACAACTTCGACCACTTTATCCTTATACTCTCTAAGCGCCGTTTCCGATATGGAATATGCAGTTGCAAGTGCTGCATTACGTTTTGCACTTACCGTACTTGCACCAATAATACATGTAGCTGACATAATTGTAGTAACTGCCGCAGGAAGATACGGCTTCCACGCTGTTTTTACAACTTCAACAGGCGTTAATTTGTCGCCTTTTTCTTTCTCAGCTTCTTCAATTAATCTCAATGCCTTTGGGGTTGCCTTTACCGCCGAAATAGTTGCAGCAAATCCTCCTGCTACCCCAATACCGGTCAGTATTGCAGGGGCTTTTTTTACAAATACCTTCTTTGCACCTTTTGCAAATGTTGTTATGAAGTTTTTCTTCATTTTCTTATTCCTCCTTGTGAAAAATAAAAAGAAGAGCCCTAAGACTCCTCTTCATCATCCTGATTAATGCTTCTTGCATTCAATTTTTCATCGATTTTTGCATCCAATGTCTGCTCGTCAACCCAATCTTTCGTGAGTGTTACTAATAAGCCTACACCTGATGCTACTATTCCGATGATCTTTAATACTTTTGAATTCATAGCATTTATCCTCCTTTCTCATTATAGCCTTTGTGCTTTTTGCGAATTTACTGCCATCCGCAAAGCCACTCTTCGTCAGGTTCAAAAATACAATTTATTGCATACATTGGTTCTCCGTTATGAGTATGTTTCATTTTTGTATGCTCAAAATCAAGCCAGTATACTCCAGAATCAATAGACCATCCTGCATTATCCCCGTCAGGAATCTCTTTTAATCCGAGAAAATCCAGATATTCATTGATTGATATAAAACCACCCAAAACATAATTCCGGTTAAGATGGTATTCTGCATCCATTACAGTACGTTCATATGCTCGGAATGTCTGATGGGATATTGGTTCATAGAAAAGTATCTTTTTATCCGGCTGATCAAAATCAATCGCATGATAGGCGCAATGCTCCCTTGCTACGGCATCTCTAACTTCTTTGTCTGCATCGCTACCATAAATATCAATAAGTTTTGATCGATATTCGTTAAATGATTCTGTTACTAACGAACATGCCGCAGATAACGAAGCCTGCCGTTTTTCATTAACCACGCAAGATACCACGATGGATGCTATGGTTAATGATCCTGTAATAATTGTAGGTATATAAGCTGGTGCAGCGATTTTAGCCATCTGAAGCTTAGTCATAGGTTTGTCATTTTTTTCATTCGCATCGTCGATCAATCGTAAAGCTTTAGGTGTATCATGTATTGCACTGATGCCAGTCGCTACAACACCTATAATACCAATCGATGCGATAATTGTTGATGAGTGTTTCTTTGCAAATGCTCCTATGGTTGGTATAATTCCTTTCATGATTCCTCCTTAATTTTTATTAATAAAAAATAAAAGACGAATCCATAATGAATCCGCCTTTTTGCTTTTATTTTCTTCTTTTAATAAGCCATCTGCCAAGCAATATTAAGAACCCTATACATACAATCACATCTCCAAATATCAGTATAAATGCGCTACCTCCAACCGAGACAGCTACAATTACAACTGCTGTAAGGATCAGTATTGTCAGTAATATAATTGTTAATAATATCATTTCATCACGCTCCTTTGCTTTTTCTTCATTAAATGAATTGCATTTCACGCGACAATTCAAATGTTAGATCGGTCAAAGCATGTCTCCCAATGCTCTTTAGGTATAGGTTTCATTTTTAATGCCCACATTATTTGACGAATAGTTACAGTCGGATATAAACCGCCTGATACCTCACCTGATTTACTGTCAAAAAACTCTTTAAATCCAGGATGTAAATATAATACATCTGTAAGCCATGGATCTATTTCAGTCCACCATGTTTTCTTCGTAACCGGATCATATCTTTGCTGTATCACAGCTAAACCTGCACGACCAATCTTATATAAAGTACATTGTGAATATACCGGATGGTCACATCTGTATGTTTCGCCATACATGGATGTATATTTTCGAGGCTTTTCGAAATGATATCGCATCATGAATGCCTCCGAGATTTCTTATTACTCGGCGATTTTATATCAAGTAATTCCTTTATTGTTGATGAAAGCAGCAACTGGTTATCAGCCATCTGTACACATAATCTCTCAAGATCATTAATTCTCTTCTCTAATTCTTCAATTTTATTATTTTCATCCATTTTTATTTTCTCCTTTCAAAAAAATAAAGACCCAATGTATTTCTACACTGAGTCTTCACTCGATCATGTTTTCATGTTTTTACTTCTTAGGTAATAACTTATTTACAAATCCTTTGCCAAGAAGAGTCGTAGGCATATATCCTTCACTCTCATACCTAAATGTGTAATGTGTACCCCAGATTACGGTTACCACTGGCACACCAATTTCCAGTATCTTTATACCGCGATCAATCCATTTATCCCATTTTCTACTTTTAGTCTCTGCCTGCTGCTTATCGATTTCTGCTTCTGCCCGCATTCTCTCGATTCTAAGTTCTTCATCATGCCGACTTTTTTCCATCTCAAGCTGCATCTGCTTTACCTCAAGCTCTTTGAGTTTAATGGTTTTCTCGGTAAGTACTGCAATATTGTCTACCGCTTTTCCGTACGCATCAGTATTAATCTCCACATTCTGTATAGCGCTAATGCCGCTACTAATCTCTTCGTCAAATGTTTTAATTAATTTGTCTTTTTCCATGTTTACCTCCTAAAAATATAATTTTTACATGTTCCATTAAACAGTATGTTAATCCTGCGAATTGCTTCGCTCTAATATGATTCGCTTTTTATCAAGCAGATTGGCATTTTGTGGAATTCGAACTGTGATCGTATACTCTCCTGGTTCTTCGATTTCATCCACCGGAACAAGCATAAATTTACCATATGTGGTTTTATAACTATGAACCGCACAGGTAATCATATCGCCAATTATTACTCCAATCATTAAACCGATCCAAAGCATATATTTATCCTCCTTTCGCTATTGTATAAATATAAATGTTTTTGCCGTCACCTGAGTACGGAAAAATAAAAGAGAACCGGATTCGAACCAATATCCCTGAATATACATCCAGTGTTTTACCATTAAACTATTCTCTCATAATACAAATTGTAAATTGCGCGAAAAAATAAGAGAGCCCTTAGTTAGGACTCTCCCTCGTCTGTGAAATTTGCATACACAAATAATATAAATATGATTCCAGGCATCAATATCGTCTGTGCCCATAAACCCCATGATAATGTTTCACCATTACATGAATGAATGTTAATAAACAATACCAAAACACTTAAAATCCATAAAATTATTTTTGTTTTTCGCATAATACCTCACTCCTTTCAATACAGGAGCTGTAAGATACGCGAAAAAACGAAAGGGCCTGTAATCAAAATTACAAGTCCTCCCGATAACCCTTTTACGCTTCAATATCTTTCTGAGTATCATCAATCAAATCATTAAGCTTAGCCAATGCACTTTTCTCATCGCCATTGTTCAAAAGCTCTCTGATTTCTTTCAGATCTCTCAATAATTTTCTACTGAATGCAATAAATTCTTTCATGTTATCTTCCATGTTACTTGCCTCCTTTTCCGACAAGCCCTTTCCATTAAGATAAGGACGATAGTATAACATAGTATAAATCATCCTTTCATAATAGTCACTGCAAAATTAGCGAAAAAATAAGAAAGAGCCCATGATTAGGACTCCTTCCCATTTACTTACTATAAACTTCTTCTTCAAGTTTATTTACTTTGATAATTGCGATTACTAAAGCATCTGTCATAACCTCAATCAACTCTTTCTGAATATTAACTTCAGCCTCGAGTTGTTTAATTTTATCCTTCAGTTTAGCATCTTTCTTTTTACTCATAATAACATCCTCCTTAAAAATATAAGTTTATTGTTTTCATTACAGGAGCTGTTATTTTCGCGACTTATCAAGTAGATAAAAGAACTTCCTATACCGGTTGTAGTATGTATCTTTAGAACACGGAATTTCTAACCTAGCTTTAAGTGTTTCATAGGATAGCCCTTCTGTTATTCCTTTGAAAATGTAAATACCCAAGTCGGGATCTGCTTCATATACGGCATCTTTAATCATATCCATACGAACTGAATAATACATTCTTTTTTCTGCAACATCGAAGGTTGGATCTCCATATCCGGTTGGCTTTGTAAGGAGTTTCCCAGGTGCCGAAGAAAAGCCATTCAAGGATGTATACTCTTGATTCCATATCGGGTATTGTAGGCAAAAATGCTTCAATTCATAATACCGGTGTTTTTCCAACCAATACTCATTCTTTTTTGATAGTTCAGGTCTTATTACTGTACTCATATCTTCCGTTCTCCTTTCCAGACATAGCCCGTATCTTCCCATAGTTTCTTTGGTGAAATATAAAAATTGATACGCCCGTATCTTGAATCCATTTCTTCCAATTTTGTCACCATAGCACCATTTCTAGTGGCTCGTCCAATAGGTAGCCATCCACATACAATACCGGTTCGTACCCAATTAGCATCTTTGCCATATACTTTAGCTGCTACAGCTACTGGAACAGAACCCTCTGCAAATATAACTTCGCTCATTCGCTATCACCTCCTAGCAATAACCATTCTAGGATAATGACTACTATTTTGTTAAACGGACTTGAGTGGTAAATTTTGGAAATATCAGTCTAATTTACCCTTATCGTGTTCTTTTTTCCACTCTTTAACAGTCGTTTCGCTTGGATAATCTTCAAAACCAAGCGTTTCGTTTGTGATGGTACCGTCAAGTACACCGCGTATAATTTCAGCATCGTATTGCTTAAACGGAAAGATTTCTTCCGGAATTAATCGATGAATTTTAAAACATTTCTTACACTTAAATCTTTTCATTTTTATGCGTTTCACGTTTCCATTTTCAATTTTGACCATTCTATTCACTTGATCGTAGTACTTTAGCTCCCCTCCACAATAAGGACATTCTAATTTATACCCCTGTATCATATACACCCCGAAATTCTATCCTAGATTAGAAAATATAAACCCCACAAAAGAAAAATGTAGGAGTTGACAAACTTCTACACCGTAGTATATGATACATTAAAATTTTTATTCAGAAAGGAGAAACTAACATGTTAATAAAATGTCCAGAATGCGAACTACAAGTTAGTGATAAAGCAGTTGTATGTCCTCACTGTGGTTTTGTGATTAATCATAAGCAGCTTCGAAAAGTTAACGTGACCTCTAAAAGGCGTCGCTTACCAAATGGATTTGGTCAGATAACGGAATTAAAGAACAAAAACTTACGCAATCCATTTCGTGCATATGTTACTGTTGGAAAAGATTCTCAAGGTAGATGCATTCAACGTCCATTAAAACCTCAAACCTATTTTCCTACATATAATGAGGCTTATGCTGCGCTTATTGAATACAACAAAAATCCATATGATCTTGATTGTGATTTAACAGTCAAGCAACTATATGAAAAATGGATCGACGCATACTTTAAAACATTAAAAAGTAAATCAGGAACCCGAACTATTACGTCAGCTTGGCGATATTGTTCTGCAATTTACGATATGCGGGCTAAAGACGTTCGAGCCAGGCATATTAAGGGATGTATGGATAACGGCACCGTAACTGATAAAAATGGTGTTAAGCATGCCTCAGCTAATACGAAAGAAAAAATAAAGTCCATGTTTAATTTGATGTTTGATTATGCTCTTGAATTTGAGTTAGTGGATAAGAATTATGCCAGAACATTCAAGCTATCCGATGAGGTCGTAAATGAAGCTGAAGAGGCAAAGAAACCTCACATCGATTTTACCGATGAAGAAATTCAAATATTATGGGATCATGTTGATGATTTGCAGTATGTAGATATTGTGTTATTCCAATGCTATTCCGGTTGGAGACCTCAAGAAATTGGATTGCTTGAATTAAAAAATGTTGATTTAGAAAATGGATTTATTACTGGCGGAATGAAGACGCCGGCGGGAATTGACCGCTTAGTTCCTATTCATCCAAAAATAAAAGCCATTGTAGAAAGAAACTATACTCTTGCTCAAGAAATAGGCAGTGACTATTTATTTAATTGCACAGATACTCATACACATCGCAGTTCATATAAAATGACCTACGATAAGTACAGGCATAGATTTGACGATATATGTCAAGCTCTTAAACTAAATCCTGAGCATCGAGCTCATGATCCAAGAGTACAATTTATAACCATGGCTAAGCGTTATGGTGTAGACGAATATGCTGTCAAATACATGGTAGGTCATCAGATCAAAGATGTAACTGAAGCAATCTACACGAAACGCAAGCCAGAATGGTTACAAACTGAAATAAGAAAAATAAAATAGCCTGTTTATGATGTAGGAGTACGGTGTAGGAGTAATGTAGGAATAATGTAGGAACGACCCACTTTTTACTCCATTTTACCACTACACCACACTCTGAAATTTGGCTTATTTCCTAGCTTTTTTAGAACTTACCAGCCTTTGCAGCTTCCTCTACGGAAACGGCTACAGCAACTGTCATACCAACCATAGGGTTGTTACCAGCACCGATCAGACCCATCATTTCTACATGAGCAGGTACGGATGATGAACCAGCGAACTGAGCGTCACTGTGCATACGTCCAAGTGTATCTGTCATACCGTAGGAAGCAGGACCTGCTGCCATGTTATCTGGGTGAAGTGTACGACCTGTACCACCACCTGAAGCAACTGAGAAGTACTTCTTTCCTAACTCGTTACATTCCTTCTTATAAGTACCAGCTACTGGATGCTGGAAACGAGTTGGGTTTGTTGAATTACCGGTGATAGATACATCAACACCCTCTTTGTGCATGATAGCAACACCTTCTGGTACAGAGTTTGCACCATAGCAGTTAACCTTTGCACGAAGTCCTTCTGAGTAAGACTTTCTGAATACTTCTTTAACTGTGTTTGTATATGGATCGTACTCAGTCTCAACAAATGTGAAACCGTTAATTCTTGAAATGATCTGAGCAGCGTCCTTACCAAGACCGTTTAAGATAACACGAAGTGGCTCTTTACGAACTTTGTTAGCTTTCTCTGCGATACCGATCGCACCTTCTGCTGCTGCGAATGACTCATGTCCTGCTAAGAAACAGAAGCACTTTGTTTCTTCTTCCAGTAACATCTTACCAAGGTTACCATGTCCAAGACCAACCTTACGTGTATCAGCAACTGAACCTGGGATACAGAATGACTGAAGGCCTTCACCGATTGCTGCTGCAGCTTCTGAAGCCTTTCTGCAGTTCTTCTTGATTGCGATTGCTGCACCTACTGTGTATGCCCAGCATGCATTCTCAAAACAAATAGGCTGAATGCTCTTTACCTGATTGTATACGTCTAAACCAGCATCCTTTGTGATCTTCTCTGCCTCTTCGATTGAGGAGATACCGTAGCTGTTTAATACTTCATTGATCTGTTTGATTCTTCTTTCATATGATTCAAATAATGCCATTATATCGTTACCTCCTTCTATTATTTCTCAATCTCTTTGTCTGTACGTGGGTCGATGAGTTTAACTGCATCTGCAACACGTCCATACTGTCCACATGACTTCTCATAAGCTGTGTTAGGGTCATCACCCTTCTTAATGAAATCAGTCATCTTACCAAGGTTAACGAATTTATATCCAATGATCATACCCTCTTCATCAAGAGCGATAGCATTTACATATCCTTCAGCCATCTCAAGGTATCTAGGACCCTTCTTTAATGTACCGTACATAGTACCAACCTGTGAACGAAGTCCCTTACCAAGATCTTCAAGTCCGGCACCGATAGCAAGTCCATCCTCTGAGAATGCACTCTGTGAACGACCGTATACGATCTGTAAGAATAACTCTCTCATAGCTGTGTTGATAGCATCACAAACAAGGTCTGTGTTAAGAGCTTCCATAACTGTAAGTCCCGGAAGGATCTCTGCTGCCATAGCTGCTGAATGA